>Ga0116170_10002704_pt1 | contig 16931 bp, 15 predicted proteins | sample AD_JPNHW1_MetaG_FD_89797 | JGI IMG/M metagenome (GOLD analysis project Ga0116170, IMG submission 89797) | Active sludge microbial communities of municipal wastewater-treating anaerobic digesters from Japan - AD_JPNHW1_MetaG | ecosystem: Engineered > Bioreactor > Anaerobic > Digestate | place...
ACCCATATCCTGGATGGCTACGACCAATCCCTTTTGAATCACTTCCAGTGTCGCTTCCAGAAGGAGCTTTTCCATGAACGGATCACCCACCTGTACGGCGGTACGCTTTTCTTCCGATTCCTCCGTCAGTTCGACTGATGCAAATGTCGCTCCATGGATCCCATCCCTGCCTGTCTTGGCACCTACATAAACCACATGATTGCCAATACCTTTCGCAGATGATTTAGCCAAATGCTCATGCTTGAGAATCCCAACAGCCATTGCATTGACTAACGGATTCCCTTCATAACTGTCTTCAAAATATACTTCTCCACCTACGGTCGGAACACCGAAGCAATTACCATAATCTGCAATGCCATTCACAACTTCCCGAATCAAGTGCTTCACTTGCGGGTCATTCGGATTACCGAATCTCAATGAATCCAGGACTGCCACCGGTCTTGCTCCCATCGTGAAGATATCCCTTAGTATTCCGCCAACTCCTGTAGCGGCACCGTGATAAGGTTCCACGGCAGAGGGGTGATTATGGCTTTCAATCTTGAATGACACAGCCATTCCATCACCAATATCGACCACGCCTGCATTTTCTTCCCCAGCCTTCGCCAGGATAGCGGACCCTTCCTTCGGGAGTGTTTTCAGCAGACGGATGGAATTCTTGTAGCTTGCATGTTCTGACCACATGACAGAAATGATGCCTAATTCGGTGAAGGTAGGTTCCCTGTGGAGTGTTTCTAAAATCTTCTTGTATTCGTCTTCATTAATGGCATGTTCCCTAATCAAATCGTTGGTAATGGCTGGTTCCTGCATGATACGTCCCTTATGTAATAAAGCGTTGGTCGATTTCGATCAGGATATTGACCAAAATCTCAATTTTCTCCTGTATATTATCGTAAGTATCACGATAGACTTCCAACTCCTTTTCGAACGGATCCTCAATACTCCCTTCAAATCCTGTGAATTCGTTCAAAGCGTGAATCTTATAAGCATATTGCGGATACATGTTTCGTAAAAAGACCTTTTGCTGCACTTCCATTGTTAGGATCAGCCAACTCGAACTGATCATCGATCGATTCAGCACCCTTGAAAAATGCTCACTCGCATTGATCTGATGTTCCATCAGCACCTGGAGTGAATATCTGGAGATGGGTACACCATTATTGATTATACCTGCTGAGGCTGTCCGATATGGCATTTCCAATTCAGTGAACAACTGGCGAGCCACATATTCAGCAATTGGACTGCGACAGATATTCCCTGTACAGGTGAAGAGAATCAGCGGATGCTCATAGGATTCCCTGATCTCGAAGAATGGTACGGAACCTTCACGATGGCATTTTAACTGATGATCGATGAATTCTATGATCGTGGATGGTTCCATCTCGTTCTGCATTTGCTTTTTTGTTGGCACGAATCCAAGATCAAACCAGTCCGGTAACTTTTTCTTGATTTCCATCATGTCTGTCATGAAAGGCATACCGGCTTTATTGATACTGGTCGAAATAATTGGCTCCCCAATGGCGCTGATCAATTCCTGAAGCATGGGTTGATAGGGAACCCGAACCGCGATCTTCCCATGTCTCGCCAAATATGCGAGATTTTCATCTTCCGTGGGAAGCAGGAAAGTCACATTCCCGGGCCAGTATTGCTCCATCAGTTTCACTTCGAATATGGAACTCCTGATCTTCAGTTTTTCCAGCCAGGAAATATGCGGAATCAGAATGATGAACCCTTTCTTTCCGGGTCTCTGCTTGAGTTCATCCACCCTATCCACTGCCTCTTTACTGAGTGCAGAGCATCCCATGCCAAACATGCTTCCAGTATAATGCAGGAAGACTGTATCAGGAGACCAGTGCCTCCGGATAAGGCCTGGAACTTCACCGGGTGTTACATTCTGATATAATTTCAAATTTCTTCACCTCTATTGCAGGTAAGCAAGCGGATTAACCGGCTTCCCGTTCTTTCGGAGTTCAAAATGGACAGAAGGTTCTCTGGCTGAACCTGTCTTGCCGGATAATGCGATTGCCTGACCTTTTTTCACCTGTTGTCCTTTGCTGACAGTTAGAGAATTGTTATAGGCATAGAGAGAATAAAATCCATTCTTATGATCAATGATGACCAATTTTCCCTGCCCGCCAAACCTGTCGGCAAATACAACCTCACCATTATCCACAGCAATGACGGACGTTCCTTCAGGTACCGCGATATCAATTCCATTACTGATAATACTGGTATGATATTGTTCGTTCTTTTCCTCACCAAAATCCCTGATGATCCTTCCCCTTACAGGCCAAGGCAAGCGATTGGAACTGAATTTATAGGTCTTCGGTTCATCACCGGATTCCATGTCGAGTTTTGTGATGAGTTTCTCGAGTTCGCGAGCATCCTGCCGAAGCTGCTCTATCTTTTTCATGTATTGACTTTTTTCACTTTCGAGACGGGAGACTTCCTTCTGCAGGTTCTTCATCTGTGCCAGGTATTGAGTACTTTTGCGTGATTCGGTCACTTTCGATTCATGAATTTTGGAAAACTCAACCTGATTCTCTTCATTCACTTGCAACAGATTATTTCGCTGACCTGTCTTCTCATGGATCGATTTAACCGTTGCATTCGCCAATATGGAAAGAAACATCTTATCGGTTGTCCTGGTTGCCGTGTAACGATCCTGGTAATCGAGATAGAACAATTTGATGAATTCTTCACTGCAAACACGTTCAAGCCTTTGCAGTTCCGTCTCAGCGGATTGAAGTTCCATAGTGGAAGTAACCAGGCTTTGCCTTGCCTGTTTTTCGACGATGGAAAGTTGCTGCACATTCTTATCGATGACCTGCTTCTGCTGCTTGACATCACTTACTTTCTTGGTAGTGAGTTTCTGCTTTTCTTCTGCTTTTCTGATTGCGTCCTGGCTCTTCTCGATCTGGTTTTCAATATCCTGCAACTGACGCTTCTTTTCCTCGATATCGAGCGTATAGGCAGGCATAATAATTGACCACAGCAGTAGAACACATGGAATCATACGTAATTGGCTACGGATAGACACTCTGATATACCTCATCAGAAACCTGAATCTTTGATAAAAAAGAATCGGGTGGAAACCCACCCGACTCAATGGGATTACATATCTTTTAAAACGACTTCGTCGTATAGTTTTTCAAAATAGAGTTTGTGCTGTTTTTCTTCCTGTGCAAGACGATGGAAGAGTTTCTCCAGTTCTGAATCCTGGAAACGCAATGCCATTTCAGAATAGAGTTTCGTTGAATTCTCCTCACGCTTCATGGCTGTGATGAGAATACCCTGGTAATCCAGTTGATCCATGGAAGACTCGGTACTGATATATTCGCTGATATGCAGGTCACGAACATCCTGCAGTACGATCCTGCCGATGCCTTTATTACGGATACCTTCGATGACAGCGATATGCCCCGTCTCCATCATTTCCAGTTCTTTCAGCATCTCGATCATGCCTTCAAATTTGGCTTTATGCTGTAGGTCCTGGTAGAACTTAACCGCTTCCTTTTCACGGTCGGAAGCAAAATCAAGGATTTCATTGAATTGTTCCTGGGTCATTATCTCTCCTTACGTGGTTGGTTTTTGTTTCATTCATCTAAAATCATGTATTTTAAGCAAGAAATTTCTGAAAGAACTCATTGAGTTTACTGATGTATCCTTACGACTATCAATTACAAATGAAACTGGGCTAAATAGACTGATAGATAGCTTTTCCCAACTTTTGAGTTTGTATACATGTAGTCTCCAATCAGAGCAATATTATTCCCCTCTTCAGCTACAATATCAAAAGCATAATTCCATTCGCGTGGGAAGAAGGTAATCAGCTCTTTTTCATTTTGCAGATTCAAATCCTGTTTTGTCACTGTGAGTACCTGGTAATCCTTTATTTTATTGTAACTGGGTCTGAATACGGATTTAAACGTATATAGGGAATTGTCCTTCAGTAAAAAACTCCTGGTTGCACCTTCGACTGTTTTTGCTACAAAGGTATTCTTCTCCATATTGATCAGGACTATTTTGAGGAGTCCGACTTCTTTATCGAAATCCAGTTTTTGGTGATATGACAGCACCATGTAATCCCCGGAAACTTCAAACTGAAAGGCAATATCATCTTTCATTATTTCTGATTCAATCTTATATGGAATGGTCTGTTCCACTGGTTTTGCTTGTTTATCTGCGAGCGATTGCTTGATATATCTGATATCGGCTGAATCTTGCTCAACATAGAAAAGAAATCCATCACTCAGGGAAGCAATAATAGACTTATCAGAAAGGTTTTCAATATTGCTGAGTTTCTTTGTTTTCAAATCTATTGTTAAATGGCAAAACTCATGGTTATCACTCACACAAATAATATGAAGATTATCGTTGGCAATTTCAACATCTTTCATATGCAGCCCGGACGGTATTTGATAATGATGAATCTCTTTTATTTTTAAATGATTGTCTATGTTAATCACGTCTAAAGTATCACTTACACCATTTCTTGTAGTTCCTAGAAGATAGATATCCCTATCATAACAGGCATGAGCTACATGTATCGAGGGTATGACCAGGCTATCCAATATTTCATGATCTCTCATACGAAATGAGTAAATTGTTGAAAACTCTTCTTTCTTATCCTTCTGCGCATTCCAGGTAGGCATGATTAACAGAGAATCTGCAACAATGGCAGTCTCCCCCATGAGGTTCTTCGTGGGAGGATACTGAAATGCATAATAATTTGAAAGTTCCTTCGCTGGTTTCTCGAAGTAAAATACACCCTTGCTACGGTAATAATCGGGTTTTGCGCAACAAACACGCACAATTAGCAGTAATACTAAAATAACCAATACTCGTTTCATTGCATGCCTCCTTAATGAAATGTATTATGGCTTTTTTTTTAATTAACATACTGTTTACTCATCATGCTGCATTATTCTCTTTCGCTGTTTCATTGTCTAAGGGGATTCGTACATTACTCAAAGCAAATATCACTCGGGTCTGCTGACGCGGGCCCAACAAATCAAACTCATCCGTCACAAGACCTCCCTTGTATCCCCCCTTCACTTCGACAAGCTCAGTACAGCGCCCAAGGGGGAAGTGCCACCCTTTCTTTATACTTCGACAGGCTCAGCACAACGTCCAAAGGGAAGGAATTCTTCGCTCTTCAATCTTCAATTTTAAATCTTCATTCGCTTTTTTTCATTACATTGATGTTGTAGATGTAATCCTTGAGTAAGGCAATATTTCTTACTAAAACGGTGTCTTATCCGGATCCCAAGCCCAATTACCATACCTGCCGCCGAATATGCCGATTCGGCCTTTTGTGCCATCAGTAAGGATGAATGTAAAGGAATTTTTAGGGTTTATATACAAAAAAAGACGCCCGTGAAGGGCGTCTTCATTATCATATTATCAATTAGTCAATCGGGACAAACATGTCCTTCCCGACTCCGCATTCCGGGCATACCCAGTCATCTGGAAGGCTTTCAAAGGACACATTTCCATGTTCTGCGGGATCATAGATATATCCGCAAGCTTCGCATTGGTATTTCTGCATTTGAGACTCCTTTATTTAATAGTTTTCTACGAACATCTCGTAAAATGCCTGGGGATGAGCACACACCGGGCAAGTCATCGGGGCTTCAGTACCTTCATGGATATAACCGCACTCACGGCATCTCCAGTATACTTTGCCGTCTTTCTTGAACACTTCATGATTCAACACATTATGCAGAAGTTTCTTATAACGTGCCTCATGCTTCACTTCCACTTTAGCAACCATGCGGAACAGGACTGCAACGTCCTTGAAACCTTCTTCTTCTGCTATATCTGCAAAGAGGGGATACAGATAAGACCATTCTTCATTTTCACCTGTCACAGCATATTCAAGGTTTTTCACAGTGCTCTCCATATTCCAGAATACAGGATAAGCAGCTGTGATTTCGATTCCTTCACCACTCATGCCATGCTCGATCAGCTTGGAAAGGAATAGTTTCGCATGCACTCTTTCATTATCGGCTGTTTCCAGAAAGATGCCGGCAATGTGTTCAAAGCCTTCTTTCTGTGCAGTTCGTGCTGCATACGTGTAACGGTTTCTTGCCTGTGATTCACCTGCAAAAGCCTTCATCAGGTTTTCGGCAGTTCTTGTTCCCTTTAGATCTGGCATATATACATACCTCCTAAGAATTAATCCATAATCCGTGTAATGTGCAATATTCACGTGCGAGTCTGACATCCTTCATCAGTACGGGGAAGAAAGCCTCGGGCTTCATTCCCGGTTTCAGGTCTGCACGAAGGACAAGACTGTCTGTCATGACTTCAATACATGCTATATAATGGTTATCCAGCATTGGATGTTCAACAGCACCCACCTTCACAATCACTCCACCAGGAGCTTCTTCGATCACGGGTACATGTTTTTCCTTGGCAGCATCAACTGTATTTTCAACCAAAAGTGTCATTTCTTCACCGCAGCATACGGGGATGGGACCACCGGCGACAAGGACCTCAACCACATTGCCGCACAGCTTGCATTGGTATATTTGTTTGATAGCGTTCATGATTCCTCCATTTTTGTAGTGCCATTTTTCTATAAAATAGGTGGTTCATGGTGAATATGCCAACCAAATTTTGATGAATGATTAAGAAATATGAGAAATGCTGTCAAACTCAATTATATTATTTCCAAACATGATAAAATGTAAAAAATCTCTTTACAAGCTGAATGAATCGTGCTTCGTGATTCTTATCACTTCATGAGTCATGAGGGAATCGATATTCGGATTTCACAGAGGTGCATACTATTTATTGGTGTTTATGCACGAGGAGGATATATGTTGAAGAACCGAATCCTGATCACTGATATTGGTAGTACAACCACCAAATCTCTTCTCTTTTCACGACAGGACAGTCAATACAATCTCCTGGGATTAGCAAATTTCCCCACTACCGTCGAAAAACCCGAAGAAGATGTGAAGATAGGTATCTATCGTTCGATCCGAGCTTTGGAAGAGAAAACGAAGTCCTCTCTCCTGCTTTCCAAAGCAGAGATGGAAGAGATCAAGCTGGAGGATGACATCAGTTTCCTTGCCACCAGTAGTGCCGGAGGCGGACTGCAGATACTTGTCATTGGTCTGACTCTGTTTGATTCTGCAAGCAGCGCAGAAAGGGCTTCCTACGGAGCAGGCGGAGTGTTATTGGATACACTTGCAATCGATGATCAACGTTCACCCCTGGAGCAGATGCAGTTGATGGAATTCCTGCATCCCGATATCATCCTTTTCTCCGGTGGAATCGATGGTGGGGCAATAACCGGATTGATCCGCCTCGCTGAAATCCTTGCGATATCAGACCCCAAGCCTAAATACGGAAATAAGCACCGCATACCCTTGATATTCGCAGGGAATATTGAAGCACGTGATTTCATTCAATCTGTCTTGGGCAAGAAATTCGAGATCGATATCCTCCCCAATGTGAGACCAACCATGGTAAAAGAAGAAACCGAACCAGTCACTGAAAAGATCCAGGAGATATTCCTGAATAATGTAATGGAACAGGCACCGGGATATGCGCAGGTCAAGACGGTCACTTCTTCTCCCATCATTCCCACTCCCGTGGGTGTTTTGAATGATATGAAACTTCTGCAGGAAAAGACTGGAAAGAACATTCTTTCCGTCGATATCGGTGGTGCAACGACGGATGTCTTTTCATCCATCCTGGGATGTTGTTATCGTACTGTAAGTGCCAATTATGGCATGAGTTACAGTATATCCAATGTGATGAAGAACTGCGGGATCAAAAATATCAGCCGCTGGTTGCCGGAATCATTATCGGATGACATGATTCGTAATTATGTTTACAATAAAATGCTCTATCCTTCCTACCTGCCTCTCAATGACGATGAACTTGCCATTGAACAGGTACTGGCAATCGAAGCGATTCGTCTCTCCAGGGAACAACATATGAAGATGCACTTCAATATCGAGAATATCGGCTTTCTCGATCGTTTGAAGAATCGTGATATCGATCCCTTCACGGAACAAATGTATGCTGAAAAATCAACAGAACACCGCACATTCCATCTGGGTGAAATCGATATCATGATCGGTGCTGGAGGTGTCATCTCGCATGCACCCACAAAAGAACAGGCAATGGCAATGATGGTATTTGGACTCCAACCTGAGGGAATTACGGAATTATGGCGAGATAAGGATTTCATTTCTCCGCATTTGGGAATTTTAAGCAAACTGGATTCAGAATTAGCATATAATCTGCTGATGCGTGACTGCTATGAGAAACTGGCAGTTCATATCCATCCCTATATCAAATCTGGTACAAAGAACAAGACTCTCTTTACAATCGAATGCAAAGATAAACTACATCCCTTTGTACGTGTGGTCTCCACAGGGATGATGGACATCATACCCAATGATACGGATAAGGAATTCGAGATCACCCTCCAAGATGGTGTATATCTTTCAGGGACACAAAAACAGATTAAATTCCATACATCCCTTCCATTGCTCATCGATGCCAGGGACAAGAAAAGTGAGGATTCCTGGAATTATCTACAAATCCTTGGTAAGTTCGAAATGACAAAGCAGGAATTGATCGCCTTCAAGATGGATACTGGTCACAAAAAACTGGATTCGGCGACTCCTTCCCTTCATAGGTTGGAAACTTCGCTCCCCTATCCTGGTGAGATCATGGTGCACACTGGACAGAAGATCGTTCCTACTACCAAATTAGGTGAGAATTTATACGGTCCGCCCAGGATATATGTGATTCAATTATCGGCAATACTGGGAGATGCATTTACCCCTGAATTCTTCAGGAATGGACTGAAAGTGAAGGAAAATGACATCGTGGAAGTGGGACAAACCATATTCAGGGCTTCCACGGATGGCTTCTTCTCCGGTCATTCCTTCTTTCATGATTCCAACGTCAGGGCACAGGTAACAGCCATCAACGAGGATGCAGAAACCATCATCATGAGGGAAATACAGGACTACTCATCAAAACCCTACACTGTGGATATTTGCGGTCACCTGGGAATTCTGCCCAAATATCTGAAAGCCTATGTGGTGAAACATGTCGGTGATTTTGTGAATTCAGGAGAAGTACTGGCAAAAGACATGAAAAAAGGAACCTTCGTCAAGGCGACACATACCGGTACAATAACCAATATCGATTGGAAGGCAGGTTCTCTTACGATTCAGTATCTTCACGACCCACATGTCCTGATGTCACATATCAACGGGATTGTGAAGGAAATCAGGGATGAAAGGGAATTCATCCTCGAATATGAAGGTATTGTGATACCGGGGATCATCGGTTTTGGCAAGGATGATTCAGGAATCCTGCAATGGTCTGAAACGCCAGCTATTTCAAATGATTTTACTGACAAGATTCTTGTTTACCCTCATAGTCCAACTCTCGATGTTCTTGAACGATTCGCAAAAGTAGGTATTGGCGGACTCATCATTCCTTCGATCGATGGGAATGTCATTTCCGCCTATATCGATGAAGAAATTGGAGTAGCTCTCACGGGAAATGAGAAGATACCTTTCCCCGTCATCATCATGAATGGATTCGGGGATTTATCTTTTGATCGGGAAGTTCAGGATTTGCTGAAGAAGAACATCGGGAAAAATGCTTATCTTCGTCCCAAAACCCAAATCAGGGCAGGAGTGATAAGACCCCAGACGATAATTTCCTGAACACGAGATAAATGCTCTCTCAAAGCATGATTGGGCGTGCATTTAGTCCCGTTCTGAAAAATAATACTTGTCATTTTCGCTGGTTATTATTAAATTACTTATTCAGCAAAAATTTTGAAGACTACAGAGGTTCGAGCTTATGAAATGGATCACACATACTCACATCCATGTTGACAGGGGTGCCTGTCCCTGGTTGATTCAAAGGTTCATCGATGCACAAGCTGAATTTCTGTTTGTTGCAAAGGACATTGTCCTGGAAATCGCAGAAAAGGAAGATGCCATCCCCTATGATATGCCTGGTGTTGAATTGGGACATAAGGATGGACATTGCAGCTTTGTTTCCATTATGAAAAAGTATAGGATCACGGATCCCGCCGTTCTCAAGATCGCTGATATCGTCAATGCCACGGATACACACGCAATGGATACAAACGCCTATGCACCCGGCTTGGAAGCAATCGTTTCGGGTTTTTCTCTTCTATTTCCGGATGATCATATGAATTTTGAACAACAGTTCATTCTCTACGATGCACTGTATGCAATATTTAAATCCCAACCATGACCAGAAGGGCTTAAGGTACTGATGGATTTTGATATTTTGAGATAACTGAATTAAGGGATAATGATGCACGAACTGACACAACTACAACAACAGGCTAATGAGCTAAGAGCAGCCGGTAACTACAGACAGGCTGTTGTCATTTATGGCAAACTATGGAATGATACGTCCACTGAAGCTGGAGATTGGGATGGATGGGGATTCGCCTTCTGTCTCCTGAAACTGAAAAAATATACAGATGCCCTTACCATCTGCAAACAGGTACGCAAGCGTTTCCCTGATTTTGACGGAATACGCGGAGTCTATGCTTGGGCAATTTATCATACAGAGCTGAAAATACCTGAAGTACAGGACGAGGATCGTTTCCTCAGCGCTGCAGACATGATCACCAAGATCACAACCCAGGATGATGCTTTTTCACCCTATACTCATACGGTTCTGCACGTTCTTCATTACCTCAGCGAAAAGAAACCCTTCCCTGCTGAGTTGATTCTCAAATGGACAGAAAGACTCGATCCTGAAAAACTCAGTATTGAACCATTTCGTTTCAAATCCACATCCGGAAAATTAAGAGAGCATTCCTCCCAAAGAGAGAAATACTATCTTTATCGCACAAAGGCTTTGAATCTTGTGCATAACTATGATGAATGCCTGGTTCTCTGTGAAAAAGCGCTGCAGGAAATTGATGCATATCATGACGGTAACAAGCTCTGGATTTTGAGACAACAGGCGATTGCCTTACGTACGAAAGGCTTGCTGGATGAAGCCATTGAACGCTATATGGAGATATTGAAGGATAAGAAAGACTGGTTTGTGCTGAAGGATTTAGCCGAAATCAATATCACCCGTGAAAACTGGGATGAAGCCTTGAAATTTGCAGCCTCCGCTGCCATGGCTGCCGGAGATGCTGACCGTAAAGCCATTATTTACGACCAAATTGCCACGATTATGCAAGTCCAGGGCAATGAAGACCTTGCCTTGAGGCACATGGCTCTCGCTTTCTTGATTCGGCTCAGAAACAGATGGATCATCCTTCCTGATGTCATGAAAAAGATGGCTCCCATCGTCTCATCATATCCACCTGAACGAGTCCTCTTCGCAGAATTGAGAAACTTCTGGGAGGAAGTTCTTTTTGGTGCCAACTCCCGCATGAGAGGCAAGATCATCAATATCCTTGCCAATGGGAAATCAGGATTCATCCAGGCTGAGGACGAACAATCCTATTACTTTTCCTTCCTTAATGTTCATGCCAGAAAATTCGAAATACAGGCTGGAAAGCGCGTGACATTCAACCTTGAAAAGAGTTATGATAAAAAGAAAAAGGAAGAATCAATCGTCGCAGTGAATGTCAGGTTTGCATAGCAAGACTTTTCTTGACATCAGTCCATTCTGCAAAAACTTCAATTCATTTGATTCATTCGCAGATGGGGAGTGATTATGTTAAAATTTGGCGTCGTCGGTGTAGGACATTTGGGTCAGCATCATGCACGTATATTCAAATCCATTGCCGGTTCTCAATTAGTCGGTATCTATGATAAAAACTTTGACCGTGCAAAGGAAATAGCAGACAAGAATGAAACAACTGCATTCTCTTCCTATGAACAACTTCTCGATCAGATAGACGCTATCGATATTTCTGCCACAACCAGTTTCCATTACAACTTGGCAAAGACCGCCCTCGAAAAGGGTAAGCATGTTTTTGTTGAAAAGCCGATCACTGCCACTGTGGAACAGGGACAGGAGTTGGTGGACATCGCAAAATCAAGGAACCTGATCATACAGGTCGGACATATAGAACGCTTCAATCCCGTTGTCCTGGAAGTAGAGAAGGAAATCGATACTCCCATGTTCATCGAATCGCATAGGTTGGCTCCCTTCAATCCAAGAGGAACCGATGTGCCGGTTGTCTTTGACCTGATGATACATGACATTGATTTGATCCTCTGCTTCGTTCATAGTCCGCTTGTCGATATTCGTGCCAGCGGTGTGGGTGTTCTCACACCGAGCATAGACATCGCCAATGCCCGACTGGAATTTGCCAACGGTGCCATTGCCAATGTTACATCGAGCCGCGTTTCGATGAAAAGAGAGAGAAAGCTTCGCTTTTTCCAGAAAGATGCCTACATATCCATGGATTTCCAGGGGCAAAAGGCATCTGTACTGAGAAAAGCGGAGGGTTTGAATAAGATTCTGCCTGAGATCCTCTTGGGAAGAACTGATTTTTCACCGGAAGATCTCGTGAAAATGGACATGGTGGATTGTTCAAAACCGGAAAAAGATGCTCTTACTATGGAATTGGAATCTTTCGTTGATGCCGTTACCCAAAACAAGACCCCCATCGTCAGCGGTGAAGATGGTCTTAGAGCCCTCGAAGTGGCTATGCGCATCATGGATAAAATCAACGCAAACCTTAAAAAGCTATAAATGAGGTAATTCAATGCAATACGTATTTGTAAATGAGTTAAAAAAATATATAGGACAGGAAGTGGAGTTGAAAGGCTGGGTTCGTAATGTGCGAAGCAGCGGAAAACTCCTATTCATCATCTTTAGAGATGGAACAGGTGAAGTTCAGGCTGTCGTATTCGGTCCGGCTGTCGGTGAAGAGATTTTCAATGAAGCCAAGAAATTGACGCTTGAATCCTCCGTCATTATCCAGGGAGTGGTCAAGGAACACCAGAAGATAGTCGGGGAATATGAAATCGATGTGAAGAATGTGAAGATCGTACAAATCGCAGAGGAATATCCGATTGCCAAAAAAGAGCACGGTCCTGATTTCCTTCTTTCCAACCGTCACCTCTGGATTCGTTCCTCAAAGCAATGGGCGATCCTGCGTATTCGTCATACAGTTTATTTTGCCATCTGCGATTACCTGAACCAGAACAACTTCATACGCTTTGACTCACCTATCCTGACGCCGAACGCCTGTGAAGGTACCACCACCCTTTTCGAAGTCGATTACTTCGATGAAGGCAAGGCGTACTTGTCACAGTCCGGTCAGTTATACCTCGAAACGGGTATTATGAGCTTTGGAAGAGTCTACGATTTTGGACCCGTATTTAGGGCGGAACGTTCCAAGACAAGAAAGCATCTCACCGAATTCTGGATGATGGATGCAGAAGCAGCTTATGTTGAACATGCAGAGAACATGAAGATTCAGGAAGGTCTGATTCGTCATGTGATTCGCGATGTCATCTCCAAATGCGCCAACGAGTTGAAAATACTGGAACGTGATGTCGAACAATTGAAGAAAGCAGATGCCCCATTCAAGATCATGACCCATTACGATGCTGTTGAATATCTGCGGTCGAAGGGTTCTGAGATTTCCCATAAAGATGACCTTGGAGCACAGGATGAAGTCATGCTTACCGAAGGTTCGGATGTCCCCATCTTCGTCGAGAAGTGGCCCAAGGATATCAAGGCTTTCTATATGAAGCGCGACCCGGATAACCCGGAAGTCGTTCTCGGTTCCGACCTGATCGCGCCGGAAGGCTATGGTGAAATCATCGGTGGTTCGCAGCGTGAAGATGACCACGAGCTCCTACTCAGCAGGATGAAGATGGATAATATGTCCATCGACGATTATCAGTGGTTCCTCGATCTCCGCAAGTACGGTTCTGTTCCGCATAGCGGATTCGGAGTTGGTCTCGAAAGGCTCGTTACTTGGATGAGCGGAACGCAACATATACGGGAAACCATACCTTTCCCGAGAATGATATATAGAATTTATCCGTAAGCAGAAGGTGACTGGTTACCGGTTACAGATTTCTGTAATAAAGACGCTCTTCGTGAGCGTCTTTTTTTATATCTGACTCCTATGATAACCGTTTTATATCAAATGAATATCCATAGCCATCCATATCGGTATCCAAGCTGATACCTATCACTTTCCAATCTCATTCCAATCCGTAGAGATTGGAAAGGGATTGGTATTGGATTGGTATGGGATTGGAAAGAGATTGGATTACCTAATGAAATTCATACGACATGCTAAGTACGTACTTTAGAAAAACAACGGCAATGTTCGTATGAAATTCTTTTAACTCAAAACACTCAAATCTCACTAATCTTAATAAGTATATTAATTATATTAATTTCTATATTAATTTTCTTGACATCTAATTTAATATAATTAATTTGTACCTTGATGATGTTAAGGACATCAAGGAGGAAATAAAGAATGAAGAAGAATTCGAGCCTCATCACCTGCCCGGTATGTTCAAGTAATCTTGAGATTAGAGAATATTATTGCACCCAATGCCATACGACTGTCCGTGGACGTTTTGCGATTGATATGTTTGCAGGCTTGAGTGAAAGTCAGTTGGAATTCATTAAGATCTTCCTGGTAAGCCAGGGTAACATCAAAGAAATGGAAAAACGTTTGAATATATCATATCCTACAGTGAAAAGCCGCCTGGCTGATATCATCGAAGTGATAGCTCCACAGGAGAAGCAGACGCAGAATTATGTCGATCTGCTGGAACAAATAGAAAAAGGCAATCTCACTGTCGATGAGGTGGTTAACCAGATCAATCAAAGGAGGAATAAGGAATGACCCTCTCAAATCATGCAGAGCCGCGTCATGTGAACCGCATGAATGCTTTTCATGCTGCTTCTGCCGGTCAGAATGTTCCGGATCCCAAAGAAAAAGAGCAAAAGAAAGAAAGTAATAAAGACCAAAAACCAGATATAACAAAGACAAAACCTCAAATACCCAAATGGTATTAAGGAGAAACAATGGATAACATGAAACTAACTTATTCAGTTGCAATACTGGATGGTGCTTCCATAGAAATTGAAATCGAAAACTCACCACTTTCGATACGTCAAAGCGAAGACAGTGAATTGAAAATGACTGTTGAGAGTACACTATCCAATCCGGATCAAATCGAGAAGTTTAAGAACATCGCTGACCCGACTGAATTGCTGAAGGAAATCTTCAACGTTTCGGGGTTGAAATCATCAAAAGTCACAGTCGAGATCGATGAAGATGAATTGGAACCTTATATGGAGAGAGGCTGGAACAGGAACTTCCATTTCACCATTGAAGTTCCAAAGAATTCAAAGATCTTAGCAGAAAATGAAAACGGTCCTTTGGATGTTCAGAATATAGAACAGGAGATATCACTAACCACAGAGAACGGTCCAATCCGGGTTAAGGATTGTAGTGGTGTCCTATATTTACAAGCTGAGAATGGTCCTGTGGATGTTTCTGAGCATAATGGCAACATCTCTGTTCAAATGGAGAATGGACCTGTGAAAGTGAATGACTGCAAAGGTAATGAAATCACAATTGAGATTGAGAATGGACCTGTTGTTTTCAAGAATTCAGAATTTCCGACAGTCAATATCAAGGGCGAGAATGGACCGACGAGAGTCGATATTCCACAATTGGAATCAGGTGACTACAATGTGGAAACCGAGCATGGCTCCATTCAAATCAATATAGCCTCCGGTAATCACTACGATATTACTGCCGAGAATGAAATCGGGGCTATCATCCTTCAGTTGTCTCAAACTTCCCAGATTCTTGAGAATGAACAGGATGAAGACAGTAAGCGGGTGCATATTAAAGAAGGTGAAGGAAATCTCAAGATAAATATCAAATCTGAAACCGGTACGATCAAGGTTAAAGATGAGAGTTCAAGTGATCAGGAATTTCGCTTTGAATTCAAGGGAATTCCAACTGATTTCAATGAAGAGATCTCCAATATAACCAACTTTGCCACCAACCTTGCCAATCAGATTTCCCAGTCTGTATCAGTTGCGCTTGGAAAGGTGGTGAAAAAGATCAATGTCCCAGATATGGAGCGGAAGCTGGATATTGAAAGAGTATCCGAAAAGATTCAGAAGATGGGTGAAAAGATTCAGAAAGCCGTTGACCCGGACTTTGAAATTCCTGAACCGCCCGAGCCTCCTGACGTACATGAAAAAGAGGGAAAGCTCAAGATACTCGAGCTTCTCGAAAAAGGAAAGATCACAGCTGATGAAGCAACAATGCTCCTTGGCGCATTAAAGTCCAAGGATTAAATAGATCCGTATCGCTTCAAAATCCTCCGGGTTCAGTTCGAAAGGACTGAACCCCTTTTTTGTAAGTCCGAAGTGCGAAGAAGAATTAAGAGTTAAAAGTTAAAAATTAAAAGTTAAAAGTTAAAAGTGGCAGATGTCCTTCCCTTTGGATAAAGGGAAGGTGGCACTTCCCCCCTTGGGAAGGGGGGATTTAGGGAGGTCTTGTGCCGGATGAGTTTGATGTAGGAGACCGCGTCAGCAGACTCTGTCTACTTCGGCTTGAAGTCCAAATATCTAAAAAATTACGGTTGCATTTGTTTATTTGGGATATTTGAACTCCAAGAGGGTCCCCTTCCTTACAGACCTGGAAGGTCGATATCCCATAGCCTGGGGTGAAGCTGAGCGCAACACAGGAAAGGAACCCTAAAAATCATCAAGTACCGAAGGGGCGGCATAAATCATCTACTGGGGTAAATGTGTTAAAATGAAAACATGAGTTGTTCATTCATTTGTTTATTCAATGGGAAGATAACATCAAACCGTAACCATTTTATAATAAATATGATTTTTGTTTTAGCAATTGTAAATAATAATAAGAAAGATAATTAAGTAAAGCCTGTCCACCAACTACTATATAATGGTAACTATTATTATAT
>Ga0116170_10002705_pt1 | contig 16925 bp, 13 predicted proteins | sample AD_JPNHW1_MetaG_FD_89797 | JGI IMG/M metagenome (GOLD analysis project Ga0116170, IMG submission 89797) | Active sludge microbial communities of municipal wastewater-treating anaerobic digesters from Japan - AD_JPNHW1_MetaG | ecosystem: Engineered > Bioreactor > Anaerobic > Digestate | place...
ATCAAAAAATTATAATCATGAATGTTCCCGCTAATCTAAAGTACACAAAGGATCACGAGTGGATTAAGGTAGAAGGCAGTAACGCAGTGGTTGGTGTAACCGACTTTGCTCAAGGTCAACTTGGTGATGTAGTTTTCATCGAAATCGAAACCCAAGGTGAAACATTAGCAAAGGAAGAGGTATTTGGTACTATCGAAGCTGTAAAAACTGTATCAGATATGTTTATGCCTGTTGCAGGTGAGGTTTTGGAAGTTAACCCAAAGCTTACCGAATCTCCAGATGTTGTAAACAAAGATCCATATGGTGATGGTTGGATGATCAAGATCAAAATGACCGATCCTGCTCAGCTCAACGAGCTCCTAACCCCCGAAAAGTACAAGGAACTTATAAATGCTTAGGAAATTAAGATGAAGCCCCGATAAAACGGGGCTTTTTTATTGCCTTAGTTTTTTTATCTGTAGGATAATTATCTATTGGAGAAAATGTTAATTATGTATTTTACTAAAATATCTTACTAATTTTACACAAAATCGAAAACAGGTATTTGCAATGAAAATCCTTATGGCTCTCGAGGGAGATTTTCCTCCCGATCTTCGTGTTGAGAACGAAATTAAGAGTTTAATCGCTGCTGGCAACGAAGTTGTAATGGCATGCTATACCCTTAAGGGAACCGATACTGCTTTTGATTGGAATGGTTGTAAGATTTATAAAAGAAAAATTTCATCATTTGTTTACAAAAGTAGCGTTGGTGCTCTACGATTCCCTTTCTACTTTAGCTTTTGGAGAAAGCATATTAAGTCGGTTATTAAATCCGAAAAGCCTGATGCTATTCATATTCACGATCTACCCTTAGCAAGGCTTGGTTTTGAGTTCAAAAAAAAGTTCGGGTTGAAGTTTACACTTGATTTACACGAAAACTGGCCTGCATACCTTAGGGTATCGAGCCATGCAAATACCTTTCTTGGAAAGCTATTATCATCGAATAGTCAGTGGGAGCGATACGAGAAGAAACATTGCAACAATGCTGATAATGTAATTGTTGTTATTGATGAAGCAAAAGAAAGACTTATTAATTTAGGAATTCCCGAAAACAAAGTATCTATTGTAGCTAACTACCCCGTTTTATCTGATTTTGATAAAGTAATACCTGTTGTAATAAGTGAGAAGTATATCCTTTTTTATGCTGGTGGTATTAGTAAGCATCGGGGTCTGCAGTATGTTGTAAAATCGATGCCCATTCTTGTTAAAAAATATCCAAGCATAGAATTCTGGATACTTGGCAAGGGTACCTATCAGCAAACATTAGAAGAACTCGCAAAAGAACTAGGGGTAGTGGATAATGTTAAGTTCTTCGGACATGTATCATATAAAACTGTTTTGGAAAGTCTTTACAGATGTACTTTGGCGCTTATTCCTCACGTAAAATCCGATCATACCGATAGCACTATTCCGCACAAACTTTTCCAGTACATGTATGCTGGCAAACCAGTGATTTCATCAAACTGTGCCCCACTCGAAAGGATAATCAATAGCACAGGAGCTGGTAAAACTTATATTTGGGACTCTCCCGAAGATTTTGCTAAAAAGGTTATAGAATCCATTGAAACATTAAGCACCTATAATGTTGAATCAGTTCGAGAACAAATTCACGAGAGGTATAACTGGGACTTCGAAGCAGTAAAATTAAACTCGATTTATAAAAAACTGTAAAATCTATTTCCCTTTAAGATTATTTTTCCAGGTCAGTGGATTTCTCCATTTGAGGTAGGCCCCTTTTAAACTATCTATTTCTACTTGTTCGTAGAATTTTAAATAGTATAATAGAATAGGGAACGATGCTAAAAGAGCCGTCTTGATTGTTAATCGAAGTAATAGCGATAATGGATTTATTAGAAATGCGCTAAGACTGAAAACAATAACTATTGCAACTATCGTAAAAACCTTTCCCATTTCGTAAGGAATCTTATAATAGCGCTGAGCATAAAAGTATATAAGACAGAAAAATATTATCTCTGAAATTAGAGTAGCAACAGCTGCACCGTAATAATGCCATTTTGGAATAAATAGAAAGCTAAGACCAAGGTTGAAGAGAGCAATAAATATCATAACCAAACTAATAACACCAGTCTTTTTCTGAATTTGCAAACCAGTAAGAGAGGTATCCTTGAGCATATCAAAAAGAAGAGAAAAGGAGATTATTGGAATTACCCAAACTGCCTGCCAGTAATCTTTATTGCTAGCAAACACTTTAACTATTTCGTAACAGAATAGGTTGAAGAAAAGTGTACAAATTGCAACTACAAAGGTAAAGTAGGTCATGTACTTTGAGTAGAACCTTAAATTCTTTTTATCACCAATCATCTGGAAAAGCATAGGCGAAATAGCCATTTGAACCGAACTTACAACTAAAAGCTTGATTGTATTTGCCATTCTGTAAGCAAACGAGTAGATACCTACTTTTTTCAAATCGGAGTAGTAATTTAGTATATACCGATCCTGGAATGATAGTAAAATCCCCGAAATTGATGCAAGAATTAGTGGTGTTGAGTAAAATACGATCTCTTTTAGAATCTCTTTCTCAAACTTAATCTCAATAATGTTTTTAATGTACTTGGCGCAAACCAATATAAATACAATACTACCAATTATTTGTGCATTATAAATACCTTGTAATGATTGCTTATTGTAAACAACAAAATAGATGGTTAACACAAGTGTCAGGATTAACCTTAGAATGTTTGTTGTAGTGAAAAGAATAGGCTTTTGTTGAAGTTTCATCAATGTCTGAAGCATCGTCAGAAAAACTTGTAATACCGATGAAACAATTACAGTATAAACTAGAATTGAATAGTTAGGATTTGCAAAAAGCAATTTTGAAAAGAAACCCGAAAGGAAATATGATAAAACAAGGAATGCCGCTGAAATAATTAGTAAAAGAGAAAACGTAGAAAAGACGATAGGCTTTTGTTTACTAACATACTGTGGATCCCAATACCATCTTGTTATACCTTGTGTTAGCGATAACCCCAAAACAGCAGTTAAAAGAGTTGCAGTAACCTCGAGCAAGCCAAGCATACCAAACTCATCAAACGAAATATATTTAATGTTGGTGTAGTAGGGAATTAGGACTAAACCTACAATTTTGATCGATAGGTTGCCAAATCCATAAATAATGGAATCCTTGGTTGCTGTTTTGATATTATTAAGCACAGATGCTAATCAATATAATTTCTGTAAAAGTATTCAAGGTTTATTATCTGCCAAAGTAACCGGGAGTAATTATTTTGTGGATTCTGATGTAAGTTAACCAATTGCTCAATTCCTTTGCTATTAAATATTTCGCGTGACAGGGTCTTTTTATCAAGTATAATGCTAACCATTTCCTTATGCAGATCGTGCTTAAACCAATTATTGTAATCGTTGTACGATGGTCGGTTATACTTCTTGATAGGTTTGAGAAGGGGAGCAAACTTGGTTGATTTAATAAATGCAGATCCCTTAATCTCCAAAAGACTTAGCCTATATCGAAGGTTAGAGGCATTGATTGGAATATTATAATGCTGTCTATTGATTTTCGCCAACTCAGGATACAAACGTGTAAATGCCCTTCTGTATAGATATTGATACTCCTTTAGTTTTAGCGGTAATCGATATGTATAATCAATCAAATCATTATCAAAGCTAGGCATTCGGGTCTCCATGAATAGGTTATTCATAAGATTGCCGCTTAAAGTCCCCCTGCGAACATGCTCATTAATCAAAAGATTGAAGTAAGCATGGATTGGATAATTAGTCGAATTGATATACCTCTGAGGGATTTCTTTATAGTTGTCCTTTATCTTATTGTAAAAATCGTTCGAGAATACCAGTCTTAATGAGCTATCATCAAAAAGCCTGAAATGGTTAAGAAGAGTGTTTTTTGACTCTTCATCAAATTTATTTTTTCCAGTTAATGCCTTAATTTTTCTTCGGCTTATAGTACTTCCGAAAAGTGCATCGCACATTTGGGAGGAAACAGTTATATGTGTTTTCCTGTAGAAATGCTCAAGCGCTTCAAATCCTTGAATTGGGCCATAAATCATCGACATGTAGTCCGAGTAGTATGCAAAGCGTTCAGCATCTGTCCATATTTTTTGAGGCTTTACCACAAACTGATTATGCTCCATCCCAAGCTTACTAGCAACAAGCCTTGAGTATTTTTGATCTTCGCTATCGTCAGGCCCCATTGTGAATGAGACCAAGGGGTTTACATTAAAACTCTTTGCAAAGGCAGCAACATATCGAGAGTCCAATCCTCCACTTAACGAAATGAGTATCTTATCACTATTCTTGGTAAAGTTGCGCTTCATTGCGTTTGAAAATACAGCAATCAGTTCATCCTCAAAATCATCAACCTTCCGTTTATTGGGCCATTCAAGAGAATATGCATCAGCATATTCAGGGAAGTCCCAATATTTATATGTGTTACAACCATTCTTGCTGTATACAAGATAAGACGATTCGGGTAACTGTTCTATCCCTTTGAAAAGGGTATTATGCCCGAAAACGTGGCTAAAGCGGAATAGATCAGAGATTCCATTCTCATTTATTTCTCTCTTTATTCCTGATTTTAGGATTGCCTTAATTTCAGGCGCAAAGACTATTGAATTATCAAAAAGAGCGTAGTAAAGGGGTCGAGTTCCCATTCTATCGGAAACGAGGTAAAGCTTATCCTCTACAAAATCATAAATTGAAGCGCAGTAGTGCCCGTTAATCCACTTAAAGCTTTCAGTACCTTCGCTTATAAACTTATCTAGAAAAAACTCCTGATCGTTTTCAATTTGACTTGTTTCAATGTTCTTATAGCTAAATATTTCTCCTGCTAAAGAAACTAAATACCTCTTATCGGAGGAGAAGCTAAAGCTATTTGTAGTATTTACATAACCCAGGTGAACGTTTCCAAAATGTACATGACCATTTGAAATCTGACCGATTTTATAGTCAAGATGGTTTAAACTTTTAAGCAGTTCGTTTAAAAGCAACCCATCGTTATTCAGTTTTTGGGAAACAATACCAACTATTCCAGGCATGCTATAATAAGTTATTTATAAAACAAAAAGTTGATTCTATCGAGCGAGAATGATTTAAATCCTAAGGATTTAATTTTTTTCACCAATAGAAGGGTATCTTTCTTGGTATAACCCTTAACGGCAAGGTGATGAAATTCAATAAAAATCTGTTTAAAAGGCTTAAGATCTTCTTCTGAAATATTGCTTAGAAGTTCAAACTCAGCTCCTTCAAGATCAAGTTTAAGAAGATCAACTTCATTTAAACCTAAATGCTTTAGAAGAGTTGGTAAATTCATCGATTCTACTTCATAGGTTCTAATCGAATCATGCAGGATGTTCTTATGATCCTTCAGGATTGAACCACTCTCGTTATCGAGGGTTTCGTTGAAGCTAATTTTACCATTCTCCTTTGTGATTGCTACTGGGATATGCTTAAACTTTCCACCATGTTTTGCTTCAATCTCAAGTAAATGAGGTTTGTGCTTTAGGGTTGGATCAACTCCATAGGCTTTGAGGTTGTACTTTTCAATAAGTGACTGAGAAAATTCGGCCATGAATCCACAACCAACATCAACTATAACGCTATTCTCATTGAACCTATCAAAAAAGATGTAATTAGGAGCAAAGGATTTTATTCCTATTAGTTTTCCTTTGGGAGAGTTGAAAAGAATATTTAAATCAGCTGATAACTGATTGGGGTATTTATAGTATAAAACCAGTTTCCGTTTTATTTTCTTTAAAATTGGCATAATCTCTATCGTTGGCAATTATTAATTAAATTGGTATAGATATTTTCAAGTTTTACAGCAAGGGTGGAAGCATCAAACTGCTCTTCTATATGTTTTCGAGCGTTTATACTTAGTTCCTCAAAATTATCGGTGCAAATGATACGTTTTATGCATCTAACAAGATCATCTACACTATTTTCTTCAGCCAGATAGCCATTGTAGCCATCAATAACAATTTCTGGAATATCCGAATGGTGGGTTGATACCACGGGCATTCCAGATGCCATTGCATCTACTAACGACATAGGGGTGCCCTCTTTATCGTTATCGGTTGTTGTTTTGCTGGCTTGGACAAATATATCACATTCGTATGTTTTGTCGATAAAAAAATCGTAGGGTTTATAGCCATGAAGAACGATATCATTTTCAAGGTTATTATCCTTGATAAGCCCTATTAAGTTTTCTTTAAGATATCCATCACCAATGATTTCAACTTTAAAAGAAAAGTCATTTTTTAGTATACCCAATGCTTTAATTGTTACATCAATTCCCTTTTTCTCAACAAAACTGGATGCTAGCAATATTTTAATGGGACTATTAGGATCAAGTTTTCTGGGTTTAAACTTAATTTTTTGTGTATCGATTCCAAGATGGTGTATTTCAATTTTATTTTCAGGGCAACCGAGAGAAATGAGTTCATTCTTCATGTATGGCCCTAGAGCAAGAATCTTATCAGCGTTTTGAAAAAGCTTTATATAGGCTTTTTTGTACTTTTCCTGCTTTGGAAGTTTAAAAACATCGTAACCGTAAAAGCTGCAAACCATTGGAATCCCAAGTTTCTTTTTTAAACCTATTGATTTGATTCCCTGGTAGCCAAAATGAACATGAAGGATTGAAGTTGACTCTTTCTTACAAACATTTTTAAAGAATGGAATATACCCTAGAAATTTAAAACGAATTAATTCGAGGTACTTCTCACAAATTCGCTTTGTTGCTAATGAGTAAATATTGTCAAAAGGGTAAAGATTTTGATTTTTTACCGATCGGGTAATTACAATTGGCTTATAATCCTTTTGATTAATAAGAAGTTTATATATCCAATTTTCAGTAAGGGGTAAAAAGGAAGATATATAATGGGCTACAACCGGTTTTTTGTTACTCATGATGTAATCGGTAAAATTCAATGGTACGCTTCATACCTTCTTCAAAGGTTGTTTTTGGGCTCCAGCCTAAATCTTTTTTTATCGCCTCGATGTTGGATATGTAATTACCTGTTTCAATCATCTTGTATATTTTGGGCCACTCTTTGAATTCATATTTTGAATTGGGTACAAATTGATGAATCTTTTTAACCATTTCAAGAATTGAAATGCCTTGTCCAAAGCCAATATTGTATGTTTTTCCGAAGAGTTTTTCTTTGCCTATTGAGCTAATAAATAGGTCTGTTAAATCATCAATATAAAGGTAATCGCGAAGTTGATCCCCCGTACCAAAAATCTCGATTGTCTCGGATTTAAAAGCTTTAAAAATAAACCAGTTCAGCATTCCGTATTTTTTGTTTCCAAATGCTTGGTATGGGCCATAAGGATTAGAAATACGGTAGATTGTACTCTTTATTCCATGTATTTTATAGTAAAGCTGATAGTACTGCTCAGTGGTAATTTTATGAATAGCGTATATCGACTCGGGTTTTACTTTATGGTTTTCGCTAACTGGAAGATTTTCTGGCTTTCCGTAAACTAGTCGTGTAGAGGGGAATACCAGTTGAATACTGGGATTATGCTCACGGCAAGCCTCAAGAATATTAATATGACCTAAAAGGTTTGTATTGATATCATTCACAGGATCAGAAATACTCTCTGAAGCACCAGAAATTCCCGCAAAACTGAATACTACGTCGTAATCAGCAATTATTCTATCAAGCTGCTCCTTCTTTGTAATATCTCCAATTATAATATCATTTGGATCAACCAGTTTTGAGAAAGGATCGCTTTTATCCAAAGGATCTTTTGAGAATAGATGAGTGGAAAGAGAGTGTTCTTTGGCTTTTAGGTATAGATTTTTACCAAGAAAACCCAACCCCCCAATAATAAGTATTCTGTTGCCTTTAATCATCTATTCTTTCTTTTTCAGAATTGCGTAATAGTTCCAAGTCCATTTGCTATTCGAGTTTTTATTTCTATCAACCAAATTAAGTAGTAGACAAAAGCCAAAAAGTAATAGTATCAATGGACTAAGGCAAAGGTATATATATTTCGATTTCCCAAAGATGTAAAGTGATATAAAGCCAAATATTGTGACCCAAAAACCAGATACAGGAACCATTTTTTGAACTTCAAACCCTGACATTTCAGCTAAAGCCTTCATCCCATAATTTGTATACCGATAAAAATCACGAGGAGCCTCATGAACAGGGTACAGAAAGGGCCAAGCAATAATAAGATTCCCCCCTTTTTTTGTAACTCTATGAATCTCGGTTAACGCTTTTTGGGGTTCCTCCAAATGCTCAATTACTTGAGTAAGGATAGCAACATCAAAATGATTTTCGGGGAATGGAATAGAATATGCAGTTGAGAAAACATCGATATTCTCCTTTGGATGCGGAGTATCGGGATGATCGAGGCCAATATATTTATCTACTTTATGCTTTACAAATTTATAGAAAGGCTTTTCGCCGCAACCTATATCTAATACATTACCATGGGATAACTCAATAATTTCCTTTAGAACCGGGCGAACATGATACTTATTAATCAGGATTCGATGAAATGGGTAATAATTTTTAAATAGATTTTTCATTGTACATGATGAATGTTTTTACTCTTTTCTTAATGCATTCCAACCCTGTGCCCTAAGTTCAATCTCATTTCCATCGGGAGTGATTAGAAATGCCCCAGAGTTTTCCGAAGTAATATGACCAATAATTGATATTCCTTCTATTTCAGAAATCTTTTCATGGTGCTCAATAGGTACTGTAAAAAGTAACTCATAATCCTCCCCGCCATTAAGAGCAGCTACAATAGCATCAATACCCATTTCTTCGGCAATTTTGAAGGTTTGCTGATCTATTGGTAGTTTTTCTAAGTAGATTCGGCACCCAATATTTGAGTTTTTACATATATGTAATGCTTCCGATGATAGTCCATCGGAGATATCGATCATTGCATTGGGTTTCATCCCTTGTTCATTTAGTTTTTCAAGGATTGATTTTCTGGCTTCGGGTTTGAGGTACCGTTCAAGGATATAATCCCAGCCAGCGAATTGTGGTTTTATATTGGGATTACCATCAAATACTTTCTTTTCGCGCTCGAGCAACTGTAAGCCCATGTAAGCAGCCCCAAGGTTACCAGTAACGCAGATCAGGTCGTTTTCCTTGGCCTCACTCCGGTAGCATAAATCTTTTTCCTCCGCTTCTCCAATTGCAGTAATACTAATGGTTAATCCAGTGTAAGAGGAGGAGGTATCGCCGCCAACAAGATCAACGCCATAACGTTCGCAAGCCAGGTAGATCCCGTTGTATATTTCATCCAAATCTTCAAGGCAAAAACGTTTTGAAATCCCTATCGAAACGGTGATTTGTTTTGGAGTTGCGTTCATAGCGTAAACATCGCTCAAATTCACAACCACAGCCTTATAGCCTAAGTGTCTTAGAGGGAAGTAGGTAAGGTCAAAATGGATTCCCTCAAGGAGCAAATCTGTGGTTACAACCATTCTTTTCCCTTCAGGATTTATCACTGCCGCATCATCACCAACCCCTTTGATGGTTGATTTATTTAAGCATTTTGCGTTTTGGGTTAAATGATCAATTACACGGAATTCACCTAATTCGTGAAGTTCTGTTCGTTTTGAGCTTGCAGCCATTTTTGCAATGTTTTTTTATTGCGTAAAGATATAAAGTTTCAGTGGCAACTTATGAGTTGAAAAGTTAACAAGTTGAAAAGTTAATATGTGAAAAAAGTTGAATTTTTAAAGAATATCACTAGTAAACATCAACTAACAACTATTTTATAACAATTCCTTCTTTTGCCAAAGAGTTTATAAAGTACTGTTTATCGGGGAGTGTCGACTTCTCAAGTTGGTCGAACCAGTATTTAGCCGAAACATTATCCCCTTTATCATGATAAATTCTTATCAGGTTATAGAAAGAATAACCGTAAACGTGGGTAGGGAAAATAGGAATAATCTCGACAACCTTTGTAAAGCAATCAATTGCTTCCTGGGTTTTATTGGCAGCATATAGTTCCACTCCCTTAGCGTAAAGTTTGATATCGTTATTTAGTTTTTCGTCCAGAATGATTTCCGTGAATCGGAAGCAGGATTTATCGCAGTTTTCAACCAAATTTAATAATCGAGTATCGGCCGGAATATTTGGAAAAACAAGGGTGAAATTTAGTCTCTCACCAATCCTTTTAAAGTTATAAGCCGATGGACATCTTGGGATACCTCTTGCTTTAATAATGTTATACCGTTTATGGGTTTTAGCGTTTTCAATGTAAATATCTTTGTCGGCACAAAACCATCCACCCTGAGCAAGTTTATTCTCTACTGATAAATTTATTACAGTTGAATCACTAAATAAGCCTATTGAGGTTATCTTTAGGTCCTGATGTGTTTGTTCCGCTACAGCGGGCTCGTTAATAGTTATTTGCGCTTTAATTGAAGAAATACAAGCAACAGCTATAAATATCGAAATTAATTTTTTCATAGGTATAAAATTAACAAGGGCCGGATTGATCCGACCCTTGCAAGATAGTAATTTTTAGGCAGTTTACTAGAAACGATAGTCAACGCCAATTGAAAAGTCTATATTTGTACGATTGTAAGTTTCCTTGTAAGGAACTTGAACTAGTGGGGCACTTGAAATTTGATAATACGAGGTTTTATTATCCGATGTGTACATAGTGTAAAGCATACCTAAATTGATTCTCATCTTTTCAGTAACTTTTACTGCGCCACCAAAACCAACAGTATTTGAGGTTAAACTATGAGATAGATCAGTTTGATATCCCTGTCCAACGCCAGTTTTTGTATATAGATATCCAGCAGAAATTAGAATCTTTTCGGTAATATCATATTCACCGCCAAAAGAGATTTCATAAAGATTGCCATCTATACTCTTATTAACGCCTGGAGCAGACTCGATGTCTGCATCTTTATCAAAATAGTAGTGAATGCCGGCTGCTATTCTCAGTTGAGGTAACGCTTTATAACCAATTCCTACCGCTAAGATTGCAGGAATATCGCTTTTAATTTTTTGACCATCAGGAAATTGAGGAACAACTAAATCTTTTTTAGTGCTGTTTTTAAGTTCAAGTTTAGTTTTAAACTCATACTTAATACCAACATTTAATTTTTCTCCGAAAGTTAAGTTTACGCCAAGAATAGGTGCATAACCAGTACCCTTTTGTTCAACATCAACCTCTTGGTTTGATGTCATTGCTGCATAAGCCGCATTTCCAGCTTTAGTAAAAAAGGTATCAGCACGCATTAAACCACCAGATGGGTTAAGCACAGGATGATGTGGATCAATCATTACATCTTTAATATGTCCCTCATAAGTGTTTTTTGCAAAAATCATTCTTACTCCTGCCGATACAGAAATCATCTTATTTATTTCATAGGCAGCATTTACTTGTGCTCCCCAAAATATGCTAGATCCCTTGAAATAAATATCTGCCGAATATTTTGTACAGAAACCTGCCCCATACATTGCAGATAATTGCGTTGGAATTGAGGAATAAGGAATTTCAAAACTTGGTAAGCCTGTGTTGTATTCTGCGGATCCACCACCTGAATTTGGTTGAAATCCAAAAGCAAAAGCAAATTTATCTTTTTTATAAACTGCATAAAAATCTGGGAATAATGGTGCTGCAACATCACCCACATACTTTTTTTCATTTAAGTATGGATAGGTGTTTTCGATAGTTTTCTTTTGAAAAATGGATTGGTTGCTTAATGAGATATGAAACCCATTCTCAAGTTTGGTTAACCCTGCTGGGTTGTAGTAAATAGCATCGATATCTGTCGATGCATCGCGGGCCAGCATACGAACAAACTGTGTGCTTTGGTTCGAGTTTGTAACAATACCGCCGGCATTTACCATTGCAGGTAAAATAAATCCGGTTAACATTAAAACTAGTAGTAATCTTTTCATAGATTTTCTTTTAAGGTTATTACTTTTTTTCGTTTTGGTTTAAATTGAACGTATGTACTAGACAAATGTTTGAACAACACACGTTGACAAACATTGTTCGGTTAGTTCAGAAACAAAAAAATCAAATGATCAAAAACTGGGAAAGAAATCCTGTTTGCAAACCTAAATTGTAGGATTTGTGTTGAGAAGAGAAATGGTTAAAACGATTGAATTTGTAACCCTGCGACTTTAACTTGTAAGAATCAAAAGAGGAGTCTTTTTTCTCTGGGCTACGATAAAAAACGCTCTGAAACGATTTATATACAAATCGTCTAACGAAAACGTAATATGCTACAATTGCCAGAAATATTCTTGCCCTGCGCATCGAATCAGGGTATCAATTTGAGTGCTAATATAGATAATAAAAAATAACAACAAAACTTTTTAAACCGTGAACAATGACAATATATATCAACTATAATGATGATATCCGCAAATTCGCTAATGATTTAGCGGGTTTTATCCAACAAAAAACTTAAATCATTACATGCCAACTTTTTATTTTAGGGAATATTTAGTCTTGAAATCTTTGTTATCAGAACTAAGCAGGTAAAATCTACCCCAGTAAAAACCATGGAATTGATCCTTTTAATTAATAGTTGATGCCTATATTCCTGATTGGAGTGTAGAGAAATTCACAGATTCGGATATTAGTCGTTAATCTGATATACCCGAAAAGGTTAGCGTTTCACAAATGTATGCTTTCATTGGTTCTGAACCGAGTTAAATGTTGCACAGGAGAACAGGCCGCTAAACTTCCATAACCAAACTTCAACTGATGATCACCTTATGCATCTTGTTGGATTGGCCTCTGATCAGAATGGAACAAAATATTATTATACAAAGAATAGTTGGGGAACCGACTACTCACCATACAACGGATATTTATATATGTCGGAGTCCTATGTACGGATGAAAACCATTGCAATTCTTATCCATAAGGATGCAATACCCACCGAAATTGCAATTAATTAAAACAAATAGTAAAATAAACTCTTAAAAGCCTGATCTAAAAATCAGGCTTTTTTAATATACTAAAAGGTTACATCCTCGTAGTTGAGCATCATTCATCCTGCCTAGAACCTCAAACGATTCATCATCATATACTTTTCCTAAATCCTCTGTTTGGATAAATGAACAGGAGTATACATTGGCGAGGTCAATAATATTAATTGCCCCAGCACGTTGGGTTGGAAGTGTTGAAAAAGGATCGTACGGATCGCGAATAATTACTTTCATCCATGGAGGGCAACGAAAAATCCCTTTTCCATTCGAATAGGCTTGCGAAAGCAGTTCTGTCATCCCGTACTCAGAATGTATTTCCGTTATTCCGAATGCTTCGCAAAGCTGATTGTGAAGATCTTCCCTGACCATTTCTTTTTTTCGGCCCTTCATTCCACCAGTTTCCATTACGATAGTGTTATTTAGCTGGAGTTTGAATTTTTCGGAAAAATCAACAAGGGCAAATGAAACGCCAAATAATAAACACTTTTGCCCAATACTTTCTAATTGTTTTAGTCTTTCGGCTAATTCATCAATTTCGTTAAGGAAAAAGCCACTTTCAGAATGACCTGATTGCTTTATAAGTTCATCAACCATATACACTAACGACGAACCCTGACGTTCGAGGTAGGAGGGGAGTAGTGCAAGAATGCAATATTCTTTGGGGTTGCCATAAAATTTTGTAAACGAAGTAAGAAAACTTTTTTTGTACAGATTAACATCAACTACAAAATGTGTGCTGGTTTGGTTTCCTGTTGTTCCGCTACTTGTAAAAGTAATTTCAGTTGCAAGCATAGAAGGCTTGACCTCATGTGTTTTAAAGAACTGAATGGGAAGGAATGGAATTTTATCTAAGCTATCAACATTATCAATATCTACTTTCAACCTAGTTAAGTATTCATTGTATATGGGAATGTTTTCTGCTTGATACCTAAAAATTCTCAGAGCAACATTCAAAAATTGCTTATTGTTGCTGATGTTGAAAATATCGTTTTTGATTTGTTCCATTTTGCAAAGATATGTGATGTAAACTACGAAAAAAAGCCACCCAGAATCTATCGGATGGCTTTAAATATTTAAAGTAAAAGTGATTATCCTCTAATGGCTTTAATGCCGGGTAATTCCTTGCCTTCCATGTATTCAAGCATTGCTCCACCACCAGTAGAAACGTAGCTAATTTTTTCGCTAAGATTCATTTTGTTAACCGCAGCAACAGAGTCGCCACCACCAACTAAACTAAATGCACCTTTTTCAGTGGCTTTTGCAACAGCCAATGCAATACCTGATGTACCAGCGGAAAATTTATCCATCTCAAAAACACCCATTGGGCCATTCCAAAGTATAGTTTTTGATTTCTCGATAACATCGCTGAAAAGCTTTATAGTTTCAGGTCCAATATCTAAGCCCATCCAACCATCAGGAGTAATATCTATCTTCATTTGCTTAGTATTTGCGTTTGCATCAAATGCATCAGCATTGATTGCATCAACCGGTAGGTAAACATTTACACCTTTCTCCTTTGCCTTCTTTAGAAGTTCGAGAGCTAAGTCGAGTTTATCCTCTTCGCATAGCGATTTACCTATTTTGCCCCCTTGTGCTTTGATGAAAGTATAAGTCATACCGCCACCAATGATAAGATTATTAACCCTACCAAGTAGGTTTTCAATAAGTAGGATTTTATCGGAAACCTTTGCTCCACCCATGATAGCGGTAATAGGTCTATCGTCACTGTGAAGAACTTTATCCATTGCTTTTAGCTCGCTTTCAATCAGGTATCCAAACATACTATCATTAGGGAAGTACTGGCATATCAATGATGTAGAAGCATGGGCACGGTGAGCTGTTCCAAAAGCATCGTTTACATAACAGTTAGCATAGCTGGCAAGCTGTTTAATAAATGCTTTTTGTTTCTCTTTGGTAGCTGCTTTTGCTGCTTTCTTTTCTTCTTCGGTAGCAGTTTCGGGTAAGCGTGGTTTACCTTCTTCTTCCTCGTAGTAGCGAAGATTTTCAAGAATCAGTATTTCACCTGGCTTGAGGTTTGCTGAAAGTGTTTTTGCTGATTCGCCCATACAATCATCAGCAAACTTTATCTCTTTTCCACCTAGGAGCTTTGAAAGAACAGGGAGTACGGGTTTTAATGAGTATTTAGTTTCAACACCTTCGGGGCGTCCTAGGTGAGACATCAGAATAGCTGAACCCCCATCGTTAATTATTTTCTTTATTGTTGGAAGAGCTCCGCGGATGCGGGTATCATCGGTAACCTCGAAAGTTTTCTTATTAAGGGGTACATTAAAATCTACCCTAACAATTGCCTTTTTTCCGGCAAAGCTATAGTTATCAATTTTTTGCATGGTATAAATTTATTTAGTTAAACGAATAACAAATATAAGGTATAGTCGAACATCTTTACGAGTTTTTATTACTTTTCAACGCAAACGTTTGATACCTTAACCCTTGGCTATCTATAGATTTTAGTGTTTTATCCTAATACTGTTAGAGCAGATTCGAGGTTGTAATCCTTTTATCCTTGCCGTTAATCATATTAAATTACATTCAACTAATTTTTACTACTTTTGGATGATCACATAAATTTATAGAATTAAATAGAATGCAATTCAAGGATATTGTTGGACAGGAACAGGTTAAACAGAGGTTAATTAAATCGGTTAAAGAGGGCAGAATTCCCCATGCACAACTTTTTACTGGCCCTGAAGGGACAGGGAAACTAGCACTTGCAATTGCTTATGCGCAGTATATTTGCTGTTTGAACAAAGGCGAGGACGATTCTTGCGGTACTTGCCCATCATGCCGAAAGTATGCTAAGCTAATTCACCCCGATTTACATTTCGTTTTCCCAATAATACTGTCAGAAAAGAAATCAGATTCGGATGATGATAAAGGGCCATCCGGTAAGCTAAGCGATGCCTTTTTAGTACAATGGAGGGAAACATTACTTGCAAACCCATACATTACTGAAACGGATTGGTACGAAGTAATAGGAGCCGAGAATAAACAGGGAATAATTGGCACAACAGAGAGTTCTGATGTTATTCGAAAACTAAGCTTAAAAAGCTACGAGTCGGAGTATAAAACTATGATTATTTGGCTTCCCGAGCGGATGAACCAGTCAGCAGCAAACAAATTACTTAAGCTAATAGAAGAGCCTCCTGTAAATACTGTGTTTTTAATGATAAGCGAAAATCCTACTCAGCTATTAAAAACAATACTATCCAGAACACAAATTGTTAAAGTACCCCCAATCCATCGCGATAGCATTGCTCTTGCGTTAGTGGATAGGTATCAGCTAAACCCTGCAAAGGCAAATGAAATTAGCCGGGTTTCGAATGGAAGTTTTCAAAAGGCTATAAGCCTAATTTCGGTAGAGGAGGAGAATCCTTATTTCGTTTTGTTTCGTCAGTTGATGAGACTTTGCTACTCCAATGATGTTTTGGGTTTGCTCGATTGGGTTAACGAAGTTGTTTCGCTTGGGCGCGAGCAACAGAAAGAATTACTTACCGAATCGCTAAGATTGCTTAGAGAAAACTTAATGCTGAATATTGAGCTTGAGGATATATCCTACCTTGCAGGAGAGGAAGTAGATTTCAGCAAGAAATTCTCCCCTTTCATCAACAAAAATAACGTTTATAAGATATTCAACGAATTCAATTTAGCCATTGACCATATTTCGCGTAACGGAAATCCGCACATTATATTTACGGATATGTGCATGAAGTTGGTTAAGATGATTAATAAATAGTAAATTTCTTAGATAGATGATAAACTAAAAAGCCGGATTTATCCGGCTTTTTAGTTGTGCTATATCAATATTAGAGTTTTCTCTTAACCTCAACTTCTTGGAAGCTTTCAATTATATCTCCAGTTTTAATATCATTGAAATTCTTAATATTTAAACCGCATTCGAAACCGTTTAATACCTCTTTGGCATCATCTTTA
>Ga0116170_10002706_pt1 | contig 16922 bp, 14 predicted proteins | sample AD_JPNHW1_MetaG_FD_89797 | JGI IMG/M metagenome (GOLD analysis project Ga0116170, IMG submission 89797) | Active sludge microbial communities of municipal wastewater-treating anaerobic digesters from Japan - AD_JPNHW1_MetaG | ecosystem: Engineered > Bioreactor > Anaerobic > Digestate | place...
TAATAAACATTTGCCCGGGTTTCAGCATGGTTCCGTCTGGAATGGTAATGTCTTCAATCACTTCCAATTTATCACTTGCGGAAAATGGATAAGTGGATATGTCGACAAAAAAGGAAGTCGGCGTAACGATCGGGAGCGGTGTGGAAGTCTCAGTCGGAGCAACGGTTGCGATGAGGGGTTTTTCGGAAGTCGGCGTTGGAGTAGCTGTTTTTGTGGGGCGGGAAGTCGCCAGCGCAGGCATTGTCACCGTCTTTAAAGTAAATAAATCGGTAATCCCGCCGCTCAATGGCCGATGAGAATCGGTCTTTGAACAGCCGGAAATGATCAACATGCACAAAACAATCCAGATTCTCAATCGTGTCGGAATTCCGGATTGCTTAGGATTCATTCCATCTCCGAATCGAATGCGGCGACTTCTTCCTTTGAAATCGCACCTTCCCGTAGAACCAGAAGCGGACGAACCGTACAATCGACAACTGTTGAGGCGATTCCGCCTTTTACCGGTCCGCCATTCAAGATCAGATCCGCTTGCTGAAGCAGAGAGTCCGGTAAATCGGACAATTTTTTTGCGGGAGTTTCACCGGAAAGGTTGGCGGATGTGGTCGCCAAAGGACCGGTGTGATTGATCAGATCCTGGATCAGCGGATAATCCGGAATACGAATACCGATTTTTTCATTGGCAGAAAGTGCCGGCGGCAGCGTATCCAGTTTGGAAACGAGCAGTGTCAATCCGCCCGGCCAATAACGTTCGGCAAGCTTTCTTGCACTTTCCGGAAAATCCGCGGCAATTAATCGGATTTGCGAAATATTTCCGAGCAATACCGCGATTGATTTTTGGGGATCACGTTCTTTCATCCGATAAAGACGCTGGATTGCTCCTTCATTAAAGGCGGAAGCAGCCAATCCATAAACAGTATCGGTCGGAAAAATAACCACACCTCCCGAATTCAGAACATCGATCGCCTGCTGAATGGCAACGGGTTGTATCTGAGGAGAAGTAATATCGTATATTTTTTTCATAGTCATGATTTCCGAATCATTAATAAACGGGAAAGGCCGGCGTAATCTTCTTTTATTGTAACGGATGCATCGGGGAACAGCTGACGTGAAAAGGACAAAGCTTCCCGTTTTTGAGAAAAATCAATTTCGCACAGAATCAATGACTCCTTTGCCATTTTTCCCGCCAAGTCTCGCAACAACATGCGATAAAGATCAAAACCGTCGTCCCCGCCATCCAGTGCGAGCAGCGGTTCATTTTGAGCTACATCCAATGATCGGCACCGTTCGGAGGGGATATAGGGCAAATTGGCACAGACTAAATCCAAAGGAGAAGAGAGACATTCCGTAAGATTTCCGCGGATCGGGAAAAGAACCTCATTCAACCGATACTGATCGATATTCCGGCGGGCGACCCTTAATGCCGCATCGGAAATATCGATTGCCGCACCGGTAAAGAGAGCCGTCTTAAAATAATTCAGCAAAGAAATAGCGATACAGCCGCAACCGGTTCCCACATCGGCAAATCGGTTCGGAATCAAGCGATCTTTTGCCCATTCGATGGCTTGCTCGACCAATATTTCCGTCTCCGGTCGGGGAATCAATACGTCCGGCGTGATTTGAAAAGTATTACCGAAAAAGCTCCATTCCCCCAAAACGTATGGTAACGGAATGCCTTCTTTTACTTTCTCCACCATTTCTCGAATTTTCATTATTTCCGTATTGGAAAGAAGCTTCTCAGGATGAGAAAGCAACTCGGGGCGATGCGCTCCGGTCACTTTTTCAAAAATCCATTGGGCTTCGATGGAAGGCGTATCGCTGTAACCGCTCGTTTGTAATTCCCGGCGTGTCCAATCTAACCATTCACCGACCGAATCGGAACCGTTCATGCCCCTTCTGAAACCGATAATTTTTCTGTTTGTTCCCGCATGATTAATTCATCGATAAAAATGTCCAAATCGCCGTCCATCACTCCGGCAAGATTGAAGGAAGAGACATTAATCCGATGATCGGTTACCCGAGATTGAGGATAATTGTAAGTACGGATCTTTTCCGATCGATCTCCCGTGCCCACCATGGAACGCCGTGTGGCATCCAATTGCTCCTGACGCTTCTGTTGCTCCATATCATAAAGACGGGCGCGTAAAATACTCATCGCCCGGGTCTTATTCTGTAACTGAGAACGTTCATCCTGACAGGTTATGACCATACCGGTCGGGAGATGAATTAACCGGACCGCGGTAGAGTTTTTCTGAACATTTTGCCCGCCGGCTCCGGCGGATTTGTAAACTTCGATCCGAATATCCGATTCGGGAATTTGAATATCAACATCCTCGACCTCGGCTAATACGGCAACGGAGACGGCTGAGGTATGAATTCTTCCCTGTGATTCGGTGATCGGCACCCGTTGGACGCGATGAATGCCCGATTCGTATTTAAGCCGTGAATAAGCGCCCTTTCCCTTGACCATAAAAACGATTTCTTTATATCCGCCTAAGCCAATTTCGTTTGCGGACATCACCTCAATATGCCAATGGCGAGCTTCTGCGTAATGTGAATACATGCGGAATAAATCGGCGGCAAAAATCGCAGCCTCATCTCCGCCCGTACCGGCACGGATTTCCATAATCACGTTCCGTGAATCCCGCGGGTCTTTCGGAAGAAGCATTGAGCGGATCTCATTCTCCAGATTTTCTTTTTTGGGAAGCAGATCGTCTAATTCCGTTGATGCTAATTCACTCATCTCGGGATCTTTTTCTAACGCTTTGTCCTCTTCGATTCTTTTTAGCGTATCTTTATATTCATGGCCTTTTTCGACGATCTCTTCAATATCAGAACGTTCTTTCATCCATTCTGCGGTTTTTTGATAATCTTCTATATTTTCTGCGATTAATTTACTGAGTTCATTGTAACGAGCTTCGATCGCATCGATTTTATCCAACATATACCCTCTTTAACTTTTCAGCTTTATGCCTCTAAGATATTTCTGTGCCAATTATAACAGGGCAATATATGGATTTCTACTAAACAGGTTATCTTTTTCTTGAGAAAAATTCACTATTCTAAATTAAAATTATATTGAAAAACAATATTTTCATTGCTAAAAGATCGTCCAAAGCAAGATGTAGTGGAACTTAACAGCGGGAAAAACGTATCCCATGATAAGAACAAAAAAATGATCCTTCTTCGGATCATGGAAAGGTAGGCTTATGAATGAACTATAAAAAGATTTTGATTGTACTTCTTGGAATGATTGCGTTGTTTGGTATTTCTATTCCCCAAGTTTCTGCGCAAAGCGAAAATTTCACGATCATCAAAGTGAAGGGTACCGGAGAAGTATCTTTGAATCCTGATCTTGCTTTAATCAATATCGCTATCGCTACAACTGCCGATGACAGTAAAACGGCAATCGATGAGAACCGAAAGAGTGCTCTCGCAATTCAACAAGGGCTATCGGAAATGGGATTAAAAGAGGATGATATCCGAACGACGGAATATATTCTATATTCATTGTCGAAAACAGATAAAGACGGGAACCCAATTGATGGCCAATATATTTATAAGGTAAATTTGGCATATGAAATTGTCGTTCGGGATTTGTCTATGTTGAATGATGTTTTGAATTTTTGCATTCAAAACGGAGCGAACAACTTGTACGGGATAAATTTCGATTATTCGAAACGGAGTGAAGCGTTGGCTCAAGCGCGCGAATTAGCTATCGATCATGCTAACGCGAATGCTCAACAGATTGCTGAAAAGTTCGGCAAAAAGATTGATCATTTGCAGACTTTTTCTGTAGTTGACAATGCCATGATTCCCCTGGTTCCCACCAAATTAGTAAAAGATGTATCGACACCACCGATTGATTCGGGTTTCATGACGATAACAGTCAGTGTCGATATGGAATTTGCACTTACGGATTAAGAATCAAAGTATCGTTAAAAAATAAAAATCAAGAATTCGAAGGAGTCGAAATGAAAAAAAACAATTTGTTAATGATCGTTATTCTCAGTGTAATGATGATTCTCTCATTAGGCGTTGTGAATTCGGTTCAAGCTCAATCCGATCAAACCATGACAGTCAGTGGGACCGGAACCGTCCTGCTGAAACCCGATATTGCGATTATCAATGTGTCTATATCGACTGAAAAAGAATCCGTTCAAGAGGCGCTTGATGAAAATACTAAGAGTGTTAAGCTGGTAAAATCGGCTTTGACTGAAATGGGTATTCCCGAAGAAGATATCAAAACCACATCTTATTCGTTATACAGTTCCCAAAAGTATTATCGGGATGAAACCGCCGGAATGGATGAATATATTTTCAGTGTTTTTTATGGCTTTGAGATCAAATTACGGGATATTTCCAAGTTGAATGATGTTTTAGATGCTTGTATCAATAACGGTGTCAACTCCATCAACAGTGTCTCTTATGATTCCTCTTTGAGGGAAGATACATATATGCAGGCGAGGGACTTGGCAATCGATGATGCAAATGCCAACGCTCAGCAAATAGCCCAAAAATTAGGTGTCAAGGTCGGAAATATTAAATCTTTTCAGGTTCGGGATTATCCTACTGATTATGGCGCTATGTACGGAATGGGCGGCGGCGGTTATGGTGGCACAGCTCCTTTGGAAAGCGGTAGTTTAAAAATTGTGGTAACCGTCGATATCACTTATGAATTTTCTTTGCCTTAAGCGAAAATAAGGGAATTTCCGAAAATATTTTCTCATCGATCAATATCGGATAAAAAATGTTTAGCGGAAAAACCAGTAAGAAAAAATAAACGAAGGGATTGATCAGATTCGGGTCAGTCCCTTTTGATTTATAATTGGGTTTGGTGTTTGTGATAGTCGGAGGAATGGATTGAATAAACGGGGAAAAGTTTATCTGAAATTATTTTCTATCGCGATCGGCGTAATTTTTATTGATCAATTAACGAAATGGTTGGTGCGCACGAATCTTCTTATTCGCGAAACCTGGATGCCCATTTCTTGGTTGGAACCTTATTTCCGTTTTATTCATTGGAAGAATACCGGCGTTGCTTTCGGCTTATTTCAGGGAATGGGTTGGATTTTGACAACGCTGGGTTTGATTGTGATTTTATTAATCATCTTCTTCTATAAACCGGTTTTCAAGGGGCCGGCATTCTGGCAAATTGCACTTGGTTTACAGTTGGGAGGAGCAATCGGCAATCTGCTGGACCGGATTAATCCGAATGTGGGATATGTTGTAGATTTTATTTGGATCGGAAATTTTCCGGTTTTTAATCTGGCGGATGCAGCAATTGTTTCAGGAGCAATTGTTATGTTGATTGGTATCTGGTATACAGAAGATCGGGCTGAGAAAAAGGATGGCATCAAAAAAGAGCAATCTTTTGAGACTTTCTCGCCGATCGAGCCGATTAAGGAAAATACGAGCGAGGTTCTGTCAAACCCGAATCATTCGGGCAGTTCTCAAATGCTCGAATGATCCAGAAACGATAAACAAGCCTAAAATGGATCCTGAACTTCAATCCCTCAGAAAAACGCTGCGATTTCAATATCGAAATTCCGAATTGATACGATTGGATCATTATTTAGTTGAGATTTTACCTGATTATTCTCGATCCCGTTTGCAACAGTTTATTTTGGAAGGACGGGTATCAGTTGATGGCAAGCCAGCGAGTAAAAGCGGGATTAAATTGACTCTGGGTCAGCAAATTGAAATCACATTACCGGAGGAAAAAACTTCTGAGTTAGTCCCGGAAAATATTCCATTAGATATTCTCTATGAAGACGCTCAGGTCATTGTTGTAAATAAACCGGCCGGAATGGTTGTTCATCCTTCCGCCGGACATGAAAGCGGAACCTTGGTGCATGCCGTATTGGCTCATTGTCAAGATCTAAAAGGATTTGGCGGCGAAATTCGTCCGGGGATCGTTCATCGTCTTGATCGGGATACTTCAGGGGTAATTATTATCGCAAAAAATGAACAAGCACATATTTTTTTGCAAAAGCAATTTAAATCTCATAAAATCGATAAACGGTATCTGGCATTGGTAGATGGCAAACCACCAACACCAAATGGGCGGGTCGAAACGCCTATCGGAAGAGATCCAATTCATCGACAAAGAATGGCTGTATTACCCGCCGAGAAAGGTCGGGATTCCGTTACCGAGTACTTTACCAGAGAATCGTTTCCGAATCATACTTTGATCGAGGCGCATCCATTGACGGGACGAACCCATCAAATCCGGGTTCATATGGCTTTTCTGAAATGTCCGATTGTCGGAGATGTATTATACGGTTATCGAAAACAATCCGTACCGATTCATCGTCACTTTCTTCACGCAGCCCGTTTGACGATTTTGTTGCCTGGTAAAGAATCTCCGATGACTTTTGAAGCGCCTTTACCTAACGAACTTGAAGATATTTTGAACGAATTAAGATCAGCTTGAAAATTTCGATTCGTTATCTGCCTTGATCAATGTTTATTACAAAACCGCTCTGACCTTTTATAAGGATTTGTATTATAATAAGGAAGGATTATCCATGAGGGAGTAGTTAGCGTGCGCAATTCGTACGTGAGGAAACCGTCAGCACGGCCAAAAACCCGGTCAATCAGAAATAACAAGACTCATGAAACTTCTATTAAAGTTTCATGAGTCTTGTTACTTTTTAAAAATCTAGTAAATTATTCGGAAAAGGACAAATTATATGGATTATTACTTAATTGGCACCGATGAAGTTTTCAAAAAAGTTTCCAGTTCGCCGCAAGGTTTAACCCAAGCTGAAGCTGAAAAAAGATTGTCGGAATATGGCAGGAATGTCCTTGTTCAACCTCCGAAACCGACTATCTGGCACCGTTTATTAGAACAAGTCTCGGATCCGATGGTCATCATGTTGATCGTTGCCGCGGTTATATCCGGGATCACTTCGACAATTCAGGGCGAATCCATTGCAGATGTATTCATTATTATGGCTGTGGTGGTTATCAATTCCGTTTTAGGCGTTTATCAGGAAAGTAAAGCGGAAGAGGCGATCGAAGCCTTACAGAAGATGACGGCAGCCACTTCCAAAGTGCTACGAGATGGGAGAAAAGTTGTCATACCGAGCTCGGAGTTAGTCCCGGGAGATGTGATTATTTTGGAAGCCGGTGATGCCGTCCCTGCCGATGGCAGGATTATCAGCAGTGCCAGTTTAAAAATTGAAGAATCCTCTTTAACCGGTGAGTCTGAACCAGTAAGTAAGTTTATTGATATTCTCCATTTGGAAAATTCCGATGCGGTTCCGCTGGGCGATCGGAAAAATATGTGCTATATGGGGAGCACGGTCGTTTACGGGCATGGGGAAGCGGTGGTGACGGCTACCGGAATGAATACCGAAATGGGAAAGATCGCCGGTGCTTTAGGTGAAGCCGAAAGTGAATTGACCCCTCTACAGAAAAAATTGAACGATTTGAGCGGAATTCTAACCAAACTGGTAATCGGGATTTGTGTTTTTATCTTTATCTTCACTCTGATTCGTAACGGAAATTTCTCGGGTCCGGTTATTTTGGACACTTTTATGATCGCAGTCAGTTTAGCTGTTGCTGCGATTCCCGAAGGATTGGTAGCGGTTGTCACGATTGTTCTTTCGATTGGCGTGACCAATATGTCCCATCGGAATGCTGTCATTCGAAAATTAACCGCTGTGGAAACGTTGGGATCTGCGCAAGTAATTTGCTCAGATAAAACAGGTACTTTGACCCAAAACAAAATGACGGTAGTTGACACATTTGGCGATGATATCCAAATGCTCTCGATTGCTATGGCTTTATGCAATGATGCCGAACTGGAGACTTCTTCCAAAGATTTAAACGGTCAGGAGAAGATCGAAGCCTCAGGTGAGCCGACCGAAGCCGCCTTGGTGATTTTTGCGGCAAAGAATGGGATTGACAAAAACAAACTCAAAGAAGAATATCCTCGAATCGGTGAAGCTCCTTTCGATTCGAAACGGAAGATGATGTCGACGGTTCACCGGCATGATGGCAAAATCATTCAATTTACCAAAGGTGCGCCGGATGAAGTGCTCACCAAATGTACCCAATGGCTTCATAATGGTTCGGTGATTCCTTTAACTGACGAGTTACGGAACGAGATTATGGAAGCGAATAATTCCATGGCTGCAAATGCTTTGCGGGTTCTTGCTGGCGCGATGAAGGAATATCCTGAAGAGCCGCAATCATACGAAGCCGAGGAAATCGAAAACGATTTGATTTTCCTGGGTTTAATGGGAATGATCGACCCGATCCGACCAGAAGTGATCGATGCGATCAAGGAATGCAGCGAGGCGGGAATTACGCCGATTATGATCACGGGAGATCATAAAGCGACCGCGATAGCGATCGCAAAACAACTGGGCATTCTTGAAAGCGAAGATCAGGCAATTACCGGTGCTCAGCTGGATCATATGAGCGATGAAGAATTCGAGCAAAAAATTGAGAATATCAAGGTATATGCCCGGGTTCAGCCGGAACATAAGACCCGAATCGTAAAAATGTGGAAGAAAAAAGGCATGGTCACTGCGATGACCGGTGACGGCGTTAACGATGCGCCTTCCATTAAAAGTGCGGACATCGGTGTCGGAATGGGGATTACCGGAACGGATGTAACCAAGAATGTCGCGGATATGGTTTTAGCAGACGATAACTTTGCCACCATCGTTTCGGCTGTTGAGGAAGGCCGCCGGGTATATGACAATATTCTGAAAGTGATTCAATTCTTGCTTTCCTCTAACCTAGCGGAAGTCATAGCGATTTTTGTGGCAACACTGGTCGGTTTTCAAATCTTGCGGCCGGTTCACATTCTTTGGATCAATCTAATTACGGATTCGATTCCTGCCTTAGCGTTGGGGGTTGAAAAAGCCGAAGGGGATCTGATGAAAAGAAAACCGAGAGATCCGAATTCGCATATTTTTGCGGATGGAATGGGATTTGATATCGGGTATCAGGGCGTCATGATTGCGATCGTAACCCTCGTCAGTTATTTCGTCGGTCATTATTTGGAAGCCGGAAGATGGGAAATCACCCAAAGCCCGGATGGGGTGACAATGGCATTTCTAACCTTATCCATGGCGGAGATTTTCCATTCGATCAACATGCGCTCTCGTCGAAATTCGATTTTTAAGATGCATTCCATTAATAAGTATCTTCTGTTGGCGATGGCGCTTGCTCTGATTCTGACCACCGGTGTGATCGAAATTCCTTCTGTGGCAGCCTTGTTCGAATTTGAGACAATATCTCTCAATGAATATTTCACAGCAATGGGGTTGGCAGTCTCGGTTATCCCGATTGTTGAGATCGTCAAATATTTCCAACGCAAGCGAAATTCAAATTATAACGGTACCGTGAACAAGTAATTCGGTTATCAAAAAGATATAAAAAGGGTACAGCGGAAAAACCGTTTGTACCCTTTTATTTTCAGAGATAGAAAGCTTTTCGAACCCAAAAGATTCTCTGTTTTTCGCAGAATTATTCCGACTTTTGGAAGACTCCGAAAGGCATGCGAGGTCTGCGGATATCTGCGGCTCGTATAGGGATTCCCTGTATAATTAGAAGGGGAAAAGGAGATGAATCCATGAAAACTTATGAATATACCGATTACGAAAAAGCCGCCGAAATAATCAAAGAAAAAATAAAAACGCCCATTGAACTTGCTTTAGTGCTTGGCTCGGGATTGGGCGGATTGGCGGATGAAGTGAAGCATCCGCTGATTATTGATTATCGCGATCTTCCGGGTTGGCCGCTTTCGACTGTAGAAGGACATAAGGGTCGACTGGTGATCGGAGAGCTTGCCGGGCGCATGGTTCTGGTTCAGCAAGGTCGGGTTCACTTTTATGAAGGATATTCTCCGGCAGAAATCACCTTTCCGATTCGTGTGATGCAATGTTTAAAGATCCCGCGTTTGATAGTGACTAATGCAGCCGGCGGGGTGAATCCGTCGTTCTCCGCAGGCGATGTCATGTTGATCACTGATCATATCGGCTTCGTTTCCATGAGCGGATTCAATCCGTTGAACGGCCGCAATTTTGATCAATTCGGACCCCGATTCCCGGACATGTCACAAGCTTATGACCGAGAATATAGCTCTCTCGTAAGAAAAGCCGCCGCTCGAACCGGAACGGATCTCAAAGAAGGTGTTTACACTTGGTTGAGCGGACCTTCCTTTGAGACACCGGCTGAAATACGCTTCCTCCGAACCGTGGGGACGGATGCGGTCGGGATGTCCACGGTACCCGAAGTAATTGTGGCACGGCATGGCGGAATGCGGGTGTTAGGGCTTTCCGGTATAACCAATAAATGCAGCGATAATGGAGAAATGAAAGCCGACCATCAAGAGGTTTTACAGATCGCCGATATTATCGGTCCCAAAATCATCCGAATTTTATATGAAATTCTCCCCGATATGTGATGACCGGAAAAGAAATCAATGCAATCCTTGTTGAACTTTTTAGTGAATTATCAGAATTGGATTTATACCGTTTTGTTAATCACTGCGGTAATTTACGGAAGGAAGCTGATTCGTGCGATTATCGAATGGCGTTCGACAATTTTCGGATTGGAAAGAGAGTTTGCCCAGCATAAATTAAATACTTCGCTGGCAATGGTCATCCTCTCGGTTTTGTTAATCATTGCCGAATTTATCTGTGTGAATTTCATTATTTCGAGTCTTCCGCAAGCAACGGGAATCCAATCGCTGCCGGCAACCACGGATGGCATTGATTTGAATATTGTGGCAACGAGCGACGCGGGCCTCGAATCGAGTGCGCCGAATGCTTCGTCCGCTGTCGCTCAGAATGTAACCGGCAGCGGATGTATTCCCGGCCAAATCGAATGGATCGCACCGAAACCCGGCGAAGAAATATCGGGTATTTATAATTTGATGGCGACGGTTAATATTCTGGATATGGGTTTTTTCAAATATGATTATGCCTCTTTGAGTGATCCCACCGATTGGCACGCTATTTCCGCGGGAAATATGCCGGTCGTTGAAGGAAAATTAGGTGTCTTGGCGACCAGTGAAATTCCGAACGGTGATTATATTTTGCGATTGACGGTTGTAAATAAATCGAATCAACAATTAGCACCTTGCGATGTTGCCATTCGGATTTTAAATAAAGAGTAATAACTCAATAATAGGATTAAAATCAAAGAAACGAAAAGGTTAAGGATATCGATAAATCATGGCTGAAATAGAAATACGGATGGCGTCGATGGCAGATATCCCGTTGATTACAAAAATCGACTTGGATTTTGAAAGCAATTATGTATGGAAATCGCAAATGATCGATGATTTGGATTCATATACAATTGTCTTTCAGAATATCAAGTTGCCGAAGACCGTCCATGTACCTTTCCAAGGAGGCGGAGAAGAGGCTATCGAAAAGATGGTCAAGCGTCAGGAAGTCATTGTTGCACAATATGACAACCAGGTGGCCGGGTTTGTGCGCTTGGAACAAGATGAAAATACAAATCGAATTTTATTAAAAACAGGAGGTGTGAAACCGGATTATCGCAGAAAAGGAATAGGATCTGCACTCTTGAAGGTGATTCAGGAAAACGCGGTAAAAGTGGGGATTCCCCGTCTTGTTTGTACCGTTCAGGCGAAAAATGATCCTGCGATTCATTTTCTGCTTTCAAAAGGGTTTCAATTTTGCGGGTATCAGGATTTTTATTTTCAAAATATGGAGATTGCGTTATTTTTGCAAAAAATATCCGGTAGCCTGCGAACGATATGATTAATTGGATTTTGCCTATCATTCGAACAATCAGTGAAATTTTGATCGCATCCATTGCGATTGCGTCATTTTCACTTTTGTTATTTTCTTTATTTTTTATTCAAAAAGAACGACTTGCACGAGTTTTCTCATTCATTCTTTTAGCTTTAACCGTGATTTATACAGCCGATGCGCTTTCGCTGACGACTTTATCCGACCAAAATCAATTGCTTTGGCAGCAAATCCATTGGTCGGGGATTATCTTTTTACCGGCGACGATGATTCATTTTTCCCAAGTAATTTTACAGATGACGGGAAAAACAATCCGGAAGCTGAGGAAAAAGATGACCGCCGTCACTTATTTTTTCTCGGTGATTTTTCTGGTCTTGCTGTGGAATAATCAACTTTTTTACGGAACACGACGGGTCGGAAATCTTGGAATTTCCATGATCCCGACGGAGAAATTAAATTATTTTTGGATTTGGCTGTTTGTCCTTTTGGGTGCGATGCTGATCAATTTTTATCATGCTTTTAAGCGGACCCGAACACCGACCAGCCGTCGAAGGATGCTCTATCTGATTGTAAGCGCGTTGGGAGTATTGGTCGGGACATTTCCTTTGATGATTTACGGATCCGGTTTTCTACTACGGCATGAACTCGGATTTTGGCTGGTCAATTTAATTGGCAACATTTTGATCCTGTTGATGGTGCTTTTGTTGGGTTATTCCGTCATCACTTTTTGTGTTTCCTGGTCCTATCGAGTGGTCCGCTTGCGCCTGATGGAATGGATTTTACGTGGACCGGTGACGGCCGGGCTGACTTTGGGACTTGTAACGATCATCCGACGCAGCTCGGGAACGTTGAATATCAATGTAGGTGGATGGACGTCCCTTTTGATGGTCGTTTCGATCGTAGTGCTGGAATATCTGATAACCTTATTGATGCCGTTGTTTGAAAGAAACAGCATTTCCGGCTATGGAAATCAGGATTATCAAATTGTTTCCGGTCTCGAAAATATGATGATATTTTCCTCGGAGCTGGAAACCTATTTGGAATCGATTATCAGTGCCCTGTGCGATAAATACCAGGCAAAAGGGGTTTTTGTCGCTATCACGGATTCGGTGGGGAATGTTGAGAATTTAATTCATGTCGGTGAAACAAGTCTTGCTGATCCGATTAACTTTTCGGAAAAAATCGAAACCCTTCAGGGATTTACCGATGATCCAATCAGGGATGACAGTAGTATTTTATTGCCGGTCTTTTATCATGATCTTACCGAAAATAAGACCTGGTTACTAGCGATTATTGGTATTACCGACCCGGCTGTCATTGACGAGGATCCGGAACCCCAATCAGCTCTAAAAGTGGCGGCGGATAAAATACGAATTGTTTTATGGCAACGTTGGTATTTGGGACGGACTTTCAACGTTTTACGAGAACTCTCCAATGATGAAAAGCTAGGTTCGTATCGTAAGATTGGCTTATTGAACACCGCGGAAGTATTAGACCAAAAATCAGATTACGATCTGGAAGAAGTCAGCGCCTGGGTGCGAGATGCGTTGACTCATTATTGGGGCGGACCGCGGTTGACCGAAAATCCCTTAATCCGATTGGATATCGTTCAGCAGGAAATGAACGGTGACAGCAATAATGCGACAAATGCTTTGCGTACAATTTTGAAAAAGGCGATTGATCAGATCCGTCCGAGCGGCGAACGGTCTATTTCGGGAGAGTGGACTCTGTATAATATTTTAGATCTGAAATTTATCGAAGGTTTAAAGGTGAAAGAAGTGGCGAAAAAGTTGGCGATGTCCGAAGCTGATCTATATCGAAAGCAACGGGTCGCAATCGAAGAACTGGCGAAAACGATTATTCGTATGGAAAAGGAACATAATTCTTCCCATCTGTAAGGTGTTTTCGGTTTGAAATAAAATTTGATTCATTTATCCGTTGACAGATAAAGAGAATGCCTGAAAAAGAGAACAAGCAAGAGAATGAACCCCAAAAAGCTTCGGGCTCGCGGCTGAAAAGCGAATCTTTAATTCCGGATATCCTCGCGCTCGGCTGTATTGTGACTGGCTTGCTGTTATGGGTGGGCTTTACCGGAAAAACCGACGGCCGTTTTATTTTGAGAACGCGGAATTTTTTTGATGATTGGATCGGGACGGGAAGAATCATTTTTGTTGTGCTTTTTCTCGGGCTCGGAACCGGCATTTTTCTCAGCCGATATACTGCCGTCAAAATCCATATTCCGTTGAAGAAAATCGGCTTAATTATTCTGTTGTTTTTCATATTGCTGGCACTCGCTTCAAACAGTGATCATTTCTCTGGGGGAAAAATCGGGGATACTTTGTTCGGTCAGCTTACCGCGGTGATCGGGGAAATCCCCGCGACGATTCTTTTATGGGGAATCATTGCCGTCCTATTTTATTTTCTTTTTGATTTGAATCGCCCATTGTCCGAATCGGCGGTTTTTATAAACAAGAAAGTTGCACATTTCTGCGCTTCAAAACCGATCCGATCCTCCGATGAGGTTACACTTTTTCGCAGACGATTAATGAAAGAAAATATAGAAAAAGAGGAAAACGATCCATTGGAAAAAAACATCACGAATCATCCGATCGATTCCGTTATCGGCGGAAATGAAATAAAGGGAAAAACCAAACCGCGAACCAACCGGTTGCCACCCATTAATTTGCTGGAACCGGAAATGGGATTTTTAAATAAAAACATTGATGTTCAGTCACGAATCGATGAGATTGAATCCGCCATGGAAGAGTTCGGCACTCCAGTGAAAGTTATCGGTTACAGTATCGGACCCGCGATTATCCAATATCAGGTTGTTCCGGGCGCTTTGGAAAAGAATGGAAGTCATGGCACGGTAATCCCAAAGAAAATCCGGGTCGCTCAGGTCGCGCAGATGGAACGGGATCTGGCTGTTCGGATGGGCGTGGCAAATCTTTCGATTCAGGCACCGGTACCGGGAGAAAATTTTATCGGGATTGACATCCCCAATCCGGACTCCCTGAAAGTTCGACTGCGTCCTTTAATGGAAAGCCGAGAATTTCAATCCAAGACATCACCGTTGAATGTCGCACTCGGAAGAGATATTTCCGGTAAACCGGTGGTGGTTGATTTGGAACAGATGCCCCATCTGTTGATTGCCGGCACCACCAATTCCGGTAAATCCATTTTGATCCGTTCGATGGCGGTTTGTCTGGTCATGAATAACACGCCGGAAACGTTGCGATTGATTATGATTGATCCCAAAAGGGTGGAACTTTTCCGTTTCAACGGATTGCCTCATTTGCTCGGTAAAGTCGAAACCGAATATGACCGAAGCATTTCGGTTTTGGGCTGGGCGGTTCAGGAAATGAAAAACCGTTACAAATTATTTGAGACGGTGGGCGTTCGAAAATTATCTTTATATAACCAATATGCGGTTCGAAACGGTCAGAAACCGTTACCCTATATTGTGATTTTCATTGACGAGTTGGCGGAAATTGTCAAAGGCGCGGATAAATTGGGTCAGGAATATATCGATACATTGGCATCGTTGGCACGGGCGACCGGAATGCACTTGGTTGTCGCCACCCAACGACCGGATACAACAGTGATTACCGGCAAAATCAAGACCAACATTCCCGCGCGAATCGCATTAAACGTTGCTTCGGCAATCGATTCAAGAGTAATTATGGGGAAACAGGGTGCGGAAAAATTATTGGGCAGGGGGGATATGTATTTTGTCGATCCCAGTCTGAATGTGCCGATTCGAATCCAGGGACCTTTACTGACCGATCAGGAAATTGACTCGGTCGTTGCCTTATGGAAAAAATTATCGCCGAAACCGGTCGAAGAAGCGGAAGCTCCTTGGGAAGAAATGATCGAAGACGCGGAAAAAGAAGTAAACGGTAAAGAAGAAAAGGATTTAAAAGCGGCGATTCGCCTGGTTTGTCGGACACGGAAAGCGAGCGCTTCGTATTTACAGGGAAAAATGAATATCAGTTTCCCGAAAGCCAGCCGGCTGTTGGATCGAATGGAGCAGATTGGTGTGGTAGGTCCGATTCAGGTCGGCGGGAAAGCGCGTGAAGTATTATGGTCTGAAGAAGAAGCGGATTCTTACGGAGAAAATGCCACATAAAAGGAGACAGAAGACATTATGAACGAAAATATTTCAAACAATTCATCGAACCAACCCGAAAAACCGAAAACCTTCAGCGATCAATGTCGAATATGGTTCAGGGGTTTCGGCGAAACCTGTTCTCGATTTCTGCTGAAGATCGGTCTGACCGCAAATACCGTGACAATTATTGGCTGTGCCGGGCATATTATCGCGGCATATTTAGCTGCCATGGGACAGTTCACCTGGGCGGGTATTCTCTTGGTATTTTTTGCGGTTACCGATTTCTTTGACGGGACGATGGCTCGGCTTTCTACCGGAGGGAAGGGAACCCGATTCGGAGCAGTTCTGGATTCCTGTACCGATCGCTATGCCGAATTCTTCATTTTCGGCGGTTTGATTTATTACTATGCGGTTCATCAGGATTATCTGACTATGATGGTGGCGTATATTGCCATTATGGGGTCGATCCTTGTATCTTATACCCGTGCAAAAGGCGAAATCGAGCGATTGGATATGAAGCTCGGCATCATGTCACGGCTGGAGCGTTATCTTTTCTTGGTTCCCTGCCTATTGTTTAATATCCCATTTATTGCCATGTGGGCGATAGCGATCGGATCTCATATTACGGCGATTCAGCGCATTCAATATATGCGGAAAGAACTGAAAGAAAATTAGACCAACAAAAAAGTCAGGCGGGGACCATTGGAATTCTATTCATATGGGTTTGTGATTGGGCCGTTCGTTATTCATTACTATAGTTTATGCTTTTTGGTCGCGGTCTTGAGTGCGACACTTCTCGCAAGCCAGACCGGGAAAAAGCGCGGGATCGCACCGGATACGATTTGGAGTTGTCTGTTTTGGCTTTTGATCGCTGGTATTATCGGTGCCCGACTTTGGCATGTGTTTTTGCCTTCCAAATCTTCGGGACTTACGCTAAGCTACTATTTACACCACCCCGTCAAAATCCTTCAGGTTTGGAACGGCGGTCTGGGAATTCCCGGCGCGATTCTCGGAGGATATATCGGATTATGGCTGTTTTGCAGAAAATACGGATTCAAAATCAGCAA
>Ga0116170_10002707_pt1 | contig 16920 bp, 10 predicted proteins | sample AD_JPNHW1_MetaG_FD_89797 | JGI IMG/M metagenome (GOLD analysis project Ga0116170, IMG submission 89797) | Active sludge microbial communities of municipal wastewater-treating anaerobic digesters from Japan - AD_JPNHW1_MetaG | ecosystem: Engineered > Bioreactor > Anaerobic > Digestate | place...
AACATGATCGAGCCGTGCCTGTGCGGGGCGGCGACGCTCGTGGGGCCGTATACCGAGAACTTCCGCCCCGTGATGTCGGACTTGTTGGACGCCGGGGCGTTGATCCAGGTGCCTGACGCGGAGGCGTTGGAGCGCGAAATCGAGCGGCTTGTGGCGGATGCTGCGGCGCGGCAGGCGTTGGGCACCCGGGGCGTGGCGGCGGTTTTGCGGCGGAAGGGCGTGGTGGCGCGCTGCGTGGAGGTTTTGACGAAGGAGATCGGGCGGGGCGCTGCCGTGCGGAGCTGAAACGAGGGGTTGGCCGTTCAAAATCGGCTTGTTATACTGGCACCATGAATTCCCTGTGGTACAAACACGAGTGCGCGGTCGGGACGATCTACGCCTGCGCGATCGCGCAGCTGCGGCTGTGGCTCGTGCGGAACAGCCAGGGGTGGCTGGTGGCGGCCCGGCACGTGACGGAGTGTCTGTTCGAGCCGTTGCACGAGACGGCCGCGGAACCGGAAGGCGCGGAGTGGCAGCGTTTCATCACTCCGTCGGCGACGTCGGACGTCCAGTTCGTGCCCGTGTTGCCGGACCGGCCGGTCGTGAGCAGCCCGGAGGCGCATACGGAGATCGCGCCGCGCCACAAGGGACGCTTCTTCGTGACGATCCCCGTCTGGGTGCGCGTGCAGGTCTTGGTCCCGCATGCCGTGACGCTGTGCGAGTTCCCGACGCGGGTGATGTCGAAGACGTGGTTCGGGCATCCCGCGGAGGAGGGCGAGATCGGCTACGCCCTGACGACGCGCGCGCGCCAGGAATTGTCTGAGCTGACGGATGTGGAGGGGCGGGCGATCTGCCCTCTCCTTCTCGAGAACCACACGCTGGAGGCGTTGGCCTTTTCGCAGTTGCTGCTGAGCGTGAGACACATGAGCGTCTATCAGACCGATGACGGCAAGTTGTGGACGAACGAATGCCGGCTGGGGTACACGGGCAGCTTCCTTCCCGCGTCGCTGACGTTCGGGCAGACGGCGCCGGAGCAAGCCAAAGGTTCGTTGCTCATTTCGGGGCCGCGCGAAGCCCCCACGTCGGGGCTGACGGCTCGCGTGATCGCGAAAGCGATTTTCAAACAGCAGTTTTAGTTGGGGATGCGGCGCATGAAACTGGATATCTCCAAATTGGACACGGTGCTGACAGACTATGTGCTGCCGTTCTTCGGCATTTGCGCGTGGCTGATTTTCGGCGTTTGGGTGTCGTCGTTTCTTGCCCGTTTGCTGTACAACGGCTTGTCGCACAGGCTGGGCGCGGATAAGGCGCGCGCGATCTCCAAGGGCATCAAGTTCCTGCTCATCGTGCTGTTCGTGTTTTCGCTGATCCGCGGGGCGGGCGTCGATATCACGGCGGTGCTGGGGGCAGCCGGCGTGGCCGGCGTGGCGATCGGCTTCGCCTCGCAAACCAGCCTGTCCAACCTGATCAGCGGCCTGTTCCTGGTCCTGGAACGCCCGTTTAAGATTGGCGATTGGATCGAGGTGGACGGGTCAAACGGATACGTGCACAGCATCGAGATGCTCTCGACCTATATCCGCGCCTTCGACAACCGGATGATACGCGTGCCGAATGAGATGCTGGCCAAGTCGAAGTTGATCAACTACACGCGGTATCCGATCCGGCGAATGGACCTCGATATCAGCGTCGCGTACAAAGAGGATGCGGCGCACGTGATGCGGATTTTTCGCGAGGTCGTGATGGCGAACCCCTCGTGCTTCAACGAGCCGGAACCGTTGATCGTTTTTAAAGGTTTCGGCGACTCGTCCATGGATTTCCTCGTTGCGGTTTGGGTTGACCGGACGGAGATGCAGGCTACGCGGACGTCGCTGATGAAGGACATCAAGGAGCGTTTCGACAGGGAAGGCGTTGACCTTCCCTGCCAGCGGCTTCAGATGAAAGGCGGAGCCGACGCGTGATCGGGGCTTTTGGGAAGGTGTGAGTCATTTATGGCGAAATGGTTTGATAAGAATATGTTGCGCGTGTCCGTGTATGCGGCGGCGAGTCTGATGTCCGGCGTGTTGCTGGCAGTCTGGCTCCGCGTCTTGGATGCGGTGGCGGGACGCACGGTCTATAGCCTGGCGGCCTGCGTGGTGACGGTGGCGGTTGGGCTGGCGGCGGGTTTCGCGGGGGGCGGTTGGCTGTTCCGTAAATCCCTGCAACCTGCGGTCGTGTTGTGCGCCGTGCTTCTGTTCATGGCCGGCTGTCTGGCGCTTCAGCTGATGGCGGTGTCGGGGATCGTTGCCGGATGGCAACGGATCCTGAACGACCTGTCGCGGTCGGTCTGGCAATACGGCATGACATTGGGCAAGACGGTTGCGTTTCTGGTTTTGGTTCCGTCGGCGTTGGCCGGAGTCGCCGCGCGGTTGTCGCTCCTCGCTTATGCGTGCTCGCCCTCGCGGCAGCGGGGGCAGGCGGTCACACTGTTGGTGCTCCTGGGCGCCGTGCCGGCCGCGTTGGGCTACGGGGCGGCTGCGGGGGTGCTCGTTCCTCTGGCGGGCACCGAGAGCGTGCTGCGGCTGGCGACCCTGTGGTTTGGCGCGCTGGCCTCCCTTGCTCTCGCACGCGGCCTGTGGTCCGCGTTGCCGTTCGTGGCTGTCGCCGGCGCGCTGGCCCTGACGCATCCGAACGACCGCGCGCCCGTGCTGGCGGACGGCGTCTTCAGCCGACTGATTCATCGCGATAGCGGCTTCGCGAGCGGCACGCCGATTTTTTTCCATCACAGCCGGCATCACACGGTGACGGTTTATGACGATCCCGATTATCGGTTCGTGTTCGCGCTGGACGGGCGTCCGCTGTTGTTCGGCAATCGTTTCCATACGTCGCGCACCTTGTCCGGGTACATTCCGCTTCTGCTGAACCCCGGCTGCAAGAAGGCGGCCGTCTTCGGGCCTGAGGCCGGATTTTACCTGCCCTTCTTTGTGCGGGCCGGGGTCGGCGATGTCGCCTATGCGGGGGCTGATCCGGACGTCGTGAAGTTGGCGCTGGCCGCCGACGGCGACGTGGCTGGCGATGACATGGCCACAAAGCCCGGCGCCGTGCGCCGGGGGGCGACGCTCTCTCCGAACGAGGCCTATGATCTGGTGTTTCTTGCTTCGGAGCCCGTGTGGATGCGCGGAACGGGCAAGGCGTACAGCCGTGGGCTTTTCAGGCGGTGCCGGGATGCGTTGTCGGCGGACGGGCGGGTGGCGCTGCATTTGGACGCACGGGCCTTGTCGCCCAAGCGGTTCGCGTCGATCGCGCAAACGTTCTCCCGGGAGTTCCCGGATACGCAGGTCTGGTGTACCGGCGCGTACGACTGGCTGCTGGTGGGCGGAACGAAGGCGCAACCGGTTCCGGCGGACAAGATGCTGGCGCTTTTTGAGAAAGACGCCGTCGTCCGCGATTTCGCGCGGGCCGGGGTGCTGTCGGTTCCTGAAGTTCTGTCCTGCCTGCTGTGCGATGGAACGGGGCTGGCGGCATGGCTGGAACGCGCGGGCCGCGAGGCGGCCTGCGCGGCGGCGTGGCGGGCCCCGCTGACGGCCTTCCGCCCGAGCGATCCGGTGCTGACCCCTAGCCTTCTGGAGCCGTGCCGCCAGCGGAAGGCCGAATGGCTGCAACCGGGGACGTTGGATGAAGGCGTGGTTCTTGCGATCCGGGCCAAGACGGAACAGTGCGTTGGCGCGCGCGCGTCAGCCGTCATCGCGTTGGCGGAGACCTCGAAGGGGCTGGGGGACGCGGGCCTCTCGGCCGCGCGCGCGGCCGCCCGGCTCAACCCGCGCGATGCGCTGCTGCTGCATTTTTCCGAAACCTTGGAGTTGGAGGCGCGGCGGCGGATCGCGATCGGCGAGTTCAAGGGCGCGCTGAGGTGTTACGAGAACCTGCTCTCTTTCTCGCCAGGCTCGGCGCGCTCGCATTACGGCATGGGCTACTGCCTCCGTGCCGGCGGCGAGAACGAAGACGCGTACCTGCACTTCGCGCGGGCGGTGGCGGCGGCGCCCGAGCAGACGGGCTATCGCATGGAAATGGCGCAAGTCGCGCTGACGGTCGGCGAGTTTCGCGAAGCTGACCGCCAGTTCCAGGAAGTGCTGAAACGCGAGCCGAACAATGCCGAAGCCCTGTTCCGCTATGCCAAGGGGCTGGTCGTCAAGGAACGTCCCGACAAGGATATGGCGAAAGCGCTCAAACTGGCGGAACGGGCCTGCGTGCTGACCCACTGGGACAACAAGGAGTATGCGTTCGGGCTCGGCGACCTCTACATGGACGCCGGGCGCGTGATGGAGGGCATGGGGCTCAAACGCTGCTTGAAGGCGGGCGTGAAACCCGGCAGCGGTCGGGGCGATAAGTAGGGACGGGGGGGCGATGAGGGGGCACACTCTTTCTGTCGCGCTCTGGGCGCTGGCAGCTGTTTCGACGTTGGCCGGTCAGGATCCGGCCGGTGCGCCGGCGCGCGTTGCGAACCCGGCTTGCAAGGTCGCGTGCCATCAGGGCAAGCCGACGATGTTCGTGAACGGTGTGCCGCGGTTCCCGATGGCGTACACGTCGTACTATCCGGAACAGTTCCGCTACAAGCAGATGGGGGCTCATGGCGTTCACTTCTACAGCGTGACGCTGACGCTGACCGACAAATGGCTGGGCGGCGACAAACCCGTCAAGTGGAACACGCCGGGCCTCTGGCGAGGCCCCGACGCGGTGGAACAGTCGACCGTCGAAGCCAGCCTGAAAAAGGTCGTCGACGCGGATCCGGACGCGCTGATTCTTCTGCGCGTGTTTTGCGACAGCCCCGTTTGGTGGGATCTTCTGCACCCGGAGGAGACCAATGGCGAGGGGGCCCTTGGCGGACAGGCTCGGCGGCAGTCGTTCTCGTCCTTGGTTTGGCGCCGGGACACGGCGGCTGTGTTGGCGCGGATCGTTCGGGGCGTGACGGCGTCGGAGTACGGCGACCACGTGATCGGGTTTATGGTCACGGCCGGCGGGACCGAGGAACTCGCCAAGGGGTATGACCCGAGCGGCTGCGCGCAGAAGCGGTTCAGAGACTGGCTCTCCGAACAGTACGGCAAAGACGGCCGGTCGATTGCGCGGCTGTTCGGCAAACAGGCCGAGGCGATTTCGATTCCGCCGTTCACCGAATGCTCGCGAGGCGACTGCGGCAATTTTCTCGACCCTGAGAAATCCAGGCTCGTCATCGACTACCGCCGCTTTCAGTCCGTCGAACTTGTCGATTCCGCGCTGGCCTTCTGCAGGGCGGTGAAGGAAGGTTCGGATGGCCGGCTGATCGCGGGCTTCTTTTACGGATACACGCGGATATGGCCGGACACCGGCCACTTGGCCCTGCGGCGGGCCCTCGACTGCAAGGATGTCGATTTCGTGACCACGGCGGGCGGCTTCAGCTACACCGAAACGGATTCCGTCCTGAAGGCCGGCAAGCTTTTCTACAGCGAGGTCGACGCGCGCACATCGCTCAGCCAGTGGATCTCCAAGCTGCGGCCCGACATCGACCCGCAGGGCATCTACAACGAAAAACGCTGGTTCGGTCCGCCGACGGTCGCCGAGAGCTTGCAGCGGCTGAAAGCCCTTTTCGCCCAGAATCTGGTCAACGGCTGGGCCAACTGGTGGTTCGACCTTTGGGGCGGCTGGTATGACGACGAGGCATTCCTGCGGATGTTCGCGCAGATGCAGAAAGTTGGCGAAGAGAGCATCGGCCTGCAGCGCAAGTCGGTGGCTCAGGTCGCAGTGGTGCTGGACGAGAACGCGTACCGCTATCTGCCTTACGGCGTGGCGCAGAACGGCGGCAAGTTCGCGTGGATCATCGCGCAGCTGAACGCGGTCGCGACCCTCGGCGCGCCCCACGATTTCTACCTTCTCGACGATTTGGCGGACCTCGACCTCTCGCGCTACCGCATGCTCGTTTTCCTCAACGCCTTCGCCTTGTCTGAAGAGCAGCGGCGCATGATCCGCGACCGGTGCATGAAGGATCAGCGGCTGCTGGTTTGGCTGTATGCCCCCGGGCTGATCTCCGACAAGCTGTCGGCCGACAACGCGTCGTCCCTGCTCGGCATGGATGTGCGGATGGAGGCGGCGCACCCCAAGGCGAAGGTCGCCGTGAAGCTGCAATGCTGTGTGACGAATTATGAAGGCGCGGCGGTGTCGCCGTTCTTCCATGTCGCGGGCGGGGCCGACGCCGCGGTCGGCCAGACGGCGGAAGGTGAGGTTGTGGTGGCGGAGAAACGGGGCCCGGATTGCCTGAACCTGTTCGTGGCGCTGCCGCCGATGCCGTCGCACCTGCTGCGTCACTATGCCCGGCAGGCCGGGGTACACCTATACAGCGAGGCAGGCGGAACCGTCTACGCCAACGAGAATTATCTGGCGGTCGCGGCGTCGGGCAGGCAGGTGGTCCGGTTGCCGAGGAAGGCCTCGCTGAAGGAGGTGCTCGCGTTGCGCCAGGGAGCCTCCGCGCTTTCGGACGGCGCCGAGTTTCCCGCGGGGACGGCTTTCGAGATGGATTTCACGGACTATCCCTGCCGCATCTTCCGGGTGCGGGATCAATGAAGGCGCGGAGAGACGCGCATGATTGAAAACGGGGATTGCGCTGAATAGTCAGCCGTCTGGCGGCCGGGGTGGCACCCGGCCCTCCCAAGGTGCGGGAGGGACGGCTTCCACGCCGTCCGCCGACTTGAGCGGCTCGGAAAAGGAAGAAGAGGGATCGGAACGATGAAACGGTTGATGGGATTATTTTTGGCGGCGGCTGCGGTCGCGCATGGCGCGGGGAAAGACGGCGTGTTCAGCGTCACGGAGTTCGGCGCGGTGCCGGACGGCAAGACCGACAACACGGCGGCGATCCAGAAGGCGATCGACGCCTGCGCGGCTGCGGGCGGCGGCACGGTGCGTGTGGCAGGCGGGGCCTTCATGACATACACGCTTCACCCGCGTTCGAACATGCGGCTGGAGATCGAGGCCGGCGCGTCGCTGGAGGGCGGGCCCGATCCGCTGCTCTATCCGGAGTTTGAACCCTCGCCTTACTGGCGGGTGGCGTACAGTCTGCGCCGCAACAAGCGCGCGATGTTCTACGCCGTGGGGCAGACCAATCTCACGATCTGCGGCCGGGGCACGATCAACGGCCACGCCGAGCTCTTCCACGAGAGCACCGACGGCGGGAAGTCCTGGCACCGGAAGCACGACCAGTTGCTGACGGGGCGTAACATCTTCTTCGTGGGCTGCAAGGACGTCACGCTGGACGGCTTCACCATCCAGAGTCCGACGGGGTGGAGCATGTGGCTGCTGGACTGCGACCGCGTGGCGGTGCGCGGGCTGCGGATCGACATGGACCTGCGGTTCCCGAACGGGGACGGCATCCACATCGGCTCCTGCCGCGACGTCACCGTGAGCGATTGCGTCGTCCGCAGCAGCGACGACTCGATCATCCTGCGCGCCTACCAGCACCAGCTGAACGAGCCGAAGGCCTGCGAGCGGGTGGTGGTGGCGAACTGCGTGCTGCAGAGCAACCAGTCGGCCGTCCGCATCGGCTGGACGCACGACTACGAGGTCAAGGACTGCCGCTTCAGCAACTTGGTCATCCGCGACTCGAAAATGGGAATCAGCATCGTCATGCCGGCGCTGGCTGGCGTTCCGAACGATCCGCCGCGCGGGCCCGGCGTGCCGCCGCTGCCGGAGGGGGACGCGGTGCGGCCGTTCGGCGTCGAAAACGTGCACTTCAGCGACATCAGCATGGATTGCCGGCAGGGCCCGATCGCCGTCGCGTTCGCGTCGGACACCAAGGTCAGCCGCATCCGCAACCTGACTTTCTCGAACATGACGGTCCGCTCGCCCGACTACCCGTCGTTTGCGCTGCGGCCGGGCGACCGCGTCAGCGATATCTTGCTGAGCAACGTGCGCTTCGAGATGCGGCCCGGCGGCAAGAACGTTTTCGGCATCCGGGGCGTGGAGCGCCTGACGCTCGACCGCGTGACGTTTGTGGAGGCCGAAGGGCAAGGAAAATAGGGGGATAGAGAGTTATGTCTGCCATATGTAGGACGATGACGGCGGCGGGGCTTCTGGCGTGTGTGGCGGTGGCCCAGACGCCGGCCCCGCAAACCGCGGGCGCGAAGAAGCCCTCCAAGCCGCCTGTGGCGCTGACGGAGGTGCCGATTGCGAAAGCCGAGCCGGTCGCGGGGCGCGCGGCCAGCCTGCTGCCCGCGGCCAAGAAATGGAAGATGGTGTGGAACGACGAGTTCGATGGGAAGCAGCTGGACGAGTCGAAATGGAACTACCGCCTCAACTACTGGGGCTACAAGTCGCCCACGTTCACACGGGAGGGCGTGGCGCTCGACGGCGACGGCCACCTGAAGATCAGCCTGATCCGCAAGGGCGACGACTTCTTCTCGGCGCACCTGCAGACGGGCTCGCTCACCTTCGACCTGCCCCGCGATGCGGATGCCAAGGGCATCTGGCCCTTCGGCGCGAAACAGCCGGCGAAGTTCATGCACCGGTTCGGTTACTACGAGATCCGCTGCCGGCTCCCCAAGAACGACGGGTGGCACGCGGCGTTCTGGCTGCAGTCGCCGTCCATCGGGGCGCATCCCAACCCGAAGTACTGCGGCGTCGAGTGCGACATCATGGAGAACTACCGCCAGCACACCGAAGGGACGATCGGCTGCGGCAACGGCTGGGGCGGCTACGGCAAGGAGAACAAGTGGTTCGGCCATTTCTGGTTCCCGTATGAGGAGACGGCGGACGGCTGGCACCACTACGGCGTGGACTGGTCGCCCGAGGGCTACGTCTTCTACGCCGACGGCAAGCTGGTTGGCCGGCAGATGGCGCCCGAATGCCCCGTCTCCGAGGTCGACCAGTTCATCCTGGTCTCGACCGAGTGTCACGGCTATCACCGCTCCGCCAACCGCGGCGGACTGGAATCGAAAGATCCGGGCGGTTGGGGCGGCAAGCCCGTGCCGGCCCTGTTCAAAGCCGTCCTGCCCGACTGCTTCGAGGTCGATTTCGTGCGGGTGTTCGACGCGGAGTGACCTGTCGGGTGCACGGAGGTGGCAAGCGGTTCGTGTTGAGGAGACGCGTGACCTCCGGACTCGCAGGTTGGGACGGTTCCCCGGAACGTCCGCCGGGGTTCCCCGGATATTCGGACTACCTGCATGTGCGCTGTGTCGCCAGAAACGTTAGAATGTTCTAGCGTGCGTTCTGCTTCCGGAAGTCGCCCATGGTGGAACCGAAGGCCTTGCGGAAGAGCACCCCGAGGTGGTTGGCGCTCGTGAAGCCGCTGCGCTTGGCGATCGCGTTGAACGAGAGGGATGATTTGGCGACCAGCGAGCGGACCGTGTCCATGCGCACGCGCTGGATCTCGTCCATGACGGAACGTCCGAGCTTCTGCGCGAAGCGCTTTTCGACCCAGCGCTGCGTGACCCCCGTGTGGGCCGCCACGTCCGAGGCGCGGATGCCTAGGCCGGCGTTGATGCGGATGAACTCGAGGGCGCGGATCACGAGGCGGTCGTTCACCTGCAGACGCTGGGTCGAGGCGCGGGCGACGACCTCCTGAGGTTCGAACGTCACGCACCGCTGCTTCGATAGCGTCTTGCGCATGAGCTGGTCGAGCAGTTCGGCGGCGGCGTAGCCTGCGCGCTCCGTGTCCACGGCGACGCTGGAGAGCGGCGGCAGGCTGGTCTCGCAGATCATGACGTCGTTGTTGACGGCCAGCACGGCCACCTCGTAGGGAACGGGGAGGTCCGCGGCGAGGCAGGCGTTGAGCACCTGCCGTCCGCGCGCGTCGTTGGCCGCGAAAACGGCGAGCGGCTTCGGAAGCTTCTGGAGCCAGCGGCACATGCGCGGACGCTCGATCTCCCACTCGCTCTGTTCGCCAGGCGAAGGGGACGGATAGACCGAACAGGCGTATCCGGCTTGCGCGAGACGGGCGGTGAAGGACTCCTGCCTCCACCGCGACCAGTTCATGCCCGTGGGCTCGCCGACGAAACCGAAGTTCGTGAAGCCGTTGGCAAGGTAGTAGTCCGCGGCGCGCCGAGCGACGGCGGCGGAGTCGCAGGTCACACGACAGCAACGGGAAAGCGGATGCGAGGGCGCAAGATATGTGTCGATCGGGTCAATGAGCACCGTCGGGAGACTGGCGGCGACAACGTCGGCGGCAACGCTCGGATTGGGGATGCGGGCGATGATGCCGGAGCCTCGCCAAGCGTTGAGGTCGGGCATCTTCTGGTCGTTTGCGCCGCCCGAATCGAGGTGCAGCGCCCAAGGCCCGTAGAGTCGGACGTAATCGAGAATGCCGCGAAGCATGCCGCGCGAAACTTCGTGGGAGGATTCCAAAAGGATGGCGACCTGTGGAATCTTTTGCCGTGCCGTTTTTGTGGGTCGTTGCCGTTTTTCAAGCATGAGCGCAGTATAAGGCGTCCGCTTCAAACGGTAAACCACGAAAGCGTGATGGCGGATGAGACAAATCGTTCGGAAAATCGAGCATCGAGTTCGGAAAATCGAGATTGTAGAACTTCCATTGGCTCCCTATAGTGAAAACAACTTTGGTTATGGTGATATTTAAACCTATAAAAACAAAGGAGTCGGTCATGAAACAGGGGAAACGATGCGTGTCAGGAAGCGTCGTAGCGGCAATTTCCGGGTTGTTTTTGACGTCGGTTGCGACTTCGGGTGAAATAGAAAAGGCGGACAATCAGGATGCGTTGTCCGCGGATTCAAGTTGGGCCGGCGGAGTCGCGCCGGGGACCAGCGATACGGCGGTTTGGGACGGCACGATTGCGTCTTCAAAAAACTGGACGTACGGGCTTGGGGCGAACACGGCGTGGCACGGTCTGTTCATCACCAACTCCGTTTCGATGCTGACGATCACGAACGACGGGTCGACCTTGACGCTGGGCGCGGGGGGCGTGTTTTTTCCGGCACCGACAAACGCGGCGTACACGTGCAATATCTTTTCGCCGGTGCAGGTGTCCGAAAATCAGGCCTGGAACATAGGGAATGCTCCTCTTTATCAATGGGGCCCCGTTTCGGGAGAAGGGAAGTTGACACTCTTAGGGGCGGCCTATGCCTTCTATGATTCGATCGCTCTTCCTGCGGGATTGAACGTCTCGTGTTGGCTGATGCATCTGCGGAAAGACGCGGGGGTTACGGGCCCCATATCGGTGTCGCCCAACTGCAATCTTTGGCTCAACAAGGCCGTCGACACGGATTGGTCCGACACGTTTACGGGACACAGCCTCACCAACAACGGGATCTTTGATTTCGGTTCCGGCGGCACCGGCGTCGCACATGTCACGGTGACTTTGAAGGACGGCGATCAGTTGGTCACGACATCCAACAGCGACCGAAACGTCGGAAGAATCAATGTGGTCAACAACAACGTTGTCCAGGACGGCGGGTATCTGGCCGCTAACTGGTTTTACGTGACAAGCGGATGTGTCACGCAAAAACAGGGAACGACGTTCGTCGATTATGCGATGTATGCGGGATACGGAGCACCGAGCGAACTGTCGAATCGATGCGTGCAAGTCGACGGCGGAACTTTGGATGTCCGACGTCTGCATATCGGCGCTGCGAACACAGAGAATGCTCCCGGGATCGTAAACATCACGGGCGGTGAGGTGCTGGCTACTCGGTACAACGATTTCAAGGCGACGGGCGTCGAACTGGCTGCGGCGAAAACGGAGGTCGAAACAGGTTATTCTTCTGCGCCAGCAGGTGTTTTGGCTGTTTCCGGCGGCACCTTGCGAACCATGCAGATCTCTTTCGGAAGTACGGTGTATCCGCGCGACAGCACATGGAATATGACCAACGGCTATGCGCGGTTCGACCTCAAAGGCGGGAATGTGACGGTGGGGGCCGCGGGAATGGGGCCAAGCGACGTTTGGAACCGAACGACGAACATACCGCCGGATACGGCACAGGCGTGGTATGAAGTGAATCTGTCCGGAGGTACGCTGGGCGCGTATGCCTCTTATACGAACCGGGCGCTGACGCGGCTCAGCGATGCCAATGGCGGCGTGACGATTCGTGCGGCGGACACGAACGGCACGCCCTATACGATCACCATGAGCCAGCCCTTGACGGGGCGCGGCAGTCTGCGCAAGACCGGGGCGGGAACCTTGGCGCTCGCGGCTGCGAACACGTTTACGGGCGCGACCGTTGTCGCGGCCGGGACGCTGCAAATGGTCGCCACATCGCTCTGGTCGGAAGTGTCCGCAACGCCTCTTCCGGAAGCCTACGGCGTCTGGACGACGGACAATCTGACGGGGGCTGCCGGATCGGCTGTTACCGCGTGGTGGAACACATCAAACAAATGGGTCTTCAACAAGACGATCGCCGACGCGATCGGCGGCCAAATCGGGTTCACGTTCACTTCGCCAACCATCGGGGCAAACCTGATGAACGGGCACCGCGTGGTTTCTTTCAACGGTGCGGCAAATGCGCTTGGCATGACGGGCGGGTCAGAAGAAGTCGGCACGCCGACCTCTTATGCAAGCAATCTGACGGTGGCCGTCGTGATGCGGAGCGACCGGGCGGGCCGGGGTACGGTTGGCTATTTCCGTAACGCCTCGGGGATTATCGGACAAGACTTTTACGTCGCCTATCAAGACTATTGGGGCATCGCGTTTACAGGCGACGGCCGCGCGGGCGGGGGAATCGTCGCCTCCAATGTCGCGAACAACGTATGGGCACCGCCGCGGAATCTGAATGATGGCGAGGCGCACGTGTTGACTTTTGTCTGGCAGGGGGCATCCAACATCGTCATGAATGTGGACGGTTTTGTGACGGCGTACTACACGAATTCGCTGGGCGGAAACAGGGTCAAATCGCGTCTGCTCCTCGGCGCGAACGAAAACAAGTATTGCTTCAAGGGCGACATCGCGGAGATCAGGTTCTACCGCCAGGCGTTCACGTTGGATCAGCAGCGGGCGCTCGGGTTGGAACTGGCAAAAAAATACGGGGCGGAAATGGCCGGGCATTTGGCGGACGAACAACGTAGCCTGGGTTCGCTCGCCAGCAGCGACGTGCGGATCAATACGGGGGCGGTTTTCCAGACGGCGGCCGTCGGCACGCGGGTGCGGCCGGGGCAGGTGTTCCGGGGCTGCGGTTCGGTGGGCGGACTTCTGGTCGTCGGGACGAACGGCGTTGTTCAAACAACCGCCGAAGAAGCTTTGGGCGTGAACGCGCTGCGGTTCGAGCCGGGCGGCGTGTACAAATGGGAGTACACGCCGGGGGGGGTATCCAAGGCACTTGTGATCGGCGATCTGACGTTGCCGCAGGGGCCCGTAACGGTGGACATCGACGCGGCGGACGAGAACGCCGCGCCGTGCGGCGTGTTGATGCGCTACACGGGTACGCTGACGGACAACGGCGTGACGTGGAGGTTTCTCGGCGGCCGCGGTTCGACGCGGGTGATGAACGATACGGGCAACAAGCTCTTGTACCTGTCCACATCGACAGGGATGTTTATTTCGGTGAAGTGATGCCACGAAATGCGACTTTGCGGCTTACGGTGCGCCAACGGATATCTTGGGGGTGGCCCTCACGGCGAAGGGCTGCGAAGAATATGCTGAAAATGAGGGCGGCGAGTCTATTCATTCTGTGCTCCTCGTTTGCTTTTGCCGAGGAAAAGGTTCACGGCGTTCCCGGTTTGCAGGAACAGTTGGACCGGCTTGCTGTTGCGAAAGCCTGTGGACCCCAGAAGGTTTCAATCCCCTGCGGAACCTATCATTTCTACTGGGACAAAGCGCTGCGGCAGGTGCATTATTTTTCAAATTCCAGTCCGGACAATCCAAAGCTCGTCGGAATATCGTTCCGGGATCTCAAGAACGTGACGTTTGATGGACAAAATTCGCTGTTCATCTTTCACGGCAAGATGACGCCGATTGTCATGGAAAATTGTTTCAACTGCACGCTGGAAAATTTCCGGGTGGATTTCGACAAGCCGACCATCTGCCAGGTCATTGTCAAGGAGAACACGGCGCAAGGGCTCACGGTCGAGGTGTCGCCGGAGCACTCGTTCGAGGTCGAGAAAGGGAATCTGGTTTTTTTCGGCGACAACTGGCGTCACACGCCCCGGTCAGCCATTGCCTTCGACGGCAAGACACGCCACGTGATATACAATTCGTCTGATATCGGGGTCAATTTGCAGGGCGTCAAACAGCTTGGCGACCGGACGTTCCTGTGCCCGAACTGGAAAGATGCGCGGCTTGTCCCGGGCGCGGCGGTCGCGACGCGGCAGGGCGCCATGCCGGATGTCGGAATGTTTGTTTGCGCCAGCACCGACACGAAACTCAAAAACATCACATACCATTTCGCGGAAGGCAAGGCACTGGTCGCGCAAACCTGCCGAAACATCCATCTGGACGCGTTCAGCGTCTGCTTGAGGGAACAGGATTATCGGGGCGGACCGAAGGCGCGATACTTTACGGCGAACGCGGACGCGACCCACTTTTCCGGCTGCAAAGGGCTGCTGCTTGTCGAAAACGGGCTCTATGAGGGTATGATGGACGACGCGATCAACGTTCACGGGACGTATCTGAAAGTGGTTCGGCGGGTCGATGGCATGACGCTGGAGGGGCGATACATGCATCGTGCCACCTGGGGGTTCCACTGGGGGGACCCCGGCGACAAGGTTTCATTCGTCAATTCTAAAACGATGGAATACGCCGATGTCGAGAACGTGATCGAGACCATTGAGCCGGTCGACCGACCCACTGAAGACGGCGCGCGGGTGTTTCGAATCCGGTTTAAGGATCCGGTGCCCGCCGAAATTTCCGAGAATGGTTCCTATGGGATCGAAAACCTGACGTGGACACCGGAGGTCATCTTTCGGAAGAATGTCATCAGGAACAACCGTGCCCGTGGCGCGCTGTTCTCCTCGCCGCAAAAAACGCTCGTCGAAAAGAACTTGTTTGACCATGTGTCGGGAGCCGCCATTCTTCTTTGCGGCGACTGCAACGGGTGGTTCGAGACTGGTGCCTGCCGTGAGGTCATCATCCGCGAGAACCGTTTCATCAACGCCCTGACCTGTTATTTCCAGTACACCAGCGCGATCCTCTCCATCCAACCGGAGATCCCCGATTTCAAAGCGCAGAAGAAATACTTTCACGGGGGCAAGCCCGATGCGATTCTTGTTGAGAACAACACGTTTCAGACGTTTGACCGGCCGATTGTCTATGCGAAATCGGTCGATGGAATTTCCGTCAGGAACAACGTTGTTAAAAAGAACAACGACTTCAAGCCGTTCCACTGGAATCAGCATTCATTCCTCTTTCACCATGTTGTGAATTACACGGTTGAGAACAACACCTTTGACGGCCCGTTCGACCTAAACAAGGACGTGGAGGTGCAATAGAAGATCTTCTGCCGTATGCGCGGTCAGGTGCGGCGCGGTACCTGAAGCAGGTCGCCGGTTTCAAGAGCGCCAACGCCGGGTGCGCGAGTGTTGCGAGAGAGTTGAAAAACAGAAGCTTTTGTCCTATCCTTATCAATCACGCCCTCAATAAGTCAAAGCGTTTTGGCGGCAAGGGGACGTTATCGATCATCAAAGGGGAGAGTCAGCATGAACATGCAGGGAAAGGGTTTTTCGCGTCGGTCGTTTCTGGGTGGCTTGGCGGCGGTGGGCGGCGCGTCTTTCGTTCCGGCCAGGGTTTTCGGGGCGGGGAAGCCGAATTCGCTGTTCGGCGGGGTTCAGGTCGGCGTCATCACGTACAGCTACCGCTCGATGCCCGGCGGGGCTGAGGCGGTGTTGCAGCACGTCCTCAACAGCGGCATCAGCTCGATCGAACTGATGGGCGACGTGGTCGAGAAGTATGCCGGTGCGTCGATGGAGAAGGTGGCGGCGCTCCGCAAGATGTACGCGGACGCGGGCGTGGATATCCACATCGTCAAGTTCGGCAACATCGGCGATAAGAACTGCACGGACGAGAAGATCGCGTACTATTTCAATGTGGCGAAGGCGCTCGGTGCCAAGGCCATCACGCGCGAGATCTCCGAGGAGGCGGCCAAGCGGGTCGGCCCGATGGCGGACAAGCACGGCATCAAGGTGGCTTTCCACAACCACACCCAGATCAACGCCAAGACCTACGACGGCCCGATCCTGTCGTACGGCAAGAACCTCGCGATCAACCTCGACATTGGCCACTACACCGCGGCGAACGACGACCCCGTGCTGGCGATTATCGAAAAGTATCGCGACCGCATTTTCAGCCTGCACCTCAAGGACCGCAAGAACAAGGCTGGCAAGGGCGCCAACCTCGCGTGGGGGCAAGGCAACACGCCGGTTATCGAGGCGCTGCAGTACCTCAAGAAGAACAGCCTTCCGATCTACGCCGACATCGAGCTGGAGTACGCCATTCCGAAGGACTCCGACGCGGTCAAGGAGGTCGCCAAGTGCGTCCAGTACTGCCAGAAGGCGCTGGCGTAAGAGGATGGGGCGAGGGAATGATGGAATAGTGGCGTGTTGGGTCGAGACGCCAGCGGCCGAAAAGGGCTTGGCCTCTTCCAGCTTTCCATCATTCCACTCTTCCAACATTCCGGTGCTGCGATTATTTCTCTGAAAGGTCTCCATATGAAACAACAGGCTAAAGGGGCGACGTCGCTGTCCCGGCGCGCGTTTTTGGGTTCGGCCGTAACGGCGGGCGCGGTCTTTTCCATCGTGCCGAGGCACGTCATCGCGCGGTCCGGTCAACTCTCTCCGAACGAGAAGCTGAACCTCGGCTGCGTCGGCGTCGGCGGCATGCAGGGCGCCGGCGACGTCAACAACGTCAGCAGCGAGAACATCTATGCGATCTGCGACGTGGACGAGAACTTCCTGAACAAGTCGGCGACGAAATATCCGCAGGCCAAGAAGTTCCGCGACTTCCGCGAGATGCTGGACAAGGAGTGCAAGAATCTGGACGGCATCACGATCACGATCCCCGACCACATGCA
>Ga0116170_10002708_pt1 | contig 16917 bp, 27 predicted proteins | sample AD_JPNHW1_MetaG_FD_89797 | JGI IMG/M metagenome (GOLD analysis project Ga0116170, IMG submission 89797) | Active sludge microbial communities of municipal wastewater-treating anaerobic digesters from Japan - AD_JPNHW1_MetaG | ecosystem: Engineered > Bioreactor > Anaerobic > Digestate | place...
ATTAAGGGCATTTATGTCCCATCCAGAATTTTTAATAGGGAAACCAACTAATGGATTTTTAATTTCCATTATAAGATTTTGGACTTCTTTGGTATGTTTATGATCTTCTGTAATGACATTATTACCATTATAATATATATAATTTGTTGCATAATTCCAGCCACTTGCGGAATTTGATACTTCTTGAAAGTGTGTCATAAAAATAAAATATGTTACATTATATTTGCAGTATTCATCATCTATTCGTTTGTTGTTCTAGAACCTGTATTCTATTTTCCAATTCTGATATTTTTTCGTATATGGGATCTCCTATTTCTGAGTGATTTAAATCATCTGAACAATTTCTAGTTTCATTTGCAGGAACACCGACGACTGTTGTATTTGATTTAACATTTTTTAATAGAACAGAACCAGCACCTATTCTAGAATTGTCGCCAACTATTATTGGTCCTAGTAATATTGCACCAGCACCAACTACTACATTTTTGCCTAACGTTGGGTGTCGTTTTCCTGTATTGTGGCTAATCCCCCCAAGTACCACACCCTGATACATGAGACAGTTGTCGCCAATTTCTGAAGTTTCGCCGATAACGACGCCGCTTCCATGATCGATAAAAACATTATTGCCAATAATCGCTGCCGGATGTATTTCTATATTGGTAATTGTCCTGGATATATTTGAAATTATTCTTGCTGTCAAAAAATGTTTATTGTTCCAAAATTTGTGGGCTATGCGATGTAACCATATTGCATGTAAACCCGGATAGCAAGTTAATATTTCTAATGTTGTTTTTGCAGCAGGATCTTTTTTAAATACTACCTGAATATCATCCTTAATGTTCTGTATAAACTTCATGTAACCTCTTTTATTATATTATAATTATATAATATTCATATAACGATTACCTGAGTCTGGAAACAATGTTATGATGTTTTTTCCCGTATTTTCTTTTCTATTAGCAATATGTAATGATCCATACATTGCAGCGCCACTCGATATTCCGGCAAATATACCTTCTTCTGTGGCCAATTGTTGTTTCGTACAAATGGCATCTTTTTCAGAAACAAGAATAATTTCATCTAGCGTATTATTATCTAACAGTGGTAGTACAATGTTGGCGCCAAGTCCTGGTATATTGTCTAACTTCGTCTTTGGTGATATTCCAATAATCTTTATATCGTTATTATAGTTTTTTAATGTTTTTGATATCCCAGCAATAGTACCTCCTGTTCCATAACCTGCTACAAAAAAATCAATGTTACCATCTGTATCTTGAAGTATTTCATTGGCTGTTGTTTCTTCGTGTACTTTTTTATTTATATTATTATTGAATTGATCCAGTAAAATATAATTATCGTTTTTTTGTAGCAATTTTTGTACTTTTTCTATAGCTCCTTGCATACCATATTTGCTATCTGTAAAAATCAAATTTGCACCATATGATCGTATTAATGCCTTGCGTTCATCAGAACAATTTTCTGGCATAACGATTGTGGCTTTGTAGCCAAGACAAGAACATATTGCTGCTAATGAAATACCAGTGTTGCCGCTGGTTGGTTCTATGAAAATGGTGTTGTTTTTTATTTTGTGTTGTTCTATCATTTTTGATATCATAGCAAAAACTATTCTGTCTTTTATGCTGCCAGAAGGATTAAACATTTCTAATTTTGCAAATATATTATTACCTTTTGCTAATTTGTTTATGCGTACAATTGGAGTATTGCCTATTTTATTAAAAATGTTGTTATATATCATGTTATACTCCAATGTTCCAAAAAATCACAGGATCCTGCAGTTTGTCCAAATTTTCTGTTAGCCAACGCCATGCCTTTTTGTCATAATATATCGAAGATGGAAATGGCGTTTCTATTGTTTCTTGGGAATAATAGTCTATACCTGGCGGCAAAATTAGTTCAACATTAGTAGGTAATTGTACTCCAGCAACACCACATCTCTTTTCTTGTTTTGCAGTATTCATACCAGCAGATATACCGTATATTTTATTTAATTTCGGAGCTAGTGCAACGGTAATACCACTTAGTGTCATGCAACTGCCTGTACAAACTACTAGGTCTCCTCCCAAAAATTGTGACGGTATTGTACTTGCTTCTTCTGCTATCGCATTTACTGATTCTTCGACAGTTAATCCCATGGGCATCATATAGCCACCAGAAGCGATTATTTCTTTTTTGGCTTGTGAATATAATACTGCCGTTCTTCCTCCTTTCATGGGATGCAAAATTGCGCCAAGTTGCTGGGACATTTTTTGTTGCTGATGCAATTTTCCATTATCTGCCTTTATTGCTGGAAAATACGCATGGACTTCTAAATCGCCAAGTTCTTTAGCTAAGTATGCAACTCCCCAGCCACTCTTACTTATTCTAGTATCTAATACACCAATTTTGGTATATCCGTCAGCTTTGACTTTTTCTAACCGTTTAAGACAACCTCGTAATTTAGCAAGAGAAGGAGCTGGCCAACTTGTGGCCAAGTCTTCCCTCTTGACGTTGATGGTTCGTCCGGTTATGATATATTGTTCGATGGGTGTATTATTTCTTAATATTGTCATGTAAATTATTCCGATGTAGATATAACAACCTTTTCTTTTCTATATGGCATATACTGGTACATAGGACATCTGTGGTTTTTGCAGTCTGCTCTACCATCAGCGTATTCATTCATGCAGTCAGCGCAAAAAGCAGCCATCGCTTCTTTTCGGGAAAGCAATTTTCCATTTTTTCTATAATCAGCTAATTCCTGTACACCTTGAAACATATAAATCACTTCGTAAATTCAAATAAGGTTTTTTCTGTTTTGACATGATCGTATAATTTGGTTCTGCGATCAACACCAGCTTTTGCAAAATGTATACGATATGTTGATTTTCCTAATTCTTTTGATACGTAGTCTACTGGATCAAAAAACTTGGCTCGATCACATTCTCCCCATATCTTGTAATCGTGTAAGCATTGTGTGCCACAACATTCTGGACCATCACCAATACGACCGCAGCCGTTGTCAGCTACAAAATATTTCAAATTATATTGTTTTGCTAATTCAACCGCAAGTTCTATATATCGCATGCGTTCGTTTGTTTGAGGTTCATAATCAGAATCAGTACGTCTGAAATGTTGTTTATAAAAACTTCTTACATCATAACCCACGAACGGTGTCATTTCTTGAAATAAATCTCTTTCTTCTTTTTTCATTGTTATGCGGACTTTGAGACCTTCTGTATTGAATGCCCATGCTCCAGAATCAGAAACATTTTTTATGAGATCTGGTAAATCGTCTATTATTCTTGGAAGTATTGCAGGTTGAACTTTTACCATGGCGTGATATCCCATGTCGGTTATTTTCCTGATAGAAGCTAATCGTTCTTTTGGAAGAGGAGCACCAGGTTCTATGCCTCGTATCATTTTTTCGTCCATTGATATTAAACTACAGGCAATAGACCAATTGGGATTATCGAAATCGGAAATATAATCAGCAAGTATACCTGGATTTTTAGTTAGTATTTGTACTGGATAATCATATTCATGTAATATTTTTAGGATATCATATGTTATACGTTCTTCTGGTTCCATTGGTGGGAATGGGTCTGATGTTGTCCCTATTTTTAGTGGTATTCGTTCCTTTATTGCTACACTTTCTGCATGAGCATAATCATATTCTTCGGCATTTATCCTCTTTTCGAACCATCTGCGAAAACTTTCCGGGTTGTTTCCTTCGATGTATGAAAATTTATTTTGGTCACAATTTCTTCTGCTAAATTCTACTAAATTTCTCCCGAAGCAATATTTGCAACCATGCGCACATCCGCAATATGGGTCAAAACGAAATGGAATGGGGCAAACTTTCATTTGTGTCGTTATTTCTGGAGCACTAAAACGTCTTTTTAATGTCAAATTGCATCACCTAAAAGTTATTTCAACTAATTATATTGAATACGAAGTTTTACTATAAAAAGGTTTTGGTTAGAGGGAAAAAAATAAAGTTACTGTGGAATATCGTGGTGAAATTTCGCAAGTAGCCACTTTTTGTATTCTGTTGTAATTTTTTCGGTTTTTATAGCGTCTTCTGGGACTATGTCGTCATCGTGGAACACTGCTACACCTTTATGGTTGTTGTCTTTCTTTATTTTGTAGTACGATACATGTTTCCCGCATACTGGGCAAACATTTATCTTGTCTACATTTTTGACACATTTCTTGGAATCATATATGATTTCGCACATAGCCAAGACAGGATATTCTTCATGAAGTTTTTCTATTGCTTCTTCTGGAGTCTTTCCGGAAGTTACGATGCCTTCATTGTTGTCTTTCTGTGCGTTCCACTTATTTCCTATGTGCCAAATTTTTGTTCTCTGGTATCTAGCCATAATTCATCAACTCCTATTTCGTGTTTCTTAACAATACGTAATAGGTGTCGTGAGAATAAATAGTTTTCGGTCGTTGAATCAGGACAAGAAATAATCAATAAAAGTAATTAAAAAATAGATTAATTATTATTATTATTTATATTATGATATAGTATTGTACCGTTTTCGAATAGTTCATCCAGTGACCAAGAATAGAAAAATCTCCCAGAATCATTTCTTACAACACCTCGATGTTTTGAAAGCGTAACATCATCAAGCATGCCGGTATTTTTCATACTGGTCAAAGATACTACTATATAATTGTTGCTGTCATCTACTATCATTTTGATAGTGTTTTCATGACCGGCTTTTTCTAGTTCTTTGCTGCCAAGAGTCATAGTAACAGTTTCTCCCAAAATACCAGAACGTCTAGAAATATTACCATGTTCTCTGTGTCCACAAATAGCAAACGACCTATTTTCCTTTTCTAGATAATATGAAGTATCGTATTTTGCATTTAGATTTTTTATGGCCACATCAAAATCAATAGCCTTCTGCTCTTTTCCATATTTCTGGACAAAGGACTTATGTTCTTTTGTCTTTTTGACATTAACCAATAGTGTTTCTAGATCAAGACAAGACATTAATTATCACCATCAAAAATTTTACCAACTACAGTATGATCATCGCTAGAAGCGAAAACATCGATCCATGTTGCTTCAGTGGATTCATTCCAGAATGAAAAATCTGCTGTTGGTATTTTTTCTAAAATAATTTCCATTGCGTTATCGATATCATCAAATCCTTGATTCAAGAATTTACTAACGACAGAAAATTTTTTATTGTCGTTATTGTTTGGTTTTGCTGAATTATCAACTTCTGGTTCTGTTTCTGGCAATGGTGTTGTTATTATTTCTGTTTGTTGTTTTTGTTTTGGAACAACTGGCTTCTCGGTAGCTGTTGTTTGATGGCATAAGTCACGTAGCCATTTTTTATATTCATCAGAAACTTCTGGTATTGTACCATCTGCTGGATATGGTTCGTCGTCCACGTGAAGAACAACTACTCCCATTCTGCCATTGGGCTTTCTGGTTTTGACGTAGTCTATTTTCTTTCCGCAAGTACATATTGACAAATTTGTTTCGTTTTTCATTTTTTCCCTCCGGAAATTTTCAACAACGAAACATTATACTTACTAGAATAAATAGATTACGCTACATTATTCGCATTTTTTAAATACCAATACTGGTTCAAATGCAACATCGCCATTATTACCATCGCCAACCCTACTGTTTAGCTGGTATTTTTCTGTACAGATATATTCAAAGCCTGTATTTTCAGATATTTCTTTTGTCCATGCAACTAACGGTATAATTTTTTTATTTATTTTTATATCATTTATATTTATTATATTATACTTATTATTATTTAATGAAGAATATTGTAATTCTATCATTTTTTTCAAAAAATTATCTCGCCAGCTTTCAGGTGTAGTATATCTATTACAACTTTGTGTATCTTCATCTGAATATATTTCTCTGTTGTAATATGGTGGTGATGTAAAGCAAAGATCAACATTACCTATTTCTGTCAATAGTACATCTTCGCAAGGCTTGTTTATTAATGTTGTTTCAATATTTTTTCCAAGTTCTTGATATAATAAAATATTTCCTTCGTATGTTTTTTTGGCTGGATCTATTCCAATATATTTACCATTTATTCCAGATGCAATAAAACCAACCAAACGACCACCAAATCCCATCGAGGTATCCAATACGGTATCGTTCTTTCTGCAATATTTTCTATATATATAACATGCATAACCGGGACGGAAGTTAGAAGCTGATTGCACGCCACTTACGATGTTCAAAAAACCAGGTATATTTTCTCTTATTATTTTACCGAATAAAATATCTTTTTGTATGGCCTTATATAGTTTTTTGTCTATAAAAAATCCTTCTTTTGGCGAAAAATGATTATTACATCTAACTTCCATTCTCTGCGGATGATATGAGTCTGCAACATCGTAACAGGATGTTGTTCGTTGTAATGTATTAATATTATTATTTTTATTTAAACGATTTATTTCTTGTTTACAAATATGCAACGGTATTTTTTTTGGTTTAAAACCAATTTCACGAAAATAGTTAAATGTATTTTCTGTTATTTCTTCTGCTGTAAAAACAGAAAAATTTTTAATATCTTCTGGTTTTAATATGTCGTCAGCAATTTCTTCGTCAATACCAACAAAATAAAATAAGTTTTTTTTCATATTATATCAACACTCAAAAGTCAAATAATGTCTTTTTGGGTTTTGCTACTTTTTCTTGTGTTATTACTTGCTTTTTGAGTTTTATCTCCGGCAAACCCAATAACTTACGTTCCTTTTTGTCGCATCCGAGAGCCATTGCAACTTCTTCCCAATTGATATACTCGATGTTTGATAAGTTGCGTTGAAATTCTTGTTCGCTCCAAAAATAGAAACGTTTGGCTAGTGCTTTTTTCAACTCGAATTCTTTCGTTTCTGTTATTTTTGATGCTTTGGGATATTTTATAAACGGGTTTTTTTCTTTAAGTCCCAAATACAACAAACCAGATATTATTTTTGAATCACAATAAAATAAATACTTGTTGACCGTATTACACCAGTCAACATCCTTTTCGGATCCTGCACACCATCGAACCAACGGATAAATCAATTTAGTATCAACAAGTTTTAAGTTACCAGACTTTAGGTATTTCATTGAATTTAGCATACTACCTCTAAATAATTTTTAGAAACATGGCTTCAATTATGATCTGTGGCCAAGAACCAACTTTCAGGTTTTTGTATGCTTCACAAATTTCTAATATTGCATTCTTTTTGTATTCCCGTGACTCCGAACTATTAAATATTATTTCATATATATCTTTTAAGAATTGTTCGTTGTCGGGATTGCTATCAAGATAAATCTGTCTAGCAGATATAAATTCTTTTTTCTTCAACAAATCAAAGACTCTTTGTGCAACAATAGTCTCATTTTGTAATTTTGAAACAAATACGCCATCTTTTAGTTCTTGTAGTTTATTAATAGCGGAACGTATATCAGAACCATTTCTTTCCACTATTTTTTCTAATGCCAAATTCTCGAATTCTATGTTTTCTTGTGTACAAATAAATTCTAGGCGATTTACGATATCTTCCTTTTTTATATTATAAAAATCTATTTTAATACATCTGCTCTGAAGAGGTTCCACAACTTTATTTATATAATTACAAGTAAGAATAAATCTACAGTTCTTGGAATATGTTTCCATTAAGTTACGTAATGAATTTTGCGCCTCAGAAGTTAATGCATCACATTCATCTAGTATACATATTTTTATATTTTCGTCTTTGCTTTGTGTTGATGCAAATGTTTTTACCTTTTCACGAATTGTATCTATTCCTCTTTCATCGGAACTGTTCAAAATTATATAATCACATTTCAGTTTTTTTACTATTATTTTTGCCAATGTAGTTTTTCCGGTACCAGGAGGACCAAATAACAACAAATGTGGCATAGAATCATCTATATTAAAATTTAAGTTTAGACCAACCATATCTTCTAGAACGGCAGGACGATATTTTTCAACTAATAATGTCAATATTACTCCTCCAAAAAAAAATAAATTTAATCCTCTTCTGGTATAATTGGTGCCAACATCCAAGTTACAATACTATCTTGATCAACTGAGGTAATAAACATCGGATAATTGTCGTTAAATGTGATGTTTACTTGACCAGATATCACATTGGTAAACTCTAGCAATGTTGAACCATATTTCGCAGAAACGTCTTTGTATGACACAGCGATTTCAAATGCTAGTTTGTCAAAGTTTTCTTCCCCGGATTGTAACGAAAATAAGTTATCTTTCACAGATGCAACAACACTGGACGTACTTAGCGTTTGTGAACCCTTTCTACTTTTTGCTAGCAATTCAGAATCGATGTCAAAACCTGCATCATATTTTTCTTTTAAGCCAAATAATTTTTCGGTTTCTTCGTCGCTCAAACTACATTGTAGATATTCCTTTTGTGGCATGATAAGTTCTGCACGTACTCCACTAGAATTCAATAGTAACGCATTTTTTTCTATTTTAATATCAACAACACCAGACATGTTGCTTAATATACTTAGCAATCTTCTAGTATCGTGTATGGCAACTTCCATTGGTGTATATTCCATAAAACTAGACAAACCAAGTTTTCCTTGGATAGCTCCAGTCTTTGTTAAATCTTTTGCATTTACATATAAACCATCTTCACGGAAAGATAATTTTGCATCTGATATGGCGTCACCTTTGATGAGTACCTTATTAAGGAAATTTATTAATTTTTTAACATCTGCTTTCATGATTACTCCTACTAAAAATATTATGATTTATTGTGTTATCCTATTGTGTTATCGTATAGTTTTTTCATGAAACCTCGCGGGGGCGCAGGGGGTAGCGGAAACCCATGACTTTAGTCATGGGAGGAGCGTACCCCCGCCAGGATATCCTGGTCAAGATCCGACAATCCAGAATCTTTGCGCCCTGTGTCACCCTTTTACCTGTCTTAACGCTATGCAGTGAAACTCTGTTCTTCAGAGTTCCGCCTATGTAGGTCAAGCCATACTTGATGTGCTTGACCAACGTTCCTCTGGTCAATCCCATTGACCTTGTTCCGCCATAAGACGACCTCAATCCTCCTGTTGTTGGTTCGAACCTATGTAACTGTCTTCTATGCAACCTGATTGGCGTCCAATAGATCAATTCCAAACAGGTTGGCTTAATCGCGCCAACCACATCTGCTGCTAATACCCACGCATCAACTGCATGAGACGCAAACGTTTGCTTACTCTTCTGCGAAGACTTTTTCAAGTTAAACTTCTCGCGAAGAGTCTTGGTTTCGTATCCTTGTTTGAGATGCAACTTCAGACCAAGGTTCCTGATTTGGTTGTAGAACCAGTTCTTACCGGCTTCAATCGGACTGAAGCACAGGTTCCACTTCTTACAATTATTCTTGGACTTGGCTTGAACATCTTCCACAATAACGTCTGAGATGGGCAGAACCTTGAGCAACTGATTCAATATCCTGAGTTTCGCGTTCCACCTAGCTAAGGTTGATGGTGGCAGCGATGCCTTATTCCTCAATCTGTTATCAAATCGTGCTTCGCGCCTACGAAGATTTCTGTGTCTCCGTGCGTGACGCATTGTTCTGCGAACTTCCACAGCCTTCTTGATATAAGTTGGTGCCTCAGACATGCCGTTCAAGATGGTTGTTTTGGTACCGACCACAGACCAACCTTCGAATGATGATCCGGGGTCAATTCCAACTGCTATTTGCTGGTTATCGGGTTCAACTTCTCTCGTTAGGATGATACAGAAGATGCCTAACTTATTCCAATAAGGCTTCGCCTTACCAGTTTTGATAAGGATTCTAGCCTTGGCTGAAGTGGTTGGCATCAACGGTTTCTTCCTTGAATCGAGTACAGGTACGCGCATATTCTACTCCTCCAGGTTAAACCTGGGTTGAATTTCCCTTCGACCTTGCAAGACAGGCTTAGAGTTCCGATCAACAGAACTCTTCGGATTTGGCGCAGCCGGAAGAGGGCAGAATTAGGGAAGCGTTCTGCCGTTCTTGTAGCCCATAATGCGATTTGTGGTCTAGTCTAACGATTACTATGATCCAGCCATTAGATCATGCCCACGACTTTAGTCGTGGGTCGTTGACATATATAAACGTTTTGGTGACTTTGATATCAACCATTGTTTCGTATCTGTAATCTATCACTAAAATTAGTCCCAAGACGACATGCTACCTTCCAGGTGTTTTTTCCTGAAATCGAAAGTTTTTGAGCATTATCGCCCGCTGGCATTAACCAGGTCCTAGAAGGACTTAAAGACGTGTTCTCAAACACATCCTTGATCTCGGCCTCTAAGAAAGTCCATGGTAAATTACCGACCACAAACTTAAAGTAAATGTTTTTGCGGCCATTATTAGAAATGGTCATCCAGTTTTCTATAAATTCGTTTCGGTCTCTAGACGACGTAAAGCAGTCTTTTTTGGGGCTAATTACCATTATGTTGAAGCGTTTAAATAATTCTTCCTGGTTGTTTATAGTACCATTTGTTTCGATGTCAAATAGTTGTCCGGGCAGGCCATCCATAATTTCGTTAATGGCAGTTGGTTGAAGTAACGGTTCGCCGCCGGTAAAAATTATTCGACTATTTGGATGTGTTTTTAAGTAGTTTTGAACTCTACTTACGATTGAAGACGATTCCACTTCTTCGAATTTGTTTCCATATTTCTTTTTTTCATCACAATCCAAGCAATTTTTATTGCATCCAGCAAGTCGAACAAATATAGCAGGACGTCCAACTGCGGGACCTTCTCCCTGCAAGCTATAGAAAACGGTTGTTATTTTCATAATTATGTATTAGTTTTAGTTGTTTAAATACTTTTTGGTTCAACACTATCAATGCCACCATGTCCCATGGGTAATTGCCTTTCATTACGATGGGACAATTATAAAAGGAGTTTATTAAGTCTTGCATAAAAAGTAATTGTAATGCTAGTATAAAAAGATTTTGGTCTTATCTACTTATTCAGACCATCGTGGATTACCAAAGCAATAATTAGCAGGAACAAATTGATGTTCAGCTATTCGAAGAGCATTAATGAATTCCATCCATTGCTTGTTAGATGGTGCACAATACCACAAAGCTTCAAACACCCCATCAGATTTTACAGCACCGAATTGTATTCGGGCGCCATATTCCACTCCAATTACGACTAATTGTGGTAGATTTGTTTCTATCCGAATCGTTGGATAGCCAACTACTTCACCGTCATCACTTTCTTCGTACTCCGAATCAATAGTTTTTATCCACCATTCATTAAATTCCGTCCATCCATTGTTTGTCGTGGATTTTTCCCATGGAAAATTAAATTCATGGTTGTTAATATTTATTTTCATGTTTAATCACCTCTTGACTGTTATGTGTTCACAATTTTCTCGAATCTGGGTTTTGTTTAACCAGGTCTTTCTGGATCTTATTGTGAATCCAGCTAGACGTAATTCCTCTTTGACGTAGGCAGGAATTCTGGCTTTCCGGCCATATTGTGCCCAAACTCTTTCCATTTTTTGTCACCTCACTTTTTAACAAGTACTAATAGTACTTACGAGAATATATAACTTACGGTTGAACAGCCAACCAAAAACTATTTATTCTAATAGTACGTATATGTGTTTAGTAGAAATTGAGGTGACATTGCATGAAGTACAACGAAATAGTGAAAGCTGAAGCAAAAAAGATTAAGGATAAGGATCAAAAAGCTAAAGAAATTGCCAACAAGGTAATTGGCATAAAGGTATTTTTATAACTTTATTTTTAATATTCAAACTCAACATAATAATCCAGAAATGTGTTATAACCTTCTTCTAGTTCATGCTTATTAAATATTTTAATGGTTGCCTTTTGTTCTGGATTTCTATCCACAATACTATCCAGGTATACAAATATTACATTGGGTTTTCTTCTTAGTGCGTGCCAATATGCTCCGGCCTGAACAACATGACTATCATAAGGTAGACCAGTTTTAATATCTAGTAAGAATAAATCTGTTCTGAAATGAATTTTTAATAATTCGTTGCTGCAACTTATTTTACCTAAAAGATCTAATGTTCCGGCATATGATGGATTATTATTAAATAATGCTGTTTCTACAATCATTGGCGAAATATTAAGATTTAATTCATTCCACATTTTTATACATCTATTTATTCTGCCATAGACTTCAGATCTTGGGATATTCCAAATCGGGTCACATGAAACAGGCAATACGGTTTTGGTGTATCGTTGTAATATTTTGTGATGCACGATGGTTCCTATATTTGCGCTGGGTCCCGGTCCCCTAGATTTATAAGTACTCTTATTTTGTTGGCCAATAATATTGGTTACAGAAGGAAACAACAAATCGGGATCTTTATTTTTACAATAAAATCTACCATTTGCTGTTTGACGCCTATCGTATTTTGTTTTATCTTTAATTATCATTATATCATCTAGTCCGGAAAAGTATTTGTCTCTTTATCGTAGAAACCTCGATTATTGTGTACATAGTCATTGTGTTCGTAATATGTAATTTTCTTTCTTTTTACTATTATTATAGAATATCCGAGAATGTTTATGATGATCATGATTATCATCCTATAAATTTTTCTAGAGGTATAGGCATTTCCTTTATTCTTTTATTTGCTATATCTACATATTTTTGTTCTTTCTCAATACCTATAAAATGTCTATTTGTGTTTATGCAAGCTATTGCAGTTGTACCGGAACCAATACAATTATCGAGAACTAAATCATTTTCATTAGTATATGTTTTAATTAAATACTCAAATAGTTCTACTGGTTTTTGTGTTGGATGAACGTTTTTATTGGATTTTCCAGATATTTTTATAATACCATTTGGTGTTCGCATACCGTCGGAAACATCTTTGCCTATACCATACGGTATGTCGCCATATACTTCGGAAACTATTCTATTTTTAGGTTTTCTTGTATCAATGTAAGGTTTGCCTTGAAATTTTTGTGGATTATAAGTTGGTTGCCTTTTATAAAATACTGCAATATCTTCAAATGCTTTTGTATGCATTTTATTAGCATTCATATAATTCGGATGATAATTTTTATCCCAGCACCACGTATATCGGAATATATCAATTCCAGAAACTATTAGAAAACTAGTAAATGGTTGTTGACAATTTAGTACTATCGCACCGTTGTTTTTTATTATTCTTTTATAATTATTCCATAAATTTTCAAAAGGTATAACAGTATCCCATTTACATAGTGTAGTTCCATAAGGCAAATCACATAAAATCATATCAATTGACTTATCGGGAATTAGAGGCATTAATTCTAAACAATCCCCTTGATGTATTTTATCTATTTCTAACATAATATCATTTCCTGTATTTGTGTTTTTGAATAGCCATAATTGACCATAGGATCATAGTGGTCGTGCCGGTTAGTGTTGACAACCAAAATCCGTTGCTTATGTAAACCAAAGTAATTATAGCCATGAATATTGCAGTGGACACAGAAGTTTTATAAGTTATTTCACAAATTTTGTTTTTATAATTGAATAAAACTTGTGGTACCAACGAAATAGTAAATACCAGCGAACAAATCATGAGAAGCTGGTCGGAAAAAGGTTGTATGAAGTCTAACATTAACAACCAAACCGTTTCTTTATTTTTATTTTTATTTCGTTGCTTGTATTTGACCATACGCCACGAATATTAAAAATTTCATATATAATAAATGTCAACGTCATGGGCAAATTACCATCAATCCAAAAATTTAGTGCAATTGCACCGTTTGAGATCAACCAGATAATATATCCAAAAAAACGATGTCTGTGCCTTGCGGAAGAAGCAAGAAATGCGCCAGAAACAGATAATATCATTATTATGCAATTATATATAAAATATATATCTACGTTCATGCCGTCACCTCAAAGTCAAATAAATCACATTGAACACTTTCTTCTTCACGGATTTTCTGGAAACAAATAGGTCCGTAGCCTATGGTCTGGCTTTCTGGCGACGATAAGCGACGTCCGCATCTTTTACATTTTAAAAATCGTTGTTCATCCATTTATGTTCCTTCGATAAAAGCAATTTCTAAACTCGGTATATGTTCTATTTCTATAATGTCTTTTAGATTGATAAGGTGCACCGAATCCTTGCCACGAATAATTATATAATTTTCGTCACTAGTGATTACGGTCCCTGATATTCCGACAAGGTTGCCATCCTCATTAATTTTTTGACAGCAAAAAACTTCCTTGCCTTTTGTCATTTTCATAAATAAATCAAGTGGTTTCATGGGAATCTATTAATCTCCGAAGATCGATTAGTGATGATATTCTACATGGTACGTTTAGGTGATAATTATAAACTCAATATTTTAATATATTCTTCTCTCGTATAGTAAGATTTATTATTATAAATTTCTTCTATTATTCTTTGTAAAATATAACTCCATCGATCATGATCGTTTTTCTTACCAGTTTTTCCATGACAACTTCTGCACAATGCTGCAAAGTGTATGCGGTCATTGTCATCACAACAAGCAGATTTGTTATAGTATACATGATGGCAAGAAAGTGCTTGATTATTTTCTTCTTCGGACTTACCACACAAAATACATTTATAATCAAAGAATGCTCTTATACGTCTTCGTAATTCTGGGGTCCACTTTTCGCAATAAACTTCTTTTGAAATACCGCCTTGCCAGTTCCAATGGTTTGGACCACTTATCTTTTCTGATACTTTTTCATATAATTCAGGAGTTCTTCTTCTTAATGCTTCTGATATATGTTGTTTATGCTCGTCACTAAGGTTACGACCAGTTAATGCAGCTGAAATATGTTTTTTAGATTCATCACTATATTTACAACCGGTTTTGGCAACAGAAATTTTCTCTCCAACACCAGGTTGTTTTGCTGGATTTGCATCACCAATATATCTTGCTTTAAATTCTGACTTATTACAACTAATTTTATTGCTTTCAGATATCTTTCTTTTAGTTTCTTCACTATGTTTATATCCTTTCCTACTTTCCACTCGTTTTTGTATGGATTCAAGAGATTGTGGTTTTCTTTTTTTGCCTTTGTTTGCAATAGAAATTTTTTTCTTTGTTTCTTCACTCATCTTGCTTCCTTTTACTGCCATAATATCTATCTCATATATTTTGTTATAAAATTATTAAATTCTATAGTATTTGATATTCGTAATGGTACTACTAATTTCTTATTATAATTTCTTGTTATTAGTGCTATATTATCGTAAGAAAAAAAATTGGGAAAATCTTCTATGAGAATATCATGTTTTTTTAAATATTTTAACTTATGTTCGCCACTTTTGGTGTACACCACATCATACGGAATTTTTATGTGACGACGTAGCCAAATTTCTGTAAAGGGTATCCAATCGTCGAGCTGGTTGGTTAATATAATAATATTGCTTAGTTTTTCATTGACAATCGATAAATATTCACTTTCAGGACACGTCGCGCACAATTCCGGATGCTCATTAACAAGTTCTATTATTGTTTTACCATTATATGTGTCGTGCCAATTTTTTGGTTCGTAACCAAGGACATGGCTACCGAGTATCCTAAGAACACCATCTAAATCCCAATATAACATTATACGCCTCTATATAAAAAAATAAAGATAACTAATTAAAATTATTAACTATTGGTTATTACCGTATAGATACCAGCTAATGTTATTAGTGTAGTTAACGCACAAATCAATCCACCAAAGATTATGCTCAAATAGAAAGCAATACTCAACAATACCATTACTTCCGGTGGTACCATAAAGGTACTTGTCATAAATGGCATTATATAATTAATTAGTACATGGTATTGTACAAATACTCCAACAAATGGAATTAGTCCAATTACATCAGTTAACATATATATCAACGATATTATAAATACTGATAGTCCAATATATATGTTTTCGGTAATCGCTATTGCACCTATTCCCAATAATATCGAAATTAAGGGAATACCTACACTACTTAAAGTAGCCGTTGTTTTTGTGTTTTCCATAATATCACTTCACACTATAACTTAATACTTTTTTGTATAAATACTTTTTGGTGTATCCGACCAAAAACTTTATAAATAACTATTTGTATTGGTATTACTAATGTACGAGATCACAAATACCCAAACGGATTGTTTTGAAATCCATATTATAGAAGGAATTCCTGATGCATCGCCGGCTCTTCAACCAAAATACCCATTTGTCGAACCTCACATGAAAAATAAATCACATTAATACTTTTTTCAAAAAAAAATATATTTTTTTTACTATTCACATTATAACACTTTTATTATTATTACTATTATTGTTACACCACGGCATCAACCTAGTTGCAACTTCTGACAACTTTTCTTCTGGTACTTCTGTCCGTGCAGAAAATGAACTTCCGCATTCCGTACACCTAGAATGACCAATTGCCTTATTATATTTCCAAATGGTCATTTTTTGACACGAAATGCACCACCTTTCTGTTTCTGGAGGTGGCGACTTCTTCCTGATTCTGTGCGTTTTTCCTTTTCCCATTTTAAATCACATCCTTGTTTTACATACATGTACTTATTACTGTTTATTATATAAGTTTTTTGGTTCGCGTAAAAAAGTCAAAAATCTTTAATTTTTAAACCTCCTAATTGCTCGGCGGTAAAGAATTCCGGTTCTAGTGCAACAACTTTACCATTTTCTGCGTTGTACTTTAAAATCATACCACATACATCACCAAACGTTCCTCGTTCTACCTGAAACGGTGTATCTGCCACAAAGCAACCGACACCCAAAATATACTTGTCCATGAAATTCGTTAGACATTTTTTATGACAATGACCATATATAAAGACGTCACTATTGTTTTTAGTGCTTAGAATTTCTGCTGTTTTTTGTTGTAATTTTGGTTCGCGTTTCTGTCCCAAATTAGAATTTGTG
>Ga0116170_10002711_pt1 | contig 16913 bp, 15 predicted proteins | sample AD_JPNHW1_MetaG_FD_89797 | JGI IMG/M metagenome (GOLD analysis project Ga0116170, IMG submission 89797) | Active sludge microbial communities of municipal wastewater-treating anaerobic digesters from Japan - AD_JPNHW1_MetaG | ecosystem: Engineered > Bioreactor > Anaerobic > Digestate | place...
ACGGGTGGTAGCATCGTACGCGTTAACCAAACCGTACGGAACAGTAGGAGGTTCTGACAGTGAAGAAGAAACGTACCCCGTGGATTGTATTGGCCGTGGTGATTGTGGTGGGCATTCTGGCGGCGGTTACCCTGTTCGGCGGCCGCAGCCGTACCCAATATGCGGAAACCGTCGCGGCCACCGGTAACCTGACAACCTATTACAGCTTTTCCGGCAGCCTGGATGTGGATAACGCGGTCGCCGTTACGGCGGCGAGCGCAACCACGGTTACGGATATTTATGTTGCGCCCAACACCGTTGTAGCTAAAAACGCCCGGTTGATGCGCCTTGAAGACGGAACGCTGGTCAAGGCGGATATCGCCGGCGAAGTCACCTCCATTGATGTGGCGGTCAACAGCGTTGTCAAGGCAGGGGATCAGCTGGCCGAGATCATGGACCTGTCCGCCATGAAGGCGACTTTCAAAGTGGACGAATATGACGTGGCAGCCATCCAGATTGGCAAAACGGCGCAGATTACGGTGGATGGCAGCGGCAGCACCTTTGAAGGCGCGATCACCGCGCTTAACAAGCATGCGACCGTATCCGGCGATTTGAGCTATTACGAGGCAACGGTGGATTTAAAGGGGATCAAGATCCCTGCGGATGCGTTGCCCGGCATGCAGATTACGGCCAAGGTGCTTAACCAGCAGGCCGAAAACGTTGTTCTTTTGAAGCTGGATGCCGTGCAGTTTACCGATCACAACGCCCCCTATGTGCTGATGCGCGAAGGCGATAAGGTCAGGGAAGTGAGCGTGAAGGTCGGCATCAACGACGGTAACTCCGTACAAATCACCGAAGGGCTCAACAGTGGGGATACGGTGCTGTATACCCCGACCTCCACCGAGGCCTTCACAGGCCTTATGGGAGCGCGCCAGTATGCAAAATGATTTTTTCCACATGACCGGTATTGTGAAGCGCTATCAGATGGGCGCGGAGCTTCAAACCGTGCTCAAGGGGATCGATTTGACTGTGCGGGAGGGAGAATTTCTTTCAGTGCTTGGCCCTTCCGGCAGCGGCAAGTCAACGCTGATGAACATCATCGGGTGCTTGGATACGCCGACCGAAGGGGAATATATTCTGCGCGGCCGAAATATTGCCAAGCTGGACGCCAAGCAGCTCGCGGCAATCCGCAATCAGGAGATTGGCTTTGTGTTTCAATCGTTTCAACTGCTCCCAAGGCTGGACGCGATCCGCAATGTGGAATTACCGCTGATTTACGGCGGCATACCCGAAAAGCAGCGGCTGGCGCGCGCGGAGGAAGCGCTGGTGCGCGTGGGCCTCAAGGACAAGCTCAACAACCGCCCCAACCAGCTTTCCGGCGGGCAGCAACAGCGCGTTGCCATCGCCCGAGCGCTGGCGACCAATCCAAGCATTGTGCTTGCGGATGAACCGACCGGCGCGCTAGACCAAACGACGGGTCGGCAGGTGATGGAGCTGTTTGAGGAAATCAACCGGGAAGGGCGCACCATTATCATGATCACGCACGATTTGGCCATCGCTCAGCACGCGAAACGGATCGTGCACATACTGGACGGTTTGCTTACGGAAGGGGAGGCGCAAAATGCTCAGGAAAAAGCTTAGCCTGTGGAAGGAAAGCATGCGGATGTCCCTGATGAACATCTGGAACAGCAAAATGCGGTCCTTCCTGACCGTGCTGGGCATTGTGATCGGCGTTACGGCCATTATCGCGCTGATTACGATCATGCAAAGCGCCACCACCGAGGTAACCGAGGAGTTTACCGCCATGGGCACGGGCCGGTTGGTGGTAAACGCCACTGGTACGCCGCTGAAGTCCGGGCTGACGCTGGACGATCTTACGAATATCGCCGCCATCCCTGACGTGGAAGGCATTTCCCCAACGGTTTCCTCAACCGCGACAGTCAAATCCAAAGCCGCGTGGGTGGAGGATGTGACCATCGACGGGTATAACGAGGTGTACTTCAAGCGGAATCAGGAACTGGTCAGCCGGGGGCGCGCGCTTTCAATGCTGGATGTGCAAAGCAAAAACCGGGTCGCGCTTTTGGACGCAACCGCGCAACAGCAGCTCTTTTTCGGCGAGGACCCGATGGGCCAGAAGGTTTATATCCTTGGGGATGAGTTCACCATTGTCGGCGTGCTATCCGAAGCGGACAACAACGATGTGCTCGCTCAGGCTCAAAGCAGCGGCACGGACGGCGGGCGCATCATCATCCCCTATACCACCGCGATGACCCTCACCGGCACGCGCAACATCGCGTCCCTCAGCGTGTATGTGACCGATACCAGCGTGACCGACTCCGTACAGTCCGCGCTGGAAAACGTGCTGAACGCTGCGTTTAACTATAAGGATGACAGTTATCGCATCATCAATATGGAAAGCCTGCTGGATACCATGGATACCATGCTTTCCATGATGACCATGCTTTTGGTGGGCATCGCTTCCATCGCGCTGCTCGTGGGCGGGATCGGCATTATGAACATGATGCTGGTCACCGTATCGGAGCGCACAACGGAAATCGGCCTGCGAAAAGCGCTGGGTGCGGAACCGGGCCAGATTCAGCTTCAGTTTTTAATCGAGTCGATTATCCTCTCCCTGTCGGGAGGCGTCATCGGGGTCATCCTCGGGTTGAGCGTTTCCTATATTTTCAGCGTGATTGCGAATTTCGGGTTTGTCGTTTCCGGCTCCGCTATCGCGTTGGGCGTCGGTTTTTCCGCGGCAGTCGGGATTGTGTTTGGCTGGGCGCCGGCGCGCAAAGCCAGCGCGCTGAACCCGATCGACGCGCTGCGTAGCGTATAAGCGGTTAGAAAGGATGGATACCATCATGAAAAAAATGACCCTTCTGCTCCTCTGCCTGAGCCTGACGCTGGGCGGCGCGTCCGCGATGGCGGAAAGCGCGGCCGACGGTACCGTATATTCCGGCAATGTGGCCTACCGAAGCGTGCACACCATTGCCGCGCCGTTTGGGGGAACGCTTGCGGATTACTCCGTGCAAGTGGGCGACATGGTTCAGGCTGGCGACGCGCTGTTTAGCCTGAGCACCGAAAAAGTGTACGCCACCATGGACGGAACCGCGCGCGGCGTACGGGTTGCGGCGGGCGATGACGCCGCCGATATCACGGCGCGCTACGGAGCGCTGCTGTACCTGGAACCCGTTGGCCGTTACACGGTGAGCACCAGCACGGCGAACGCCTATAAAAGCGATAGCAACAACAATGAAAACCGCTACCTGAACGAGGGGGAAACCGTCTACCTGCGCAGCTCGGACGATAACGACCGCACCGGCACGGGCATCATTACCAAGGTGGATGGCCGTAACTTTACCGTAGAGGTTAGCCAAAGCAACCTGAACGTGGAGGATACGGTTTCGATTTACCGGGACGCGAAATTCTCCACGTCGCAGCGGTTGGCCAGCTATGCCAAGGTACAGCGCGCCGCCTCAACGGCTGTAACGGCTGACGGCAGCGTGTTCAAATGCCTGGTAACGGAAGGGCAGGCGGTGAAGCGCGGCGATGTGCTTCTGGAAATAGTCACAGGCACGCTGGACGGCCTGAACGCAGCGGATAACGCCGTTGCCGCCCCTGAGGACGGCGTGATCCTGAGCCTGCCCAAGGCAGCCGGCAGCGCTGTAAATCAGAAGGATGTGCTGGCGACTTATTATGCGAGCAGCGATCTTTGGGTACAGTTCTCGGTGGACGAGAGCGATCTGGACACGGTGGTAGCCGGTCAAAGGGTGAATGTTCAGCTGGATGTGCTGACCGGGCACGACGCTGTGGAGGGCACGGTGGTTTCCGTCGGCTCGATCCCCGGGAGCGCAAGCGGCGAATCCAAATACATGGCGTATGCGGAACTGACCAGCACGGATGCTCTGCGCGACGGGATGAGCGTTTCAGTCACCTTGCAGTAACAAAGGCCATAGCGCTGGGCGGCGTTTCCTAATCCCATAAAACGGAGCGTCGGTTTAACCGGCTCTCCGTTCCGCCCTTTGACAACCCGATTGAGTGAAAAAGCCGCGTCACATGTGCGAAAGCACATAATGGCGCGGTTTTTTTAACGCCGTTGGGTTAGCGATGAGTCTGCCTCACAGGGGCGTTGCCTTGATTCCATTCCGTTGAGGTGGAGTTTGTTCGGTAACCGCGCCTCTCTTATGGACTGGGAGCTTTATGCATGCCCGTTTCCTTTATAAAGGCTATCGAATTTTCACGTGTTGCGGTTACCCTGCAATTTTCCGTTCGTCGGAAGCGTACTTTGGGGTCCAAAGCTACAATACGCAGGCGCTCCGATGTATGCAAAACAACAACAAACGTGAGGAACAGGGAAAGTAGAAATGGATACCGAATAGGGAACTGTGGATAGCGCGTAAGGTTCCTTCTGATGGTCAAAGAAATTCCAAAACGGCCGTCTGAACTGCTCGGGCAGAATTCCGAAAGGCAATATAAGGCCAGCAAACGAAAGATTTATGCGGGCGTTGGGCAGCAGCCGCCAGAAGAACAAAAAACAGTAGAAATAGACAAATCATTCCCATAACTTCTCGATTATAATATGTAGAAACAGACAAACAAGTGCCACTGTAGATAAAGACAGGGGGGCTGGCATGTGACTATAATAGCATCATCAGATAGATCGAATGGCAACCCTGAAACCGGCCGTACCGTCGCCGGCAGCGGGGCAGAAGCCGTTCGAAATCGAAAAGGAGGCTATCCCATGAAGGCATCGATGAAATGGTTATCCCTGGTCATGGCGATCGTTCTGCTTGGCTCGCTGTTTAGCGTCGCCGCTGCGGAGGACAAAACAACGCTTACGTTTATGCACTTCCACAGCGTGTCCGACACCGCCGGCACCGCGAAGGCGTTCGACCAGGCCAGCACGGAATTTATGGCCGCGAACCCCAACATCGAAATCACCAGCACCTATGTGGCGCATGATGATTACGAAACCAACCTCAAAGTGCTTGTAACCGGCGATGAACTGCCCGACCTGTTCCTTTGCAAGGGCGATATGCTCGCCAGCCTTGCCAACGCCGGTAAAATCATCCCCGTGACCGACCTGATGGACGACGCTTGGAAAGCGGAATACCTGGACACCGCCTTTGGCGATGCGCTGGTAAACGGCACCGCGTACGGCTTCCCCTTCCAGATGCAGCCCAACGCGGTTGTGTACTACAACAAGGACATCTTCGCGGAGTGCGGTGTGGACACCTTCCCCGCCACATATGCCGAATTGCTGACCGCTGTTGATAAGATCAAGGCCAAGGGTTACACCCCCATCGCGCTTGGCAACAAGGATCAGTGGGTTGCCGAAAGCTGCCTGTTCAACACCTTCGCTTACCGCTATGTGGACGGCACCTGGTTTGACAGCCTCAAGAATAAGACCGGCGCGAAATTCACCGATCCGGCCTTTGTGCAGGCTCTGACCGATTTCCAGGCCCTTGCGACCGCCGGCGCGTTTAACGCCGATATGAACTCCATCAACAACAACGAGCAGGAAGCCATGTACATGAACAAGAAAGCCGCGATGTTCATCGAAGGCGCCTGGGCGCTGGGCAACCTGCTGAAGGATGCTTCCGACGAAATCAAAGCCGCTACCGAGTTTGCCGCAATCCCGGCTGTGGAAGGCCAAGCCGGCGGCGTGCAGAACGGCGTTGCGGGCGGCGCGGGCTGGAGCTATGTCATCAAGGCCGGCCTGAGCGACGCGCAGCAGAAAGCCGCGCTGGACTTTTACAAGGCCATCACCACAGGCAACTACGGCACCTACGCGCTGGAAGCCGGCTTCGTGCCCGCCTGCAAAACCAGCAATGTAGACCAGAGCAAACTGGATCCGCTGTTCGCCAAGTACAGCGCGCTGGCGGCCACCTGGACCTTCCTGCCCATCTTCGACGTGCAGCTGAGCTCCCCGGTTGCGAGCGAACTGTATGCCCGTACGCAGGAACTGCTTATCGGCGCCACCACCCCGCAGGAAATGGCGGAAGCGTGCCAGAGCGTGCTGGACGCGCAGTAAACACAATGGAACCGGCGGAACCGGAGAGCAATCAAAGGTTCCGCCTCTTTTCAAAAGGAAAGATCGATGCGTGCAAAGCGGAGGATCAGCGCCCGTTTGGGCGATATCCTCCAGCGGATGCTCGGTCCGGTTGAAACGGGGAGCCGGCAGCGCTTGCGGGTTAAAGCGCAACGCTGCCGGCCCGCGCCGTTACAGCCGCGCTACGGTCTTATGATGTTGCCGCAAAGGATGAGGCTGATGCTGGAACGGAACGCAAAACGGAACCTGCCTTTGATTTACGCACTCATTGGCGTGCCCTTTCTTCTGTACATTTTTATCGTGATCGTGCCGCTGTGCATTTCTATTTTTTACAGCCTGCTCAAGTGGGATGGCATCGGTCCGCAATCATTTGTCGGGTTCAAAAACTTCGCAACCATGCTCAAGGACAGGAATTTCTGGCTTTCGACCACCAACACGCTGATTATTTCCCTGTACTGCGTTCTGGGGCAGGTGGGCGTGGCGCTGGTGATCTCCTTTTTAATGACGAACCGCCGGTTAAAACTCAAGGAGTTTCATCGCACCGTGATCTTTTTTCCGGTGGTGCTGGCTCCGGTGGTCATCGGCTTTGTATGGAAATTTGTGTATGACCAGAATTTCGGCCTGCTGAACACGCTTCTGCGCGCGCTGGGGCTGCAAAGCTGGATCAGACTGTGGCTGGACGATACCAGCATTATCCTGACGACAATCTCCATCCCTGTGATGTGGCAATACATCGGCCTGTATCTGGTGATTCTGATGGGCGCGATTTCAGCCGTGCCGACCGAGATTTATGAGTGCGCGGAAATTGACGGCGCTAACTGGTACCAGCGCTCCATGAAAATCACCCTGCCCATGATCTGGGATACGCTTAAAATTGCCATCATTCTGTGCGCCAGCGGCACCATGAAGATTTACGATCATATCTATATTATGACCAACGGCGGCCCAGGCCGCTCCTCCAGCGTTCTGGCGCTCTACTGCTTCAAAACCACATTTGACAACAGCAATTTCGGTTACGGCGCAACCATATCCGTGATGCTGCTGGTATTCAGCCTTTTAATCAGCTGGGTGATTCAGCTGCTGATGGGGTCCTATGGGAGGAAAAACGCATGAAGAAGATTACCGGTGCCATCAGCTGGTTTTTTATCAACGTGCCGATTATGCTGCTGTCGATTACCTGCATTTTTCCGGTTATCTGGCTTGGTTACTCGTCGCTGAAAACCTCGACGGAATTTAACCTCAACTCCTTTTCCCTGCCCAGCGCGCTGAATTTTGACAACTACCGGCAGGCGTTCCAGACGGCGAAGTTTGACGTTTACCTGTTCAACAGCGCGTTTAACAGCTTCATCTCCCTTGCGCTTGTGCTGCTGTTTACGTTTGTGGTGGGTTATCTGCTGTCGCGTTACCGCTTCAAGGGCCGCGGACTGGTGTACGGCGTGTTTCTGGCGGGGATTCTGGTGCCGGTGTACGCGTTGATTGTGCCCATGTTTATCATGTTTAAAAACGTTGGCCTGCTCAACACCCGCATCACCCTGCTGTTTCCCTACATTGCCTTTGAACTGCCGATCGCCATTTTTCTGGTGGACAGCTACGTGAAGGGCATTTCAAAGGAGATGGAGGACGCGGCGGCCATCGACGGCGCCGGGATGCTCCGGACCATGTTCACCATTATTTTGCCCATCTGCCGGCCGGTGCTTTCCACCGTAGTGATCCTTGCGTTCATGCACACGTGGAATGAGTTTCCCTTTGCGCAGATGCTGGTCATGAAGGCAGCCTATAAAACCGTGCCCGTGGGCCTAACAAGCTTTACCTCGCAGTTTTCGGTGGATTACACGCTGCTGATGGCTGCGCTGGCCATGGCGACGCTTCCGGTGGTAGTCATCTACATCCTGTTTTACAAAAAGATCATGCAGGGCATGATGGCTGGCGCGGTCAAAGGCTAAGCGGGGCAGGTGATGAACCGTGGACATTTCTTTTCTGGACGATATCCGTCCCAATGTGGTAACCATGCGCATCAAGCGCGCGGTGGACATGTACGGTAAATGGCAGGATGACGAGTACGTGTTTACCTATGTGGCGGGGGGCAGCGCAGAGTTCTTTGTGGGAGGCAACCGGTTTTTTCTGAAAACCGGGGATATGATCGTGTTACCCCCCAAAGCCGCCCATATCATCGCCAGCAAAGGGGACGAGCCGCTGGTACAGTATATTTTCCACTTCGATTATTACGATACGCCCGAGCATGATATTCCGTGGGGCAACAACGTGTTTGTGGCAACCGCGACCGATGCGGAAAAATACGATGTGTGCAACAATTACCTGCGCATGTATAAGGAATACGACGATAAGCGCCCCGGCTACAAAACCATGCTGACGGGGATTGCCTTGCAACTGCTGGTACCGTACTTCCGCTCCGCCGGCAACCTGGCCGAGCCGGAGGAAAACGACGCGAAAACCAAATCCTGGGTGCACATCGAAAACGCGGTTTCCTACATTTATAAAAACCTGTGCGACACGGGGCTGGATAACCGGCAAATCGCCGATGCGGTTGGCGTAACCGCAAACTATCTTACCAAGCTGTTTCAGGACCATTTGGGGATTTCCCTGCATACGTACATGCTCAACATTCGCATTGAACGCGCCAAGCAGCTGATGTACAAGGATAATAAAAGCCTGACCGAGGTGGCTTATCTGTGCGGATTTTCCGGTATTCATGTGTTCAGTAAGATATTCAAAAAGATCGTGGGGATGTCGCCGAGCAAGTTTTTGGAAAATTCCGTACTTAAAGCGCCCATTACCCAGTACGAACCGACTTCCCATCCCCATGAGAATTAAACTTGAAAGGGACGACCCGAAGATGTGGATTCAGGGCAATTTTCGCAGGAACCTGTTGGACATGCACATTGATGATTGGAACGATGAGTTTTTAAGCAAAATCAATGCCAAGGAATATGTGGACGCGCTGGCGGAGGCGGGGTTTCAGTCCGCGATGGTGAAGGCCAAGCCGCACACCGGGCTTTGCTATTACAAACCCTCGGTGGGCCGCATGCATAGGGGCCTGAAAGGCTATGACTATTTTGGCGATATGGTGCGCCTGTGCCATGAAAAAGGCATTTCGGTGGTCGCGTATTATACCCAGATTTTTGACAACTGGGCCTATGACAACCATCCCGACTGGCGTTGCGTAACCGAGGATGGCAAGCAGTTTCGGGAATACCGGGGGCTGCCGAACTTCAAAACGGGCCGCTACGGTATCGTTTGCCCCAATAACCCGGATTACCGGGCCTATGTGCGGGAAAACCTGACCCACCTGAACCGGAATTATTTGTTTGAAGGCATGTTTTTGGATATGACCTTCTGGCCGGACGTATGCTACTGCCAGCATTGCCGCAAAAGGTACTTTGAGGAAACCGGGCGCGAAATGCCCCGCAAAGTGGATTTTGAGGATGAACAGTTTCTGGCGTTCCAGCTCCTGCGCGAAAAATGGCTGGCGGAATATGCAAAGTTCGCCACAGATTGCGTGAAAGCCGTTCGCCCGGAAGTGACCATTGAGCATCAGTTCAGCATGATTACGTCGCCGTGGATCAACGCTTCCAGCGAATATCTGATGGATGCGGTGGATTACGCGGGCGGCGACTATTACGGCGGCTTCCTGCAACAGACGTTTATCAACAAATACTATAAAAACGTAAGCCCGGCGCTGCCCTTCACCTACCACACCTCGCGCTGCGACCCGGAGCTGAACCAGCACACCACCACCAAAACCGAGGACGAGCTGCTTTTACACGCGATTACCGCATTGGTGCACTCCGGGGCCTTCCAGCTGGTGGACGCCATTAACCCGGATGGCTCGATTGTGCCCGAAGTATATACGCGGCTGATGAAATCGATCTTCCAGAAAACCATGCCATATGAAAAGTATGTCAGCGGCGCGCTGATCCACGACGCGGCCATCTGGTTTGCGACCCACGCCAAGTTTGACCCCAACGAAAAATGCGCGATGGCGGATAAAACCTTCAGCCCCAAATACTACGCGGAAGCCCCGACGCGTATGGCCGGGATTCTTCGGGAAAACAACATTCCCTTTGAAGTGATTGGCAGCCGGAACCTGGCGAATTATCACGGGCAGGCGCTCATTCTTTCGCATGTGGCGCGCATCCTGCCGGAGGAGATGGACGCCATTGAGGCGTACGTGCGCCGCGGTGGCTCGCTGTATGTGAGCGGCCCTGTGGCAAACCCGAGGCTGGCCGCGCTGCTGGGCATTACCGTTACCGGTGTAACAGAGCATACGGTTACCTACATCAGCCCCACGGCCGAAGGGGAAAAATACCTGACCGGGTTCTCGCGCAAGGTTCCGCTGAACATCGACATGCACCAGTATACCGCGACGGTGAACGCGCCGGATTGCGTGGTGCTGGGCACGCTCACGCTGCCTTACACGCTCCAGAACACGGCGGATTTTTCCGCGATTCACAGCAACCCTCCGGGGGTGTACACGGATTCGCCTGCCATTGTGATGCGGAAAATCGGCGCAAGCACGCTGATCTGGAGCGCCGCGCCCATTGAGATGATGCGCCCCTATCAGAGCCACGCTGCCGTTTGCCGGCTGGTGCAGGCGCTGATTCCCTCACCCTCGTTTACCTCGGACGCGCCCAAATATGTGGAAATGCTGGCGTGGAAAAAGGAAGGGCGCACGTTTATGGCGGCGATCAATCAGCAGGAAACGCCCCCCGTTGTGCCGGTGTACGATATTACGGTGGATTGGCCTGAGGCAGGAAAACAGGCAAAAACGCTGGCGGACGGGCAAACCCTTTGCACGGAAACCGTCGGGCATAGCACCCGGATTTATCTGCCTAAACTGAACATCTTTGAAATGTTCGAAATTCTGTAAAAACACCCGCGTTTCGCAAGGAGGATGGCTATGCCGGAACATTGCCGAATTGGCATTGACATTGGCGGCACAAAAGTGAACGCCGGCATTGTTGCGCAGGATGGGTCCGTGATTTGCAAACGCGCGTTTCCCTCGGCGGGGGCGGAACAACCCCGGGCGTTCGCGCGCATGATTGCGGATGCGGCGGATGAGATGCTGGCCCGGGAAGGCATTGATCCCGGGCAGGTTGAACACATAGGCATCGGCATTCCCGGCACGGCGGACTACCGGAATGGCATCGTGGAGTACAGCTGCAATCTGTTTGGCGAACATCAGGTGCCGCTGGCGGAGTATTTCCGTGAGCTAAAAGGCTGGAACCCCACTGTGGTACAGGATAGCTGGGCCGCCGCCTATGCGGAGTACCGATTTGGCCGCAACCGGGAAAGCCCGGACATGCTGTGCGTAACCGTTGGCACCGGCATCGGCTGCGGGGTGATATCGGGCGGCAAGGTGTTTTCAGGCGCCATGCACACCGCGGGGGAAATTGGGCATACGCCCATCGAATGGCAGGGAAGGCCCTGCGCCTGCGGCAAGCGGGGTTGCCTGGAGCGCTACGCCAGCGGAACCGCGATTCTGGAACAGGCGATGGAACGTTTTCCCGATAAGTTGCGCGATTTGCCCGCAAAGGCGGAATCGGTGTTCCAACTGGCTTACGCTGGGGATGGCGACGCGCTGGGGCTGATTGCCGAATGCGTGGATCGTTTGGCCTATGGACTGGCGATCATGATTGATATTCTTTCCACCGATACGGTGGTTATTTCCGGCGGGATCAGCGCGCACGAGGCGTTGTTTATCGCGCCTTTGCAGGAAAAAATCCTCGCTTACGGCTACACGCCGTGGGCGCGAAAGCGTCTTATCCGCGTGAGCCGCGCCAAATTAGGAAGCGACGCGCCGATGATTGGCGCGGCTTTCCTGACGCAGGCAGAAATCGGATAAAGGAGGCCCAAACCGTGGCGGTATACCAGACCATCCCAATCGAGCGACCGGCTTTATGGGGCGGCACGCTGCTAAGAGAATACTTCCGTTACCCGTGGTTTGGCGATCAAATCGGGCAATCCTGGTCGTTCAGCGGGCTTCCGGGGGAAAGCAACCAAATTGCCAACGGAATATTCTGTGGGCAAACGCTTCACGAACTTTGGATAAGCCACCCGGAGCTGTTTCAAAGCCGTTTGAAGGCTTTTCCGGTGATTATTTCGCTGGTGGCCCCGATGGATGACCTCAGCATTCAGATTCACCCTAACGCGAAAGCGGCCCGCGCGGCCGGCTATGCGAGCGGAAAGAACGAAGCGTGGTACTTTTTGGAGGCTGCCGAAGGCGGCGATATTGTGTACGGCCAAACCGCCGAAAACGAGCGCGAGCTTCGCAAACTGGTCGCGGAGGAACGCTGGGATGAGCTGGTTTGCCATTTGCCGGTGCAGCAGGGCGATTTTGTGTACCTTCCTGCCGGAATTTTGCATGCGTTGCGCAAGGGAAGCATCGTGTACGAAATTCAGCAGGCGACGGACGTTACCTACCGTTTTTACGACTACCACCGCAAAGATGCGCGCGGTCAGGAACGGCCCTTACATCTGGAACAGGCGATTGCATGCGTCGATTACTCGCTATCCCAGCGGGACGCGCATCCGCAACCCGTAACGGTTGCGCTTGCCAGCGGAACCATGACCACGTTTATCCGCAATGAAAGCTTTTGCGTCAGCCGATTTACCGTAAGCGGAACGCAAACGCTTCGCTTCACAGGGTATCAGTTGTTTACCGTTGTGGCCGGTTCCGGCGAGGCGGATGATCTGGCGCTGAGCGTCGGGGTCAATTTCCTGCTACCGGCAGGGGATTGCGTAACAATCCAAGGGGACTTAACCCTGATGGCAACCTGCGAGCAAAACGCGTATCTGGATCTGTAACCCCGAATGATATTGAACGGTTGAGGTGTTTGCCATGCGCTCCGCCATTTCTGCATCCATCATGTGCGCCAATCCGCTGGCCATGCGGGAGGATTTGGAACAACTGCAAACCTCCGGCGCGGATTATTACCATTGCGATATCATGGATGGGCATTTTGTGCCCAACCTGATGCTTTCCACCGAAACTGTCAGGGCGGTGAAGCAGATGAGCCGTCTGCCGCTGGATTTGCACCTGATGGTGGATCACCCTGCGGAATGCCTGCCGTGGCTTGCGTTTGGGGAAGGGGATTTGGTCGCCGTGCATGCGGAGGCGGATCGGCATTTGCAGCGCACGCTGAGGCTGATCGCTAATCGCGGAGCAACGGCGGCGGTCGCGATCAACCCCGCCACTCCGCTGTGCTTTGTGGAGCAAGTGCTGCCGGATATCGGCATGCTGCTTGTGATGACCGTCAACCCCGGTTTTGCCGGGCAGAAGCTGGTGCCCCAAACCCTTGCGAAAATTACCGAAGCCCGTAACCTGCTGGATTCGCGGGGATACTCCGACATCCCCATTGAGGTGGATGGCAACTGTAGCTTTGAAAACATCCCGAAAATGGAACAGGCTGGGGCATCTATATTTGTGGTAGGCTCCAGCAGTGTGTTTGACCCCGCGCTGGGCATTGAGCGCGGCATCGCGAAGGTGCGGGAACTGTTCCGGAATCGGTAATCAAACAAAATCCCCGGTCCTGTTGGGGCCGGGGATTGAATGCAGTTGTAAAAATCCAATCCGGGTCAGCAATTGCCTGTATACACAAACCGCAGGTACCGATCGGCAACCGCCCGCAGACGGGTCACCGTCGCAACCGGGGTGGGTTGCCGGTCGGTCATGTGATAACGCGGAAAAAAGCGGCTGATGTGAAGCGGCAATTCCGGGTTCAGGGAGGCGAGCCATTGGGCTTCGGCTTCCATTTCCGTGTCCGTGTCGTTCAACCCGGGGATTACCAGCGTTGTCACCTCAACATGGCAGGCTTTCACGGCGCGCTCAATCGTCGCCTTTACGGTTTCCAGATTGCCGCCCGCCAGATCATAAAAAGCTTGGGAAAATGCTTTGAGGTCGATGTTCATCGCGTCCATCAGGGGCAAAAGCGCGTCAATCGGCGCTTCGCACACCATGCCGTTGGTCACGGCCACATTCACAAGCCCCGCTTCTCGCGCCAGCGCGGCGCAATCGCGCACATATTCGTAGCCGATCAACGGCTCATTGTATGTATAGGCCAAGCCGATGTTGCCGCGTGGGATCATCTCCACAGCCTTGGCGACCAACTGCCCGGGTGAATATTCCACAGTCGGGATTCGATCATCCGCCATGCTGATGTCGCTGTTCTGGCAAAACGGGCAGCGCATATTGCAGCCAAAACTGCCGGCGGAAAGGATATAGCTTCCCGGATGGAACCGCTTCAGCGGCTTTTTTTCGATGGGGTCCAGCGCGAGCGCCGTTAACCGTCCATAATTTTTGCAAACGATTTGGCCGCCAACGTTGGCGCGAGCGCGGCAAAAACCGGTTTGCCCCTCGTCCAGCGAGCAATGCCGGGGACAGATTTCACAATTCAAACGTGCCTCACCACCTGAAACCGGAAAAGGCGAACCGCCTCATCCGGTTCGATCCCGGCCTTGCGGCGGGCGATATCAATTTGCTTATCCACCGTATCGACCCCTTCCAAAGCGGGCAACAGCAAACCGCGCCGAGAGCCGTTTTGCACCACAACGCCATATTGGGCGGGGTCCAGCATCGACTTGGAAGGAATGCTTTCCATGGGGCCAAGCACGTCCACGCTGTATACCAAAGCGGGCAGTTCGTCTGCTCGCACGGGTTCAAATCGCGGGTCTTCGGTTGCGGCAGAAACGGCGTTACGGATAATTTCCAACGCAAGGTTGTTTTCAGCAGCTGACAGTGTGCCAATGCAGCCGCGCAACTGCCCATCCTTTTTTAACGATACAAAAACGCCGGAGCGCTGCTGTAAAAGTTCCTGCGGCAAAGTATCCGGCAGTTTCAAACGTTTGCCGGAACGGACGAACTTCTCGGCACTCTGGCGCGCCAGACGCACATACGCATCCTCACGGGCGCGAATCTCCCGCAGTTGATTCTCTTGGGCCTGTTCAAACAACTGACCGTAGTTGCGGCCGCAATCCTCCCCGGCAACCTCGAAGGCCGCTACGCCATACCCCACGCCGAACGGCCCTTCGTAGGAAAGCAGTTCAGCCGACACGGATTTCTGATCCAGCGCGCCCGCCATTATCTGGAACGAGCGCCATCCGCACTCCGCCGCGTCCGCCGCCAGTAGGGGGGATATGGCTAACAGATCGTCAAAACGACCGGACGCGAAGGCCGCCGTCAGGGCTTTGTCAAAAACCGGGCCTTGCTCGGCATAGCCGTAGGGGCCGTCCGCCGTCAGCTTATGCGACAGATCCCCGCTCGCGATGAACACCGCTTTGCGATGAAGCGCATCGACCGCGTGGGCGATACACTGCCCAAACTGATAGTGCGCGGCCGTCGAAAGCCCGGACAGTCCAACCCGGACAATCGGGCAGCGGAAGCCGGTTTTTTGAAGAAAGAGGAGCGGAATCAGGGTTCCGTGATCCAGCGAGCGGTCTCGTTCGCCCTGCGTGCCTGCGGATATCCCCTGCTTTTCCGCTTGAAGCGCGATCTGCTGAACCAGCTCCGCGTCATAATCCGCACGCACGCTCAGTTCCGGCGCGCGAAACCGTGCCATTGACCCCTCCGCGCCCCGGCCCGGCGACACGTGGAAATAATCCGCGTAAAGCGTTGTGTGCGGGCTGGTCACAATCAGCACATCCGGCTGGTGCGCGGCCACGCGGCGCATCACCTCGGCGTAGGCCCGGGCTGTTTTCTGAATCTTCTGTTCTTCACCCCGGCCAATTTCCGGCAGCAGAATCGGGGGATGGGGTACGGCATAAGCGGCCACAACAGGCATACACTCAACTCCTTCCATACCGAAGCGCCTCGAAAAAATACGGCAGATGCCATGGCTCAGGCGATGGAACCCCCGGACGGTCAGGAAACGGTTGCCTTTCCCCGTGAGGGGGGGGAACGAATGAGCTAAGCGGGCCGAATAAGAGCGCGTTACAATATAACGATGTACGGGCTACGCGTCAGGCTTGCTCGTGCGTGGGCGGCATACCCTTGGCAAGCGCGATATGCTCGGCGGAAATCTGCTCATGCAGTGTAACTGAATCCCATTGCATGTTGGTTTCGGTCAATATGGCCTTCAGGGCAACGGGCGCCATTTTAGCCTGTCGAAAGCCAAACAGGAACTGGCTTAGCAGCTCGTTGGGGAAATTGCCCAGCACCAGCATTTCATCCGTAAAAAGCGCGGAATCCGCTGTTTCGCAATCCGGGGACGGTTCTGCGTCCGATTTTGGCTCATATCCGCAAACAACGGCAAGCTTCAGGGCAAAATCCTCCCGGGGCACAATTTGCATACGGATTTTCAGCCGCATCGCAAGCAGCCGAATCTGTCTGGCTCTTTCTTCGGTCAGGTTATAACATAAAAGAAACGGTGGCTTCATAACGGTTGGTTTCCTCCTGTCCTGTTGGGAAAGCCGGTTTGCGTGCATCCAAGCGCGTAAATAACCTGCGGTCTGTTGAGCGTGCGCGGCCCATGCAAATGGACGCAGTTGCGGGGACGGAGGGCGCTCAGCGGCGTATGCTCGCGAAACCGTACCGACCGTGCCCATGATACGACCGTATGGATACCAGATTACCTTATTATAACACAAACGCACGTTTTGGTCATGAAAAATGGCAGGCTCGAAAAAATCTTCCAAAACAAAGCGGAATCCGTACAGTTCATAACGGTTTTGAGTCAAAAAGCGCATGATGGCACAGAAAGACGCAGCGAAACTTTTTAGGTTCAGTTTGCGTTTACACGGGTATAATTAAACTGCGCGGATTAAGGTAAGTTGTAAAATGAATTGCCGCCCCCCCGGGAAAAAAAGAGACCCAAACCCGTCACATCAGGTACAATGAGGTTGCAAAGACAACAAAGCAACCGAGGTG
>Ga0116170_10002713_pt1 | contig 16902 bp, 13 predicted proteins | sample AD_JPNHW1_MetaG_FD_89797 | JGI IMG/M metagenome (GOLD analysis project Ga0116170, IMG submission 89797) | Active sludge microbial communities of municipal wastewater-treating anaerobic digesters from Japan - AD_JPNHW1_MetaG | ecosystem: Engineered > Bioreactor > Anaerobic > Digestate | place...
CCTCTTGATAGGCTAGCGCAAACGGAGAGTTGTTCCGGTACCCAAGCTAACATAGATATGATTGGGCGTTATTGTGTAATAAGGAGTCTTGGTTTCGAAGGCAAAATCTGCGTCACTTTGTGACGGGAAATCATTACCTTTTGCTGTCGCCCTTAAGTTTCTTGGATCCCAGCCGGAATAATATCCCATATGCCCGTGCCAGGCATAAGCGAACTGGTTGATCGAACCCGCTTCAGGCGGGCTGTTCTGCCATGACTAGGCGCGCGGGTGCGTAGAGGCCGGTGTCCGTCCCTTGCAGGATGCTGTCGGCGGCGAGGGCGCCGACGGCGAGGCCGGACGTCATGCCATGGCCGCCCAGGCCCGCGACCCAGAACAGGCGGGGATTCTTGGGATCGGGGCCAATGACGAAGCGGCGATCCGGGGCGAAGGTACGCAGGCCGCACCACAGGCGGGTGATGGGCCGATCGGCGAAAGTGGGTGCCAACTCCCGCAGAGACGTGAAGAGGTTTTCCAGGATGTAGCGATCGCTCTCGGGCTGGACGCCCCGCGGGGGCAGCGGCACTGCGTCTTCTTCGCAGGCGCACATCAGCAGTCCGCCGGATTCCGCGCGGACATAGAACGGCCGGTCGGCCCACCAGGCCCAGGGCTGGTTCTGGGGATGGGAGGCTCCGCTCCAGATCAGGTGGCGGCGCAGGGGCTTGAAGGCGATATCGAACCCACCCGCCATGCGGCCCACTTCCTCGGCCCATGCGCCCGCAGCGTTGACGATGCGGTTGGCGTGGATCGTGCCGTGATCGGTCTGGACCTCGAAGCCATCGGCCAGGGGACGCACCGCCTGCACCTGCCAGCCGAAGTTCAACTTGGCACCACCGGCGCGCGCGCCCTCGGCGCAATGGGCCAATACGCGGTCGATATCGATCAGGCCATCGGAAGGAATGCGCAGATGTTCTGCGGCATTCAGGCCGGGAAGCACGGGGCCCGAGCCGCGCTCGATCTTCAATCCGAAATGATCGGCCTCGGCGGCCAGCGCATCCGTGCCTCCAGCCTCCGCGCCCAGCAGCAGCCCGCCCCGGCCATCGTGCAAGCCCGATTCCACCAAGCGCCGCGTGCCTTCGATGGTCAGCGCCGTGTGCTCAAGACGGCCGGTCAGCTGGCGACCCACGCCCGCGTTGTGGCCGCTGGCGTAGAAACCGGGCAGATCCTCCCGCTCCATCAGCACCACGCCCTGGGCACCGGCCTGGGCGAGGTGGAAGGCCGTGGACAAGCCGGCGATGCCGCCGCCCACGATGAGGATCTCCGCGCGTTCAAAGACCATCGGTCATCTCCAGCTTCCATTGTGGCACCGCCGCACGGCGTGCTCGAGCCTTCTCGCAAACGACCGTCATTGCTGGATCTGGGCGCCCTCTCGTTCATAAACCTCCGATTCAGTCGCCCTTCTTGATAAGATTTCACTCTTGCCCCTATTCGGAGGCGCCGCTTCTCGCACCTCCGACTTTAGTGAAGGACGTCACAATGCTCCGCATCTCCGAACGCGCGGCCGTATTCCCGGATTCTCCGATCCGGAAACTGGTTCCCTACGCGGAGGCAGCCAAGGCAGCAGGTCGGATCGTCCACCCCTTGAACATCGGGCAGCCGGACATCAAGACGCCCCAGCCCTTCATGGACACGCTGCACCACTACGGCAAGGACATCATCGCCTACGGCATGAGCCAGGGCGAACCCGAGTTCCGGCAGGCCATGGTGGGCTACTACAACACGGTGGACATCGACGTGAACGCGGATGACATCGTCATCACCGCGGGCGGCAGCGAGGCGATTCTCTTCGCTTTTCACATCGTGGCCGAGCCCGGCGACGATGTGCTGATCTTCGAGCCCTACTACACGAACTACAACGCGTACGCCTGCATGTCGAGCGTGCATCTGCGTCCCGTGAAGACCTACGCGGCCAATGGGTTCCACCTGCCGTCGGACGAGGAAATCAAGGCGGCCATTGGGCCTCGCACCAAGGCCATGTTCATCAGCACGCCCAACAACCCGACGGGAACCGTGCTCAGCGAGAGCGAGATGCACCGCCTGGCGGCCATCGCCCGCGAATACAACCTCTACGTCATCTCCGACGAGGTCTACCGCGAGTTTTGCTACGACGGCGAATCCCACACCAGCGTCCTGCACATCAAGGAGTTGGAGGATCACGCCATCCTGGTTGACAGCATCTCCAAGCGCTACAGCGCCTGTGGCGCGCGCATCGGCGCCCTGGTCACGCGCAACCACGTGGTGCGCGACGCGGCCATCCGCATGGCCCAGGGCCGTCTCTGCCCGCCGGTGATCGCCCAGGCTGCCGCCACCGCCGTGGCCAAGCTGGGCATGGACTTCTTCATCCCCCTTCGTGAGGAATACCAGCGCCGCCGCGACGTGACGTACGAAGGCCTGATGAAGACCCCGGGCGTCACCTGCCTGCTGCCCAAGGGCGCGTTCTACGTGATGGCCGAGATGCCCATCGCCGATTGCGAGACATTCGCCAAGTGGCTGCTGACGGACTTCAGCCACCAGAACGAGACCGTGTTGGTGGCGCCGGGCCCCGGCTTCTACGCCACCGGCAAATACGAAACCCCGGGCAACGGCCTGAACCAGATCCGCCTGGCCTACGTGATCGCACCCGAGAAGCTGGAGCGCGCCATGGAGATCCTGGCCCGCGGGGTGGATGCCTTCCTCGAGGCCACCATCACCGCCCACAAATCCTGATCCGCTAACAGACGCCGAACCAGCCCCGGATCTGCGCCAGCCATTGTTCGCGGCGCGTGGTGACCATTTCCGGCGCGTGGAATCCGGTCCTGGCGCGGGCTTCCATCAGATCCGCAAGGCGCTCGATCACCTCGGGCTCCTTGCGGATCAGATCCTCGAAGGCGCTCTTGGGGATCTCCACCAGTTCGCTGGCAACTTCGGCCACGACGGTGGCGCGGCGCGGTGAGCCCGTGAGCAGGGACGCCTCGCCGAACCATTGACCCGGCCCCAGGGTGGCGATGCTCTCCCAGGCCAGGCTCGTGTATGGATGGCTCTGCGCCACGGGACGGACCACGCGCACCGATCCATTCAAGACGGCGAAGAGCGAATCGCCCGCGTCGCCTTCGCGGATGATGCCTTCGTCGGGAGCGACATGGCGCAGCAGGATGCGGTCCTTCAGCGCCGGGGCCCAGGCTTCGGGAAGGCCCAGGTGAACCAGCAGGCCGCGCAGGAAGGGCTCGCCCATCTCCTTGTGGCGTGGATGCAGCGTCGTCGCCCCGTGGGGACCCAGCAGCGCGAAGCCCTCCCGCGGCAGCACCGTGCAGGCCAGCCGCACGGCCAGGAAGTTGTCCGCCCGCCCGTGCCGGTAGCCCAGCGCCCACCAGCGCATTTCCAGCACCGCGCCGCCCATATCGAAGCTGTGGACCACGACCTCGGGCTTGTGCTCCAGGTCGTGGGGAATGCCCGCCAGCGCCCGCGTGAGCTTGGCCAGCGCCACGTGCAGATCCGGATGGGGCTCGACGATCACGCGCGCGATGCGGCGGTGGTAGCCGGAAGGCGCGTAGAGGTTGGTGACGAAGGCCTGGGCCATGAGGCGATTGGGCACGATATCCGTATCGCCGTTCTCGGTGCGCAACTGCACGGTACGCCAGGTCATGGATTCCACCTGGGCGATGAGCGTCTCGCGCCCGGGGCCGCCGCGCAGATTGCCCGTGATCTCCACCCAGTCGCCCACGCGGAAGGCGGGGTCCAGGTGCATGGAGATGCCCGCGAACAGGTTGCCCAGGACCTCCTGAAGCGAAAGGCCCACCACGGCCGCGGCGATGGCGCCCGTGCCCAGCAGCGCGCCCAGGTTCAACCCCGCCACGCGGTGCAGGATGAAGGCAGCACTGGCGAAGTAGAGGATGACGACGATGAGATCGCGCGCAAAGCCGGGCGTCGCGGTCTTCCGCTCGCTCAGCAGGGGATCCAGCAGCAGGAAAGAGAACACCCGCACGCCCGCGAAGGCCGCCAGGGCCCAGGCGAACATCCCCGCGGCCACGCGCAGGGCGGAGGTGCCATCGTGCCGAGGCCAGCCCCCCAGCGCCCCGCTCAGGACCAGAAGCAGCAGCAGCGCGAGCAAGATCCAGGCGAGCGCTCGCCGAGAGGCCGGGATGCGGGCGCGCAGATCGTGCATCAGAGCGGCCTGCCCGGACCACCGTTCCAGGTGGCCCGCATCAAATCCACCACCCGTGCGGGATCCGCGCCCTTCCACAGGGACCGCATGAGCGCCACGCCCGCCAACCGGGGGTGCTGCACCTGCGCCGTATTGAAAGGCGTCAAGCCGCCCAGCGCCAGGATGCGGCAGCCCGATTCGGGCCATGCGCCCAGCGCGTTGCGCAGCCGCGCGGGCCCCCAAGCCGGACCCTTGCCGGGCACCGGGAAGATGGGACTGACGATGAGCTGATCCGCGCCCAGCCGTTCCCCGAACTGGGCGGCGTCATGCAGCGGTCGCGAGAGGGGTGCCAGCCCGGTCGGCACCTCCGGATAGAGCTCGGGCACATGCAGCCCGCAACCGCAGGCCAGGGCCACATCCAGTCGCCCCGCCACCCAGATGGTCAGATCCGGCGCCTGGTCCTGGACCCATCGCACGCAATCCATTTGCGCCCGGGTGCCCAACTGCTTTTCGCGGATGGTGATGGCGTCGATGCCGGAAGCAAGCACCCGCTTCCACCGCGTGGGCTCGAATCCTTCCCCTGGCGTGATCCCGAGAATATACATGGCGTTCCCATACGGCGAAGTGCCATAGGCTAACGCCGTTTCATCCGAACAGTGCCTGGCATCTGCATCCCAAATTTTTCCCAACTCTTGCCTCAAGGCTGCTGGACGAGCACCCGTTCGCGGTCCAGCCAGGGGATCGTGCGCCAGTTGTCGGTTTCCGACAGGGACAGGGTGGGACGGCTCAAGGCGTACTCGAGGATCAGGTTGCGCAGCGAGGCCGCACTGGTGCGCTCGGGCTGTCCCTTGAATCCGATGGCGTCCATGTACCCGCCTCCCCCCGCCAGCCGGTAGCCGGTGATGGCCAAGGTGAAGACCTGGTCGTCCTTGACGGGCGCGCCCTGGTACTTGAGGTTCGCCACCCGCTGTCCCACCGGTCGGGACAGATCCAGCGCGTAGTTCACGCCGGAGACCATGTCGTAGTCGCCGATCCGGGCATTCGGGCTGAAGAGCTTCGCCTCGTAGCTGGGGTTGAAGAATCTCGCGGCGTGTTCCAGGTAGGCGCGAAGCTGCGCGCCCGTGATCGCGATGCGCGCGACGCGGTTTTCGTACGGGGCCAGGGCAAAGAACTGCCGCACGGAGGTGGGACCCTTGGGGATGAAGATCCGGCTGCCGGGGCTGCTGGCGGCGGAAAGCTGCGCGCCCACGGCCTTGCGCATCACGGTATGGAAGAGCTGGAGCAACGGCGTGTCCTCCATGAGGCTCCAGCGGCCATCCAGTTCCACCGAGAGATCAGTGACGTACGTGTTCAGGTACGCCTCGGTGGCGTTGCGAAGGGGCTCTGTGATCGAAAGCACTTCCGGGTCCAGCGGCGTCGTCTCCTGGGGCTGTTCCACGCGGACAGCGCATTCATCCACGATCCACGCGCTCCTCTTCTTGTGCAGGCGGAATTCCGCCACACCCAGCGCCTGACCGTAGGCCTTGGCCTGCAGGACGGGCACGCCCGCGACCCGGCTGGCCAAAGGCTCATGCGTATGGCCCGCCAGGATCAGATCGATGCCTGCCACCTTTTCCGCAAGACTTTGCACGGGCACGCTGCTGAGGGACGACCCCGCGCCCACGCCGCCGTGGATCAGCACCAGCACCAGATCGGCCTTTTCATCAGACCGCAGCTTGGGCACCAGCTTTCGCGCCGTCTCCACGGGATCCAGGAACCTCAGGCCCTCCAGGTTCTCGCGATCCGACATCGAGGGCACCGCGGCCAGGGTCAGCCCGAGGATGGCCACGCGCAGCCCAGCCTTTTCCTCGATGACGTAAGGCGTGAAGGCGGGCTTTCCCGTCTCGGCCAGCACCGTGTTTGCCGACAGGAAGGGGAACTTCGCCTGCTCCTCCACGGAGCGCAGCACGGAAAAGCCGTAGTCGAATTCGTGGTTGCCCACCGCCATGGCCTGATAGCCCAGGGCGTTCATGATGGCGATGGCGGGTTCGGGCAGCTCGGGCTTCAGGCGATGCCGAACGTAGTTCACCGGATCGCCGGAGATCGCGTCGCCGCTGTCCAGCAGCAGCGTCGTCGGCTGGGCCGCCTTGCGTTCGCGGATGAGGCTTGCGAGCCGCGCCCAGCCCTGGTTGCTGGGCTGCAGCGTATAGGCATCCCTGGGCAAAATACGGCCATGCGTGTCAGAGGTGGAAAGCACCTGGAGACGCACATCCTGCGCGCCGAGGGCAAGAGCGAAGAGGAGGAATACAAAAGACCGGATCACGGGGACCTCGAAGCTGTCGTTCCACCATACCCTGCCCCCTCCTCTTTTCGTTGGAAGGGAACGGACCACGGGATACACTGACTCTTCCAACCTTAGGAGCACCCAAAATGCAGGAAGTTCAGATCAAGGCCCCCAAACACGAGTTCACGCTGCTCTGCGACGACATCCGCCAGGAAGTGGGCGGAAAGACGTCCCTGATGGGCCTCTACGACCACCACATCGTGGTTCCCCAGGTGCCCTTCGTCCTGCCCAAGGTGTGCTTCTACAGCCGCTTCTCCCGCATGGACGGCCAGTTCAAGTTCAGCTTCTCCATCGTGGCCCCCGGCGGTGACCGCCGCGACGTTCTGCGCGACAGCGACGTCCAGATCCCCGAAGGCGCCAAGGACGGCACGTTCAACGTCGTCGCCAGCCCCTTCGAAGTGGCCGCGGAAGGCGTCTACGAAGTCATCATCGGCCTCAGCAAGGGCGCCGACCGCTTCGAGTACGTCTACAAGTTCGCCATCTCCGACGCCCGCCGCATGCAGGCCGAGTACGAGCACGCCATGGCCGCTGCTGCTGCCGCCCCCGCCGAGAACTAGTTTCCGGTTCACACCTTTTCTCGAGGGGACGGCTTGGCCGTCCCCTTTTTCTTCGTCCCGTAACCCATGGCAGACCGCTACCAGAAACAGCGCATTTTCCTTGGACGCGAGCCCGAGGCGCGATTGCGCAGCCGCCGGGTGGCCATCGTGGGCCTGGGCGGCACGGGCTCGGTGCTCGCCAGTTGGCTGGCCCGGGCCGGCGTGGGTCATCTGGCGCTGATGGACCGCGATCTGGTCGATGTCTCGAACCTGCACCGCCAGATCCTCTACGCCCAGGCCGATGTAGGGCGCCCCAAGGCCGAGGTCGCCGCGCGACACCTGAAGGAAGCCAATGATCAGGTGGATCTGAAGCCCCTGGTCACGGACCTCACCAGCGGAAACGCGCGGGAGCTGCTCTCGGACTACGATCTGATCCTGGATGGCACGGATAACTTCGAGGCCCGGTTCCTCATCAACGATGTCGCCATCGCCACGGGAACGCCGAGGATCTACACCGGGGCCATCGGCGCCGAAGGGCTGGTGTGGCCCATCCATCCGCCCAGGACGGCCTGCCTGCGCTGCCTGATGGAGCAGCCTCCGCCCAGCGGTGATGTGGACACCTGCGATAGCGCTGGCGTCCTGGGCCCCGCCGTGGGCGTCATGGCCAGCTGGGCCGCCGTGGAGGCCCTGAAGCTGCTCTCGGGTGCGACGCCCCAGCCGGATATCGTCCGCTTCGATCTCTGGCGCAATGAGCGGAACTTCATGCGCCCGCCCAAGACGCGCTGCAAATACTGTTCGGAAGGCATCACGGAATTCCTGGACGCGCGATGGACGCTGAAGGCGTCGCCCATGTGCGGCCTCGAGGGCGTGCAGATCCGCATCAATCCCCCCGGCGATCTCGACCTGGCTGCGATCCAGACCCGCGTCCAGACGCGCACGGGACATCCATGGAAGCTGTCCGCCCTCTCTTTGGCCGGACAGGATGGCGATCTGGAGGTGATCCTGTTCAAGGACGGGCGCGCCATCATCCATGGGCGCATCACGCCCGAACGGGCCAGAGCCTGGTACACGGAGGTCATCGGGTGTTGACGCTTCTCCTCGCTTCCCGGAACGCCGGCAAGCTGCGCGAATTCTCGGAACTCCTGCCGGATATAACTCTGGTGTCCTGGCCCAGTGCCGCCCCTGAGATCCCCGAGGACGGCGCGTTCTTCCAGGAGAACGCTCTGCAGAAGGCCACGGCGGCCTCCCGGTGGTGGGCGGAACACGGCGACCGCCCGGTGGATGGCGTGATCGCGGACGACTCCGGCATCTGCGTGGACGCGCTCTGGGGCGGCCCCGGCGTCCTGAGCGCACGGTTCGCGAAGGATCTCGACGACGACGCGAAGAATAGACATTTGCTGTCCATGCTTTCCCCCCAGTCCCCACGCACCGCCCGCTACGTCTGCGTCATCGCCTGCGTGGGCCTGGAGCCCAAGCCCTTCACGGTCGACGGAGCCATCGAGGGCTCGCTGGCCTCCGAGCCCATCGGGACCAACGGCTTCGGCTACGACCCGATCTTCATCCCGGAGGGCTACCAGCAGACCTTCGGCGAACTCTCCAGCGCCGTCAAGCACACCATGAGCCACCGCGGGCGCGCCGCCGAGGCCCTGCTGGCGCGATTGGCCGCACAACGGACCTAAACAAACACTCGGAACACGGCGTTGCTCAGCAGGCGACCTCGATCCGTGAGGCGCAGCCTGGATCCCGATTTCTCCAGGAGGCTGTGCAGCAGGAGGGGCTCCAGCTCGCGTTCCCAGGTCCGCAGCAGAGGCACGATCCCTTCCGCCTCGGCCCGACGCCGCACGTCCACCCAGTCCACGCCCCGCTGCATGCGCAGCCCCAGCATGGCCGTCTCCGCCAGCGCCTCTGCGGGACTCAGCGTCTCCAGTTCCGCCAGGGACGCGCTGTCCGCAGCGCTTCCCGCCTCTACCCAGGCCCGGACGGCGGCGGTTTCGGTCCAGCGCCACTCCGCCATCTGGGAGGCCGCGCCGGGGCCCAGCCCGAGGTAGGGCCTGCGTTCCCAGTAGCGCGTGTTGTGCCGGGATTCTTCGCCCGGCACGGCGTAATTGCTGATCTCGTAGGCCTCCAGTCCCAGGTCGGGCAGTGCCGCCTGCAGGGCCTCGAAGACATCCGCCACATCGTCGTCGGAGGGCAGCTTCAGCGCTCCGGAGGACACGCGGGCCTTCATTGGACAGTTCTTGTCCAAATCAAGGAGGTAGATGGAGAGATGCTCGACGCCCAGCGCCACCAGACGTTCGGCGTCATCGATCACCGAGGCCAGCCGTTGCCCGGGCACCCCCACCATCAGATCGGCGCTGATGCGACGGAAACCCGCATGGCGCGCGGCTTCCACCGCCTCCAGCGCCTGGGTGGAGCTATGGAGGCGGCCCAGTTCCTCCAGCAGCGCGTCATCCAGCGTCTGCACGCCAAGGCTGATGCGATCCCATCCCATCTCGCGCGCGCTGACCAACCAGTCGGCATCCAGATCACCTGGATTTGCTTCCAGTGTTGATTCCATCAAACCGGAAACATCGAATGATTCCCTGGCCGCGTCCGTGATCCGCGACAGTTCATCGATCTCCAGCAGGGACGGGGTTCCACCACCCAGGTAGATCGTGTCGACTGCGGGTTGTCCCAGCGCCTCGCCCCAGGCGCGGATCTCCTCGTCCAGCCTCGCGACAAAGGCGGGACGGAGCTGCGGGTTGCGCGTCGAGACGAACGAGCAGTAGGTGCAGCGATCCTTGCAGAAGGGCACATGCAGGTACAAGCCGATCGGCTCTGCCGATGCGGCTTCGCGCAGACGGGGCAGATGGGGGACCAGGAGCGGGTTCATCCTCAGAATTGCGCGTCGATGATTTCGCACCAGAAGTGGTAGATCATCTGGTGCACCTCCTGCACCCGCGCGGTGACGGGGCTCGGCACCACCAGCGCCTCGTCGCAGAGATCCTTCAGCTTGCCGCCATCGCGACCCAGTAGCCCGAGGGTCTTCAGGCCCAGAGCCTTGGCACTTTCGACGGCGCGCAGCACGTTGGCGCTATTGCCCGAGGTGCTGATGCCGACCAGCAGATCGCCGGGACGGCCCAGGGCTTCGACCTGGCGGCTGAATACATGATCGAATCCGTAGTCGTTGCTGACGGCGGTCAGCACTGAGGTGTCCGTCGTCAGTGCGATGCCAGCGAGGGCGCGGCGCTCCTTCACGTAGCGGCCGGAAAGCTCTGCCGCGAAGTGCTGCGCGTCCGCAGCGCTGCCGCCGTTGCCACAGACCAGGATCCGGCATCCGCGCTTCAGGCGCTCGGCCATGTCCTCGCCCTGGGAGACGAGGTCATCCATGGCTTCGGCGAAGAAGGCCTCTCGCAGGGCGGTGGAGGCTTGAACATGGGCCAAGAGCAGATTTTTCATGGGACGACCGATCTCGCAAAGGGCGGAAGGAAGACAAGGACAGGGGGGCCAAACCCGAAACCCGGGAATTTTCCCAGGAATCCAGACAAAATATAGCAAGAGATGTCAAAGTGGTTCTGCTGCCCTGAGTTAAGGAGATCATCCAGCCATGCCGTGGACGGAGTGGATTGCCGCCAGTCACCCTCTGCTTGCCCACCTCCCTATTGGGGTCGCGCTGGCGTTGCCCTGGGCGCTTGCGGCCAGCCAGCGACCAGGCAGGGGCATCCGACCCTGGTGGACCACCTGCAGGTATCTGGGGTGGTTGGGCCTGCTGAGCGGATTGGCTGCGGCCTTCAGCGGCATCCTGTGGGCCCGATCCCAGGGGTTGATCGCGCCCGAGGGTTTCTGGGCGCCGCGCTCCGCGTCGGCGGGCTTGCGCTATCACCAGGCGCTGATGGCCGCAAACCTGGCGCTCAGCGTGCTGTATCTCCGCGTCGCAGGACGCAAGCGCGAGGACTACCAAGGCTTTGGCGTGCTGCCACTGTTCCTGGGCCTGCTGTGGTCGGCGGCCACCCTCACGGGTGCCTGGTACGCCATCAAGCTCACGGGATGGCCCCATCCGGGTAGTGCCCGCCCCATCGCGGCAGCGCCGGCGGAACAGCCCCCCATCCCTGCCCCGGCACCCAGCGATCCCAGGAACGCCGAAGACCCCGAAGCCCAGGCGCCGACCCGCGCCCTGGACTATCTCTCCCTGGATCCCATGCACGCGGAGCCGGTGAAATCCGCCCCCCACGGCAACCGCTGGATCCGCGTCTGGGCCAACGCCGCCGCCGCACCCGCCTACCGTACCGGCGCGCCGCTGCCTCCAGGCTCCTTCGTCGTCATGAGCAGCCAGGAAGATCGCTGGGGGCGTCCCGGCTCCGAAGCGGGACCGCTGTACGCGCTGGAAGTGAAAGCCGACGGCAAGCCGGACCTGACCTTCTACTGGCCCCGCGTGCCCGAGGCCCGTCGCGCCGAAGTGGGCGGCGAAGCCCGCGTCTACTGGCGGCACATGGACAACCCCAATCTGCAGAGCTGCCTCACTTGCCACGCAAGCGGCGCTGCGCCCGCGGCTTCGCGCAGCCGCATCGTGCCATTCAAGCGGCCCCTCGTGAAAACGGCCTCGGAATAGGCGGCATCGCTCGCAGGATCACGCACCCCAGGTTCGATTATCAGGCTCTCAATAGCCTGTCGTAGCTTGGGCGGAGCCGCCCTGGACCACGGCCAGGGAGCTGGAGAGACCCAGGCGCGTCGCGCCCGCCTTCACCATGGCCAGGGCATCCCCATAGGTCCGGATCCCGCCCGAGGCCTTGACGCCGGCGCGGGTACCCACGGCTTGGCGCATCAGGCACACATCAGATATCGTCGCCCCGCCTTTGGAAAACCCGGTGGATGTCTTCACGAAATCCAGGCCCTCGTCCAGCGCAAGATCGCAGGCGACGCGCTTTTCCTCATCCGTCAGCAGGCACGTCTCCAGGATGAGCTTCACGCAGGCGTCGGGCACGGCGCTGCGCACCGCCGCCATATCCCGGCGCACGCCGCGCCAATCCCCGGATTTGACCAGTCCCAGCGCCAGCACCATATCGATGTCCCGCGCACCCAGGCGGTAGGCTTCGCGCGCCTCCTGGGCCTTGATCTGCGGCAGGGCGGCGCCCAGGGGAAAACCCACGACGGTGCAGACACGCACGGGGCTGCCCTGCAGGCGCTGCGCGCAGGATTCCACCCACAGCGCGTTGACGCACACGGAAGCGAAACCATGATGTCGCGCCTCGTCGCACAGGCGCTCGATCTCGTCACGACGCGCATCCGCGCGCAGTAGCGTATGGTCGATGAGGGGCGACAGATCCAGGCTTTCGGGCACCTCTGAGGCGCGCACCACACGAACGCCGTCTCCATCGCGCAGCACGGCTTGGTCCCCCGCGCAGGCGAGGAGCTGCGGCCGCGCCGGATGCGGCGTATCCGAGAGACGCTGGATGACTTCAGAGGCGAGGGCGAGCGGGTCCATATCCATGCCTCGATCATCGCGCGCGGATCCCAATGGAACAACCGACGCGGCGGGATCGAAGCGCCCTTACTCCTCCGGCGCGTACACCTCTCGGGGCTTTCCGGCTCCGCGGTCGGGGCCGACCAGGCCTTCGTCCTCCATCCGGTCGATGAGGCGGGCGGCGCGGCCGTATCCGATATTGAGCTTGCGCTGGAGCAGGCTGGTGCTGGCCTTGCGCTCGCGCTTGATCACGGCCAGGGCGCGATCGTAGATATCGTCGCCGCTGCCGCCGGTCCCATCGTCGTCCGCATCGGCGGCGGCGGCTTCCTCGTCGGCGTCCATGGCGTTGAGGAGGGCCTGGTTGAAGTCGGGCTTGCCGCGCTCCTTCAGCCAGCTCACCAGTCGCAGGATCTCGTCCTCGGTGATCAGCGGCGCGTGGATGCGCCGGGCGCGGGAGTTCCCGGGAGCCAGGAACAGGGCGTCGCCCTTGCCCAACAGTTGCTCGCCGCCGCCGCTGTCCAGGATGGTCCGGCTATCGATCTTGGTGTTCACGCGGTAGCTCAAACGCGCTGGCAGATTGGCCTTGATGACGCCGGTGACGATATCGACGCTGGGTCGCTGGGTGGCCAGCACCAGGTGGATGCCCACGGCGCGGGCTTTCTGGGCGATGCGGGCGATGCTCTCCTCGACCTCGGCGCGGGCAACCATCATCAGATCCGCCAGCTCGTCGATGATGACGACGACGTAGGGGAGCGGCTCCAGGAAGGTGGGGCGATCGGGCCAGCGCGGATTGGGCGTGCGATCGCTCAGATCAATGCTGCCGCCCGCCTCCGCGATCTTGGCGTTGAAGCCTTCCAGGTTGCGCACGGACATCAGGGCCAGACGCCGGTAGCGGTCTTCCATCTGCGCCACGACCCACTTGAGCACGCGGCCCGCCTCTTTCATGTCCGTGACCACGGGCGCCCAGAGGTGCGGGATGTCCTCGTAGATGCCCATCTCGACCATCTTTGGATCCACCAGGATCAGCTTTACCTCGCTGGGCAGGGCGCGCAGCAGGATGGAACAGATCATGGCGTTCACACCCACGGACTTGCCGCTGCCGGTGGAACCGCCGATCAGCAGGTGGGGCATCTTGGCCAGATCGCTGACCACGGGATGTCCCGCGATGTCCTTGCCCAGAGCCAAGGTCAGCATGTTGCCGCCGTCCTTGCTCGCGGGGTCGCGGAAGACGGGGCTATCCACCACTTCGCGGAAGCTGATGACCTGGCGGCGCGCGTTGGGCACCTCGATGCCCACAAGGTTCTTGCCCGCGATGCGATCGATGCGGACCTTCTCGGCCTTCAGCCCCAGGGCCAGATCCTCTTCCATGTTCATGACCTTGGACAGCGGCACGCCGGGATCGGGCTGGAATTCGTAGACCGTCACCACGGGCCCCGGCTGCATGCCGACCATCTGGCCCTTCACCTTGAATTCGGACAGTTTCTGTCCAATCAGTTCGCGGGTGAGATCCAGCGACTGGAAATCCACCTGCTGCTCGGCGCTGGGCGGATCAAACAAGCGGCGCGGAGGCAACTCCACCCGATCCGTGATGCCCGGGTTCAGGTGCGTGGACGAAGCCCCGGACTGGGGCATGGAGCGGGTCTCGCGTCGGGACGAGGGATCCGTGTGCATGCGGCCGGAGGATCTCTGGGGCGGGATCGCGCCAGAGGCGGCTGGACGAATGGAAGGCGATGAGATCGAGGGCAGTTCCGGAAGCGGGATGTGGGGCGTGGGTTCCGTCAGGCCCAGCGGCTGCTGTTCCACCGTGCGCCCGAAACGGTCCTGCACCCGGATGGGCTCGACCAGCTGCGGCTTGGGCGGGGGCGGCGGGGGAAGATCCCTCAGCAGCACGGGCGGCGGCAGTTCCTGATCCGGCGTCTTCAGGGTCTCGCCAATCACCAGCGAGGCGTCCTGCGTCCAGGATCTGGAAATGCCGAAGGGCTGATCCAGCGTCAGGCCAGGATCCAGCTCGGCCGAGCCACCGATGGAGATGGAGATGGGCTCGGACGGCGTCCGGCTCCAGGGGGATTCGTTCTCGGGAATCTCGATGCGGGGCGTGTCCAGACGCATGGAGTGGATGACGGGCAGACCCAGTTCAGGCGGCATTCCCTTGTGGGCCTTGCGGTAATCCCTGGCCTCGCGCTCCGCGCGGTCCAGGGCCTCCATGCTCTCCTGCTCCTGAAGGCGCTGATCCTCCATCCGTCCCAGCTCCCGCATATCGGAAGCATCCAGATCCGGCACCAGCGCTTTCCGGGAATTCCAGCCCAGGAAGGGGCGCTGGATGGTCTTCAGGAAGCCCCGAACGCCGCGGCCCGGCATGGGCTTGAACCAGGGCCAGGCCTTCTCGCCCAGCCAGCGGTGCATCAGCGATCCAAAGGCGCGGGTGAGCACGGGCGCCAGGATCAGCGCCGCGACGAGCATCACTAGGCTCAGGACCAGGGCCAGCCCCACGGGGCCAAAGGTCTTGCGCAACAGGGGCCAGAGCGCCGAGCCGATCCATCCGCCCCAGCGCCACGGGCTGCCCGGTTGGCCGTCGGCCAGCGGCGCGGCCCGATGCCCAAACGCGCCCAGGACCGTCCACAGGGAAAGCGCCAATCCCACCCAGGCGACACGCTTCAGCCAACGGTGATCCGCGATGGGGAAGCACTCCCACAGGATGTAGAGGGGGATGATCCAGGCCCCGACGCCCACCAACGTCTGGAAGAAGCCCGCCACATAGGCGCCGATAAGGCCGCACATGTTGCCGATGTTGTCGCCCACCTGGCCCTGGGAAAAGGGCGGGCAGGGGTCGTTGGGATGGAAGCCGAGCAGCGAAAACAGCATCGCCAGGGCAAAAAAGCCTGCCAGGATCTGCAGCAGGATCTTGCCCATGCCCTTCACGCCACCTCCCGTAGAAGGCTCCAGTCTAGCGCGGGCCCTGGGCTTGCGTGGCTGGGTGGGGGTCGCCATCAGCGATTCGGCGCGCCGGATCCCCGCCCCAGCATCCCCACGCGATGGCTGGGATTCCAGACGGGCTTCCCGCTTTCACGCAGATAGGCGCCGATGTTCACAAAGGTCCAGCCATCGCGGATCGCCTGGTCCAGGAACGGACCCAGCACGCGGGCCGGCCGGTCCTGCACGGGACGCTCGCTGCCCAGGTGCATGAGCACGATCAGCCCGTCGCCGTCCTTGCGCTCCATGCGATTGCGCAGCCGGTCCAGAATGGCGTCGCCCGTGCGATAGAGCTTGCGCTGCTTGGGCGTGGCCCAGTCCAGCGTGTCCGCGCCTTCGCTCCAGCCAACATGGCGGTATCCCAGCTCCTCCGCCCACTGGCGCAGTTCGGCGGTCTGCTCGCCATAGGGCGCGCGCCAGTACGGATCCATCGGGCGGCCCAGCAATTGAAGCAGCAGGGCGTCCGCCTGGATCAGCTCCTGCTGGAAACGCTCCTTCGTCCATCGCGGATCACGGCGGTAATTGGGCGCCAGGTGGGGATGATCCAGCGTGTGGTTGCCGATCTCGTGACCCTCGGCCGCGATGCGGCGAACGATGTCGGGATACTTGCGGATGAACGCACCGGTCAGGAAGAACGTCGTGTGGATGCCGTGCACCTTCAGCGCGTCCAGCACATCCACCGCCACCTCCGAAGACGAGCCGCCATCGAAGGTCAGGCAGATCTGATGGCGTCCCTTGGGGCCACGCAGCAGATTCAATCCCTCGCCGGCACCCGGCCATCCGGTCGCCGTGGATGCCGCAGGCGCGGCTGGGGGCCGAGCTGGATTCTGGGCGGGCCTGGGCACCAAGATGGGCGGCTTGGGCGCGGGCGCCGGAGCAGGTTTGGGGGCGGGCCTGGGCGCTGGCGCTGGCTTCGGTGCCGGTTTCGGGGTCGGCTTCGGGCTTGGCGCGGGTTTCGGAACCGGCGCAGGCCTGGGAGATGGCTTGGGTGCTGGCTTGGCCGCCGGGGGCGGAGGGGGGATCGGGGCCGGTTTGGGCTTCGAGATCGGCGCGGGTGCAGGTGCGGGGGCTGGCGCAGGCACCGGCGCTGACACCGGCGCTGGGGACGGGACCTCGGGCGCGAGTTCCGGGGGAGGCGCATCAAAATCCCAGCGGGAGATCAGATGTCCGTTGAGGGTCAATACGGCAACCTCACCCGCGGGCGGCGCGTACATCTCCCAGCGCAAGGGGCCGAACTCTGCGTGGCGGCGCTCGTCCAGGTACCTGCCCTTGAGCCTCAGCTCTCCGGGCGCGGCCAATTCGCCCTCGACCACCAGCAGACCGCCCAGGCGGTGCCAGGTCCAGGGCTGCAAGCGGACCGAAGCCTCCGCGTTGGGTGTGGGCGTCGATACGCTGGATGACGGGGCGGGCGGCGTCTTGCGCGAACAGGCCGCCAGGGTCAGGAGCCCGGTCAAGGCGGCAACACAACGGAAACCAA
>Ga0116170_10002717_pt1 | contig 16889 bp, 14 predicted proteins | sample AD_JPNHW1_MetaG_FD_89797 | JGI IMG/M metagenome (GOLD analysis project Ga0116170, IMG submission 89797) | Active sludge microbial communities of municipal wastewater-treating anaerobic digesters from Japan - AD_JPNHW1_MetaG | ecosystem: Engineered > Bioreactor > Anaerobic > Digestate | place...
GGAACTCTCGTAAACGCCCTCCTGTGGCGCTGGAAGAAATCCGCGCCCGAGGGTAACCTTCGGCCGGGCATCGTCCATAGGCTCGATAAGGACACCTCAGGCGTCATCATCGCGGCGCGTAACCCCGAGACCGAATCATGGCTTCAGGATCAGTTCAGGCTCAGGCGCACCAAGAAGGCATATTGCGCGATTCTTTCCGGAATCCCGCGCACGCGCTCAGGCGAGATACGCACGCAAATTATCAGGGACCCGAAAAACCGAAAACGATTTACCTGGTCTGACGTGACGGGGAAGGGCAAGGCCGCCCATACCGACTTTCGGGTGATAAAAACGTACGGACCGTACGCGCTCGTGATCTTCACGCTCCATACCGGCAGGACCCATCAGCTTCGCGTTCACAGTAAGTATCTCGGCTGCCCGATCCTCGGCGACCCGGTGTACGGGAAAAAGGATTCCTCGTTTCCCGGCGCGACGCTGATGCTCCACGCGAAGGCGCTTTCCATCAGGCTACCGGGCAAAACAGATTTCACCCGATTCGACGCGCCGATCCCGCTTCGGTTTAAGAAGGTCATCGCCGCGCTCCGGAAAAGGTACGGGACCGAGTGAGCGACTCGATCGAAAGGATTCCCCGCATCCTTCAGGAAACGGAGGCATGGGCCATCGTTTTCAAGCCGCACGGGATGCCGTCCGCGCCCCTTACCGAAGGCGAGCAGGGAACGCTTCTTGCGTGGTTTCTCGCCGAACGGCCCGAGGCCGACGCAGTGGCGGGAAAGAAAGCGATAGAGCGCGGGCTGCTCCATCGGCTCGATACCGAAACCGAGGGCGTCGTGCTCATCGCGAAAACGCAGGATGCGTTCGATGCTCTCTCTCTCTCCCAGGACGAGGGACGGATAGCGAAGCGCTATGCGGCGTTTTGCCTTCGCTCAAGCGAAACCGTATGGGGCATGCCGCCTCTTCACGTGATTTCAGATACCGTATCGTTGAATCGGGAATCGCCCTGCGAGGGGCTACCGGTCGATATCGTGAGTCGTTTTCGAGCGTATGGCCCGGGAAGGAAGATGGTGCTCCCGCTATTCCCCGCCATGCGCGGGTACGCCGAGGCGGGAAAAGAGTACGCGACGGAGGTCGAGCAAATCGATTTCTTGCCCGATCAGCACGCGCTCCGCGTCGTCGTTTCCCTGACGCGGGGGTTCAGGCATCAGGTACGCGCCCATCTGGCGATTGCGGGGCTTCCCATCGCGGGAGACGCGCTCTACGGTCCCCCTATCAACGCGACGGCCGAAGCTGACATCCCCCTTCAACTCCACGCGATCGCGCTTAGTTTTCCCGATCCCCTTGACGGGAGGCAAGTATCCTTTTCGCTTCCGTTACCAGATAAAATGAGCCGGTAATGAGAAGCGGCGCGCCCTCGCTTGCAGCATCCCGCAGCGCGCCTTCGATCGCGCGATGCCAATCGGAATCAATCGAAAGCGAAACGCCGTCTTTTCCCGACATCACCTGGCGAAACGCGGCGGCGGCGCGATCGATGTCGCTTTGTTTCTTGTCGCCCGGTCGCGTCACGACGATCGACTCGAATCTGTTCCCGAAAAGGGCCGCGATCGATTCGACGTCCTTGTCGGCGGCGCACGCGAAAAGAAGGCGCGCCTTTCCCGGATAGAGCTTCCCGAAGGTCTCGAGCGTGAGGCCGATGCTCTTGACGGTATGGGCGCCGTCGAGGATGACGGGCGTCGCGCCCCTGACGATCTCGAACCGGCCCGGAAGCCACGCCCGCGAAAGACCTAGTTCAATGGTCGCTTCGTCAATCTCGGGGAAAAGGAATTTCGCCACGTACGCGGCGAGCGCGGCGTTATTCGCCTGTATCACGCAAGGGAGCGAAAGAACCGTTTTGATCGGGCGGGAAAAACGCGCGCCCCCGGGAAGGTCTGCGAACTCGATCTCGATAGAGAGGCCGCGCTCGCCGAGCGACGAGTCGATTCGACGAACCGCCTCGTCCATGCTGAAGAAGGGTGACCCGCACGCTTTCGCCGTGCGCTCGAAGACCGAGCGCGCCTGAGGGGTTTGGGATGCCGCGAAGACGGGAACGCCCGGCTTGATGATCCCCGCTTTTTCCCCCGCGATCTTTTCGATGGTGTCGCCGAGGTATTCGGTATGCTCGAGCTCGATCGGCGTGAGCACGGAGGCCTCAGGCACGACGACGTTCGTCGCGTCGAGCCTGCCGCCGAGCCCGGTTTCGATGACCGCCCAGGGGAGGCCCGCCTCGCGGAAGGTCACGAAGGCGAAGAGGGTGACGAGCTCGAACCAGCTCGGCTCAACCCCGCCGGGAATTGACCCCGGGATGATCGACTCGACGAGGGGAACGACCGAATCGCACGCCTTCCCATAAATCTCGTCGCTAAACGGGCCTTGTGGGGTACTGACGCGCTCGGTGAAATCAAGGAGATGGGGCGAGGTATACAGGCCGCTTTTCACGCCCGCGGATTCGAGTATGTGCGCGATCATCGTCGAGACGGAGCCTTTCCCTTTGGATCCCGCCACATGGATAGATCGAAACGCGCGTTCGGGGTGCTTAAAGCGATTGACGAGAAATCGCATGGTCTCGAGGGAAAATTCGTCTTTTTTTTTGATGTGTTCGTAATCGAGGTAGTTGTCAAGCCAATCGCAAAAGAGTTCCGTCTGATGCCGTTCGATCATTGAACCATTATGCAGCAAAAATACCTTGCGGTAAAGTACTGCTTTAGGTATTATAACAAGATATGAAGCGTTCTAAATTGCCTGAAAACCTCAAAGGGCTCAGGATTCATATGGTCGGGATCAAGGGCACCGGCATGGCGGCGCTCGCGGAACTCCTGACGGCTCGCGGGGCCCTGCTTTCCGGCAGCGACGTCCCCGAGGTTTTCTATACCGACGAGATTCTCGCGAAGCTCGGAATCAAGGCGCTCACGCCGTTTAACGCTTCAAACCTCGATCCGTCGGTGAAGCTCGTGATCCATTCATCCGCGTTTAAGGTCGACCAGAATCCGGAGTTGATCGAGGCGACGAAAAGAAAGATCCCCATACTCATCTATACCGAGGCGCTCGGCGAGCTTTCCGCGTTGAGCTACTCTTGCGGCATCGCGGGCGTCCACGGCAAAACGACGACGACGGGCATCGCGGGCACGATCCTCAAGGGAATCGACCTTAACGCGTCCGCGCTCGCCGGCAGCATCATCTCGGGTTTCGGGAACCGCTGCACCATGATCAACGGCTCGAAGTACTTCGTCGCGGAAACCTGCGAGTACCAGCGCCATTTCATGGACTTTCACCCGCAGAAGATCCTTTTGACGAGCATCGAAAGCGACCATCAGGACTGCTATCCGACCTACGAGAATATCCTTTCCGCGTTCATGCAGTACATCGACCTTCTCCCGCAGTTCGGCGAGCTCATATACTGCGCGGACGACGCGGGCGCATGCGAGGCGGCGAAGATGATCTTCGCGAGTAGGCCCGATCTCATTTTCACCGCCTATGGGGAGAAGGCCTCCGGCGACTACAGGCTTTCGATCAAGGGCGTCCAAAACGAGCGCCTCGTTTTTACCCTCAAGGGATTTAACGGGGAGTTTCGCCTGCGCATTCCCGGTAGGCACAATGCGCGAAACGCGGCGGGCGCGATCGCGCTCGCGGTGAGCCTCTTAAAGAACGAGAAGAAACCGATAACCTTTACCGAGGTGGGGAAAATCCGCGAGTCGCTCGAGAACTTTACCGGGTCGCGCCGCCGAAGCGAGATCATCGGCGAGGCGGGTGGGGTTCTCGTCATCGACGACTACGGCCATCACCCGACCGCGGTTGCCACGACGCTCTCCGGTCTCAAGGAGTTTTATCCCGGCCGGCGCCTCGTGGTGGACTTCATGTCGCATACCTATTCGAGGACCGCTGCGCTTCTTAAGGAATTTTCGGGCGCGTTTAAGGCAGCCGACGAGGTCATCCTCCACAAGATCTACGCGTCCGCGCGCGAGCAGTACGACGGAACGGTTTCGGGCGAGACGCTTTATGACGCGGTTCGGCAGAAGCACCGCAACGTGCATTACTTCAAAGAGGTGATGGACGCGCGGGACTATCTCGCGAAATCGCTCAAGCCGGGAGACCTCTTCGTTACCATGGGCGCCGGGGATAACTGGCGGATTGGGAAAGCCGTACTCGAAGATCGAGGCAACAAATGAAAAGCATGACCGGATACGCGTTCCGCGAGATAACCGACGGGGATATGACCGTTTCGGCGGAGATTAAAAGCTACAACTCGAGGTTTCTCGACCTGACGGTCAACCAGCCGTATTGGCTCTCGCGCATCGAGAACCGCGTCCGCGAGTTCGTGTCGTCCCGCGTGCAGCGGGGAAAGATCGAGCTCATCATTCGCGTGAAGGAGCGCTCGTCGAACCTCCAGGTCACCGCCGACCCCGACGCGGCGCGCGCGTACGTCGGCGCGATCGGCGAGATCGCAGACGCTATCGGCCATTCGGGCGAGATCCCGCTCTCGCTCATCATCGGGCAAGAGGGCGTGCTCCGCTCGGAGCGCGTGCTCGACATCGAAACCTACTGGAAGAAAATCGAGCCGGTGCTCGAGGCGACGTACGCGGACTTCGAGCAGGCGCGCGTGACGGAAGGCATAGCCCTCGCGAAGGATATAACCGCGATGATCGCGCGCATTGAGCGTTCGGCCGACGTCGTCTCGACCTGGATTCCCGAAATGGAAAAGCTCTTCCGCGAGAACGTCCGGAGCCGTTTTCAGGAGATCGTCGGCGACCGCGTGGACGAACAGCGGATTATGCAGGAAACGGCTGCCTTGCTCGTGAAATACACGATAAACGAGGAGATCGTGAGGCTGAGAGCCCATCTCGCGTCGCTCAAGAAAGAAATAGAGGATAATCCCGCGCCGGGCCGAAAGGCCGACTTTATCTGCCAGGAGATCAACCGCGAGGTCAATACCATCGGCTCGAAAAACCAAATCCTCGAGGTAGGGCAGGCGGTAATCGAGGCGAAGGACGCGCTCGAGAACATCCGCGAGCAGATGCGCAATATCGAATAGGCTGAGGAGCGTTATGATACCAGGATACTACGTCGTCGAGGGGAAGGAAGTGCGCGTCGCGATATCGGGACGCTCGGGCTGCGGCAACACGACCGTTTCACGGATTTTAGCCGAGACCCTCGACATAGCCTTTATCAACTTCACCTTTCGCTCGCTCGCGCAGGATCTTCACGTCAAGCTCGAGGAAATAATCGAAAAGGCGAAAAATGACGATTCTTACGACCGTATGGTCGACACCAAGCAGGTAGAGCTCGCGCGCCGTTCGTCCTGCGTCCTCGGCTCGAGGCTCGCGATATGGATGCTCAAGGAAGCCGACCTCAAGGTGTACCTGACGGCGTCCGACGAGGTACGCGCGCGGCGAATCCTGAATCGCGAGGGTGGGTCACTCGAGGAGATAAAGCGCTTTACGGCGATGCGCGACGCCGAGGATACCCGCCGATACCGCGAACTCTATGGCATCGACAACACGGACTACGCGTTCGCCGATCTCGTCATCGACGCGAACGCGATTCTCCCGGACGAAATCGTCCGTGCGATACTCGAGGCGCTCGAGAAAAAGGGCCTTGTCGCGCGTGGTTAGCCTATCCCCCGAATCGATACGAGATTTTCAGGACACCATTTACTCCAACTACCGCGAATCGGGCCGCTCGTTTCCCTGGCGTGAAACGAAGGATCCCTATCGCATCCTCGTCTCCGAGATCATGCTCCAGCAGACCCAAACCGATCGAGTGGTGCCGAAGTACCTCGACTGGCTCGATCGTTTTCCGAACCTACAGGCCCTCGCAGAAGCGCCGTTTCAGGACGTCCTTGAGCGCTGGATCGGGCTTGGCTACAATAGGCGCGCGCGATACCTCCAAGAGGCCTGCAAGAAGATCGCCGACGAATACGCGGGCGAGTTTCCGCGCGAGGCGCGGGAGCTCGAAAAGCTGCCCGGAATCGGGAAGTATACCTCAGCCGCGGTCTCTACCTTCGCGTTCGGAATCCCGAATGCCTTCATCGAAACGAATATCCGCGCGGTGTTTCTCTTCTTTTTCTTCAAGGACGAAACCGACGTCCATGATGCCGATATCATGGAAGCGGTCGAGGCGACCATGGATCGCGCAGACCCACGATCGTGGTATTACGCGCTTATGGATTATGGGTCGAGCCTCAAAAAGCGGGTCGTGAACCCCAATAGGAAAAGCAGGCATTACGCGAAGCAATCGCGCTTTTCGGGTTCGCTCCGACAGGCCCGAGGGGCGATCATACGACATCTGGGAAAGAAGGGAAACGCGACGCTTCAAACGATAGCGACCGCTGAAGGTCTCCCGTTCGAACGGATAGAGGAGGCGGCGCGGTCGCTTGTCTCGGAAGGAATGGTAGCCGAGGCCGAGGGGATCTATGGCATCTCCTGATGCTCAGCGAATCCCTTGACATGAAGGCGGTTTTTTTGGTATAAAAAATACGTTGCTCATCGCTTGAAATAAGCCCTGATAGAGCGGATGTCGTATAACGGCTATTACCCCAGCCTTCCAAGCTGGAGACGAGGGTTCGACTCCCTTCATCCGCTCTATCCGGGTTTTTTTATTTTAAAAAAGCATCGTCTTTTCATTTCGTTGACAACCAAAAAAACAGGTGCTATCATAAAAAAGGTCTTTTATTTATCCAAATTGTATGGTGGTTAAGAATGCCCGATTCACTTTTGATTGACTCAATACTGGATAAATCAGCAGCTTTTCTTTGCGTACTCGATTCTACCGGAAAAATCGTTACGATGAATACGCGATTGGCGCGGCTTATTGGCAATAAAAGCAGGGAGTCCCTGATCGGAATGCCAATCTCCGACGCAATTGAAGATGCCGTTGAGCTTAAAACCTTTTTTACCACGGTCGTTTCCGCGACAAGTGATTCTTCGACGGCTGAGCGGATCATCCAGCCCGTCCATAAGACGGCGGAAAAACCGCTTTGGATCCAGTTCGACATCTCTCGGATGCATTCTGCAAACTACGGGCTTTGCACCTTCCTCTCAGGCTCCGATATCTCGGAAGAGATCATTGCCCGAAGGGACGCCGAGCAAAAGGCCCATGAGCGAAGCAGTTTCCTCGTCCGAATGGGACATGAGCTCAGGACGCCGCTCAATACCGTTCTCGGGTACGCGCAGCTGTTATACGGCCTTGAGGGGCTTTCTCCCGTCGCGAAGGAATACGCGGCGACGATACTGTCCAACGAAAACACCCTCATGCATCTCCTGAGCGACGTGCTCGAATTCTCGAAATACGAAGCCGGTCAAACGACGCCGATCATGGCAGTGACCGATATTAAGAAACTCATCCATGAGGTTACCGAGTCATACATCAATCAGTTTAACTCGAAATACCTTTCGCTTACCGTCGAGTATAAAACGGATATTCCCGAGGCAGTGCTGACCGACGCGCAAAAGGTATCGCACGTCCTTTCGAATATCCTTGGGAACGCGCTTAAGTTCACGAGAAAGGGCGGCGTGACCATCTCGGTTTCCTGCGATAAGCTCATAACCATCGACGTAGAGGATACCGGAATCGGGATCGATGCCGAGGATCACGCGCAGATTTTCGACGTGTTCGCGCAGTCGGGAACGTCCAAGGAACACATGACCGGTACGGGAATCGGGCTTGCGGTCGCGCGCATCTTCGCGCGCATGCTCGGCGGGGATGTCGTGCTCCTTGCCTCTGATCTCGGAAAGGGATCGCTGTTCCGCTTTACCTTCGCCGCTCGTCCGGTTCACAACGAGAAAAAAAACGCCGTCGAGATATCGGACTACTCGGCGATAAAGGGAATCTCGAAGCCCTGCAAGGTCTTATTGGTTGACGACGTCGACATTAACCTCGCGATGCTCGAGATATTCCTCGCGCCCGCGGGATTTGAGGTCGGAATCGCCGCGAACGGCAACGAAGCTGTTGATAAGTTCAAGAGTTTCAAGCCGAATATCGTGTTTATGGATTTGATTATGCCCGAGAAGGACGGTTTCGAGGCTACCCGCGAGATAAAGGCGATAGATTCCGCGGTCCCCGTCATCGCGCTGACCGCGAGCATCGTCGACAATATAAAAGAGCAAGCGCTCGCCGCCGGCGTGAATGACTTCATGTATAAACCATTCATCCCAGAACGGTTTTTCGAGATTATCGCGGAGCATACGGGTCTTAGCTATACCATGTAGGGATAAAAAAAACGCGCCATCTGGCGCGTTTTTTTTGGCCTTCTCGCCTCAATACTGAAGACCGATTCCAATGAGGTATTCGTGCACGGATTCGTCGTCTCGCGATGCGTCACCCGAAAGCTTCCCCGATTTAGCGAACTCCGCGAGATCGAAACCGACACTCGCGCGCGCGTAAATACTCCGCATCTTCACGGGGTAGACGATGATTTCCATTCCGCCTGAGTACCAGCCGTCCTTAAGCGAATAATAGCGACCCGTTACATCGTCATGGGTGAGCGCCATGTCGAAGAACGGCGAGGCATGCATGTCGAAGCTAATGTATCGCGTCCAATGGACGCCGGTCATCTCCTCGAAATCAACGCGCATAATCCTGATCGGCAAATCGAAGTTCAGCGAGATCATCGAGTCAGTCGTGATTCGCTTGTCGAGGATTCCCCGCAGGACATCACCGGCCTTCTCCTTTGGGTCTCCGTTGATGATCTTAAAGCCGATTACGCGCGAGTTGACGCCAACGCGATCAAAGAAGGCCGTGAATCCCATGACGGTGCCGGTTACCGAAACGTCCCATCCGCTTTTTTTATAAAAATCATACACGTAATCGTTGGAGATCGCGGCGCTGAAGCCTTTCCTGAAATTCCCGATCCAATCGATGCGGCCTATGGAGAGCGCGTGGCTTACGGTGAAATCAGGGCCCGTAAGATCGGGATCCTTGATGCCGTCGGTATTCCAGTTTTGGTTGATGGAAACCTCGGGCGTCCATAAAAACTTTCCGACGTGCTCGAACTCATGGATCGTGTATGGGAGATTGACGTATGCCTTCTCGGTCAAGTAAAAGCGATCATCCCTAAGCTCGTCATCGCTGTCGCGCGCGTTGAGGCTCAAACCTTGCTTTACGCCGACATGGAGATCTGCGAAGCTTAAGGACTGCTTGATATCGATGCCGGTCGAGAAAAGATACTCCGGTACTTCCCCGAACGGTATGGTAAGCGCGGAGGATACGGACCATGCGACCGCGTGGCCCTTGAGCGCGAATGGAATGGTAAAATCGAAATTGGTTCCAAGTTCCTTATCGCCGTTGTTATCGACGTTAAAGGAACCGTCCATGTTCAGCTCTTCCATGGATCCGAGGAAGTTATAATTCTTAAGCTTCAGCTTGAACTGAAACCCATTGTTCGAGTCGAAGTTAGGGTGGGGGAGCGCGATGAGATTCCAAGAATCGACGGTATGGACGGTTAGCGTGACCGGGATTATTCCCTCGACGGGTGACGATCCGATGGTTACGTCGATATTCGCGGACTGAAGAACGCGCTGGTTGCGGAACTTAACCTCGAGGTCGGCGACGTATGCGCGCAAGGATTCTTCAGACTCAAAGACGCGATTGCGGTCGATTTCAACCTTCTGAGAGAGGGGGAATTCCCTCGTGCGTCCCTTTATATCGTACTGAACGTCCGAAATGCGAAAATTGGACAGTTCTTGCGTATACGCGGAAAAAACTGAGATTAGCAAAAAGACAAAAAGACCGATGCCGTTACTGATGCGCAAAGTACACTCCGTTATTAAAGTTTCCGAACGACATTGAGATTCCATCGTTTGGGCCGCGGGAGTGCCTTTACGTAGATGGCGCCTTTACCAGGCTCGAACAGCTCGAGCTTCTCAAGGGTCGTGTTGATTACCAATTTCTTAACCGTAATGCCATAGGCTTGATCGAATAGGAGCGGCGAGAGCTTGCGAAACCCAAAACGGGTCGCGTAGACGGCCGTTCCTATCTCGATGTACTTCTCCGTCGGCGAATCGAGAAAGATATCAAGATCGCATTGTCCGGGAGAAAGGTTCGCTCCGGTCTCAAGATACCGAAGTTTGTCGACCGAAAGGATGGCAAGAACGCGCTCGCCACCGAGGTCATATCGCGACTGAAGCTTCCTGAGCTCGGCGCCCATAACCGTTACCCGGACGTTGAGCGGTTTGATATACCGAAAGGTGCAGTCGAGCGCCTCAAAAACATTGATGTGTATTTGCGCGGCGAGATCGACGAAACGCTCGGTATCCTGGGCAGAGAAAACGTACATCTGCCCGGCTTTAAGCGGAAGGGTCTTGAGAAAATCCGAGACGCTCGGCGCGGCCAAGTCTGCGCCGAGGCGCTGAGCGTTGGCGCAGAGGGGCGCGAACGCGAGAAACGCGAGAATGGCCATGATATGATGATTGTTCCGAGAAGTTGCCATGATGTAAGCTAACGTGCCCCTTTACCGGTCAATACGACCCCAATGGTTTTGCAAATAAGCCAGATATCCAGCCAAAGAGACCAGTTCTGGATATAGTACGAGTCAAGCGCGACCCGCTCCGCGTAATCAGTGTCTGAACGACCTGAGACCTGCCACATGCCGGAAAGCCCCGGCTTAACCGAAAAGATATAGGAGAAATTCTCGCCATAGCGTTGCTCTTCGTCCTTGGTGACCGGCCTCGGGCCGATAAAGGACATTTCGCCCTTGAGAATGTTGAGAAGCTGGGGAAACTCATCAAGGCTCGTCTTCCTGAGGAATTTCCCGATGCTCGTCACGCGGGGATCGTGGGTCAGCTTGTGGCATTGTTCCCATTCCTTGCGATACTCGGGGTTCTCGGCGAGGATACTCGCGAGCCGCTGGTCTGCGTCCACGACCATCGACCGGAACTTCCATACGCGAATCGTTTGGCCGTTTCTGCCGATGCGCTCGTGAGCGTAAAAAATCGGCCCGCGCGAGGTAAGCTTTACCAGAAGCGAGACGATGAGCATGAGCGGGATGACGATGACGCTTCCAAGGAGAAGCATGGTAAGGTCGAGACCGCGCTTGATGGCGGTATTGTACCACTTCGTCAAGTTATGCGTGGTCGCGAAACCGAGCGTCCCGTTGATATCCTTGATCTGCATCGAGAAGGTGCTGAACATATTCATGCGCGGGATGATGATGTTATAGCGAAAATTCGAGAGCGTCGTGAGGACCAAGTGACGGGAAAGGTCTTCGGGCTTCAGTCCCGGAACGATGATCGCCATCTTGATGTGAAGAACCTGATTGAGTTCCTTGCTTTCCCCGATGGAGTGAAGTACCGGTATCCCGCGGTACTCGTCGATCGCAGTGTCGCGTTCGCTTACGATGGCGACGGGTATGTAGCCAAGCTGGGGATGGTCGATGAGGTTGTCGAGTATCTCTTTTGCGTCGGCGTGATCGCCATAGACGACGGCCGGAATTCCCCACCACCTGAAGCGGGAATAGATGTAGTTTCGCGCGATGATGCGGCTCAAGGGGAGCGCGAAGATCGCGAAGAAATACGCGACCAAAAAAGCGATGGCGACGTAATCGCGGCCATCGGTCTCGACGAGTATGGAAAGGGCGATGCCTCCGAACATGAATCCGTTCGCGATGCAAAAGTTCTTGAGCTGCTCGCTCGGGATAAGCAGAATGCCCGGATAGAGCTTAAAGATGTTATAGACCAAGAAAAAGAACGGGAGGTACGTCCAATACGTGACGAATGAGCGGAAGTTGATAAAATGCTGATCGACGAGGTTAACGACGAAGAACCCCGCGCCGATGCAGAGCATGATCGCGACGAAATCGGAAAAAATAAACGCAAAGGCGGTTACGAAGGAGCTGGTCCGGCGATATCGCGCCCTGAACCAGGGTATATACTCGTTTATGGTCATAAAGGCGCTCCCTTGGTACCGAAGGATTGCTTTTCTCGTTATAATCGCTCGAGGTACATAGTAATAACAAACGAATCGGAAAAACGTGTCACCGCAATTCGCCGAGATTCGATTCCCATGCGTTTTTTTTCGTCGTTATCCAGCTCTATAAAGCGAATCATCGCCTCACGAAGCGCAATACCGTCATGAGGCGGTACTCGGTATCCATTTATGCCGTGCTCTACCGGTTCCCGCGTTCCGACGGAATCCGCGACGATAAGCGGCTTCCCCATCGCCGCGGACTCAAGGAGCGATCGCGGAACCCCTTCGCGATACCAAGACGGGAGTACGATGCAATCCGCCGCGTTGATGAAGGGTTTTACGTTTTTAACCACCCCATGGTACTCAACGATTCCTGAGGCTCTGGCGGTTTCCAGCTCGGATTCAGGCAAGAAAATCGGGTTGTTTGGCAAAAGCTCTCCTATTATAGAGAATTTTACGTTTTTATACAATAGTTTGATGGCCCGAGCGGCATCGAGATATTCGCGAATGCCTTTTGAAAGGACAAGCCGGCTATTGTAGAGAAAATGAACCGCTCCGGTATCGGGTTGGCGCATTTCTGCCGAAGGGGTAAAGGATTCAATATCGACGCCGGAACCGGGAAGAAGCCCGGTCTTTTCAGGTTTCACGAGTTTATTATCGAGAAAATACTGACGGTCATCGGAATTCTGGAAAAATACGTGGGCCTTTTTCGAGAAAAAAGCGATTCGATAGAGGGTCATGACCAAGAATCGGGTAAAACCTTTTTTTTCGGCGACGATGCCAAGACCCGTGATATTGGAAACCGAACGAATACCGAGAAGGGATGCGGCAATCGACCCATAGATGTTGGGTTTATTGTTGATATGCAGGGCCACGGTCGGCCGATACCTTCGGTATAATCCAAGGTATCGGAAAAAAAGCGCGATATCATCCCGAATGTTCGTTCCGTCGCCCTTCATCGCGAGAGGGATAAACGGAATGCCGAGTTCAGACTCAAGAACGCGGGCGTTATCATCGGTTGCCGCAAGAGCGATAAGGTCGCGTCCAGAATCCTTTATCGCGAGAAGAAGTCTTTTTCGCGAAAGGACGTTCCACGCGGTATTCGCGGAGAGCATCACCAAGGGTTTTGCGGAATCGCGTTTTTCGTGAGTCATGCTGATTTCGATACCTTAATGGCCTGCTTAAGGGTGTACACGAGGAATCCCCCAAGATAGACGGCCGCATACCCGATAAGTACGATCGGAAGATAGCCCGTCTCGTACCCGGCAAGGTAGAGAAGCGGGAGATACCCCGTCACGCCGATTTCCTCGCTGAAGCGCTTTTCACCGCCTTGCTTACTCTCGATTCTCGCAGCGAGGCTCGCGTTCTTGAAGGATTGATGGAATAGCCGCATGAGGGTATTCGCGTTCGCCGCGAGGGCCGCGATGAGAAGCCAGGTTGCCTCGTGAAGCGGAAGCGGAGAGAGCGAAAAACCGATCGCGGGGAGCGCAAACGAGTCGCTCGCGCGATAGAGACAAGAAAGCCCCATCGAGAGGAGCACGGTCGCGTACGCAAGATAGCCGCCGGCCGCGTCGACCCAGCCGCCGTACGTCGTCTTTTTTCCGATCGTGCGCGCCATGTTTCCGTCGGCGCAATCGAGCACCGCGAAGGCGAGATAGAGCCCGATCGCCACGCGATGGCAGATGACCGACGGGAAAAAGGTCAGGCACAAGGCTAACGCGCAGAGCGCGCCGCTTACGGCCGTTACCGCGTTCGGTGTCATGCCCAGGCGAAGGAAGAGCCAACTCGCCGGAATGGCGAGCGGGCGATAGAGAAAACGGGTCATGGTTCCGTCGGATTTTCGTTTTTCGGGCGGTAAAGAATCGTGAATCGCTTTCAGCGTGTAGCGCATGAGAGTATCTCCTCCATAACGGACTCAAATCGGGCGGGTAGGGCCGCAAGGGCCTCCGCGTAGGCTTCGGTCGCGTTCCCGACGATTCGCGCCGACTCCGCGGGATCGTCAAGATACCGATGCGCGGTTTCCCGTAAGGATTTCGCGTCCCAGTCGAAGGGAACGTAGGTCTCTCCGGGAACGAAGATATCGGGCCAGGTCTCAAGGTGGGCCATGTCGGGTTTCAGGAGAAGGCTCCCGTTGAGGACCGCCTCGAAATCGCGCAGGCAAAGCTCGCCCCAACCGAAGGGACTGACCGTGACGCGCGAATGGCTGATTTCGCGGTTGAATTGGCGCTGACTTGCATGTCCGGTGAGAAACGCGGGGTCCCCCGCGATCGCGTCAAGTACGAGCGTTCTCTGATAGCTGATGGACGGCCGCGAGATGAGCCCGATGCGGCAATGCGCGGGATAGAGGCCCCGGTTTCTCCTCGCTGAGCGGGCGACGTCGGGGTCCCTACGGTAAAAAAGGGACGCAGACGGGATTCCGATTGTCCGAGCGGTGACGACACCGACGCGCTGGCGCAACTGGTCGCGGGGGTAGTCGCCGATGCCGATGTTCCAGGATAGGCGGAGCTTAGCGAGCTCTTGAGGCCGCGTTTCGGTCGCGTACGCGCGCGCGTCGGGATCGGTGACGCCATAGCGAGTATGATAGTAGTCCGAATACAGTTCCTTTCCGTAGAGGGACTTGCCGTAGAGCGAACGGTCGCGAAAAAGGGCTTTTGAATAGAAAAGGTCGACGAAGGGAAGCACGTCAAGGCGGGGAATGCCGCCGCCGGCGTCGTCGTGGAAAAAGGCGATGACTCGGTATTTTTCCCGGAGCCTTGCCATGAGCGCGAGGTCGACGCGGTCTGGCTTGATGAACTGCCGCATCATGATGAGCACGTCGTTCCGGTCCTCGTTGAGGCAGTACTCGCTCGACGAGGTAAAGGTAAACCGGTATTTTCGGGCGTTCTTGAGGAAGGGCTTCAGCGAATGGAAACAGGCGATTCTGTCGATGAGCGACAGCACGGTTATATTGCTCATATCGGTGTTTTACTATACAGTAAGCTTCTATGGAAAGTCCAGAACGGAAGATCAAAATAGGCGTTTTCTCCAAGCCGCTGGACAATTGGACAAGTGGGTCAGGCCATCACCTCGACGAGATAATGCGCCACGCGCTCGATCTCAACGATGCCGCGGGCCGCCCGTTCGACTTCACCTTCATCCACTACAAGCCGAGCGAGAACCCCATCTATTCGCGCGTCGGCGAGATCATCATCCCGCGAAACCCCATTCGTGCCGCGCTCAAGCTCAGGCGATACCGCTTTGACATCCTCCATTACTCGCCGCTTTCGGTATTCGCCCCGATGTTCGCGCTCGGCGCGAAAAAGATCGCGACGATCCACGGGGCAGAGGAAGCGGTGTACCCCGAGGGATACTCGCTCGTCGCGCGGCTCCATGAACGCTACGCGATGCCGGTCCTCGCGCGGAGGCTCGACGCCATAGCGACCGTCTCCGAGACGAGTAAGTCGTATTACGTTTCGCGCTATCGCGTTCGACCCGAGCGCGTGTTCATCACCGTGAACGGGCTTTCCCCCGACATGCGCGTGATCGACCGAAAGGACCTCACCGTACCGGCTCGGCTCGGCGTTACCCGTCCCTACGTATTCCATATCAGTAGGTATTCCGCGCGTAAAAACCCGCTTGGCGTGCTTGAAGGATTCGCGCGCTTTTCCGCGCGTAACCCGGGGTACTCCCTCGTATGCGCCGGAAAGGGCTGGGATTCTCCGGATGTACGCGGCATTGCGGCTCGGCTCGGCATCGCCGAAAGCCTCATCACGCCTGGTTTCATCGACGAGCGCGCCGAGGTGGAGCTCATGAACGGAGCATTGGCGTTTCTCTTTCCGTCGTTCGCCGAGGGCTTCGGCATGCCGAACGTCGAGGCGATGGCGTGCGGATGCCCCGTCATAACAAGCTCCGTCTTCGCGATTCCGGAGGTCGTCGGCGACGCCGCGATACTTCTCAAGGACGCGCGCGATCACGACGAATGCGCACGCGCGCTTGAACGCGTCGCGCGAGACAGCGCTTATCGAAACGAACTCATCAATAAAGGCCTGGAACGGGCCAAGCGATATGACTGGGAGAGCAGCGCCCGAATTCTTATGGACGTGTATAAAAAACTTGCCTCGGAACGTTAGCAAAAGCCAGGCTAAAAAAAGGATAACACGATGGACGGAAACGCTTTTTTGTATATAGATCCCGGAACGGGGAGCATGCTTTTTTCAATCGTCATGGGGCTTGTCGCCGCGGCGTATTTCATGCTCAAGGCCGCGTGGATTAAGCTGAAATTTTTCTTTACCGGAAAGCTTCGTGGGGATTCCGCCTCGAAGCGAAAGCTTGGCATCGTCATCTATTCAGAGGGTAACCAATACTGGAACGTTTTTTCTCCGATACTCGACGAGTTCGAGCGTCGCGGCGTCCCGGTTACGTTTTTCACCTCGTCACCGAGCGACCCCGCGCTCGCGAAGGAATGGCAGTGTGTCGCGCCTGAGTTTATCGGCGAGGGAAATAAGGCGTTCGCGAAGCTTAACTTTCTCGAGGCGGACGTCTGCCTTATGACGACGCCGGGCCTTGACGTGTATCAGCTCAAGCGTTCGCGAGGCGTTTCTCACTACGCTCATGTGCTCCACGACGTCGGTGACGCAACGTGCTACCGCCTTTTCAGCCTCGACTATTTTGATTCGGTACTTCTTTCGGGTGAGTATCAAAAGAAGGCGATCCGCGAGCTTGAGGCAAAGCGGGGAATCCGAGAAAAGGAACTCATCGTCGCCGGCTGTCCTTATCTTGATATGCTCAGCGCACGTCTTGCCTTGATAAAGAGGGACGAGTCGGCGGGCTTTACCGTACTGGTCTCTCCCTCATGGGGGCCAAGCGCCCTCCTTTCGCGCTACGGAGAGAAGCTGCTCGATCCGCTCGTCAAGACGGGGCTTCGCGTGATCGTTCGCCCGCACCCGCAATCGAAGAAATCTGAAAGCGCGATGCTGAGCAAC
>Ga0116170_10002720_pt1 | contig 16884 bp, 6 predicted proteins | sample AD_JPNHW1_MetaG_FD_89797 | JGI IMG/M metagenome (GOLD analysis project Ga0116170, IMG submission 89797) | Active sludge microbial communities of municipal wastewater-treating anaerobic digesters from Japan - AD_JPNHW1_MetaG | ecosystem: Engineered > Bioreactor > Anaerobic > Digestate | place...
GGCTATGGAGAAGGATTCGTAAACACGAACCTCTCCGATATGCAGAATAAATATTCCACGGTCTATTTCCGGAAAAAGTTCACGGTTGAGGAACCGGCACAGATCACCTCGCTGGTTCTGCGCGCCCGGTTTGACGACGCCATCAATGTCTGGATCAATGGCCATCCGGTTCTTTCCGTCGGAGCCTACGACTTCGAGCAGGCCTGTACCGCGTTGGCCCGGGACAACCGGGGGGACGAACAGGCCTTCCAGGATTTTCAACTGCCCAATCCGATCGATTATCTGATAGCGGGTGAGGAAAACGTCATTGCCGTCCAACTTCTGAACGTCACGCTGGAGAGTTCGGACGCCACGTGGGATGCCGCGTTGATCGCCGGGCCCGTGGTGGACGCAAAACCCACGCCGGGGGCGGTCAACTCGGTCTATTCCACGCAACCCCCTCCCTGTCTGCGCCAGGTGGAGCATTCGCCCAGGCAACCCGCCTCAAATGTTCCCGTGACGATTTCGGTCAAGGTGACTTCGCCTATCGCGATCGCCTCGGTGACGCTGGATTACCAGCTGGTCAACCCGGGCGCCTATATCCGCATCACCGATGCCGAGTACCTGACTCAGTGGACGACGCTGGTCATGCACGACGATGGGCTGAACGGGGACGCGGTGGCGGACGACTCGGTCTATTCGGTCCAGATCCCCGCGAACCTGCAGACCCACCGGCGTCTGGTGCGGTATCGCATCACGGCGTCGAGCAGCAACGGTCAAACGGTGCGGGCGCCCTACTCGGACGATGAGGTTCCCAACTTCGCCTACTTCGTGTACGACGGAGTACCCGCCTGGACGGGCGCTTACAATCCCAATGGGGCCGCTCCCGACAACACGAAAATGACGTTCGATACGACGGTCATGAACTCCCTGCCTGCGTATCACCTGATTTCGCGTTCGAAGGATGTGTTCGATTGCCAGTACAATCCGAACTACTACAGCCGTCTCTACACGTTCACGGGCGCGCTCGTGTACGACGGCGAGGTGTACGATCACGTGTGGTACCGCATCAAGGGGGCGGGTTCTACCTATGTCGTCGGCAAGAACAAGTGGAAATTCAATTTCCCGAAAGGGCATGCCTTTCAGGCCCGTGACAACTACGGGAAGAAATACGGAGAGAGGTGGGACAAACTGATCTTCTCGACCGGAACCTGTCCCTGGTGGCAGTACCCGCATCCGGGAGGAACGTGGGATCAGGGGACGGATGGGATGGTCTTGAACGAAGCGCTCGGGATGCGTTTCTTCCAACTGACGGGTGTTCCGGCCAGCAACACGAACTTCGTGCATTTCCGCGTGATCGACATGCCGGCGGAGTCCGACCCGGCCAATCAGTATGAGAGCGATTTCTGGGGACTGTACATCGCGATTGAACAGCCGGATGGGCGTTTTCTGGACGAGCGCGACCTGCCGGACGGAAACCTGTACAAAATGGCCGGCGGGGACAGCCATCTCCTGAACCAGGGACCGTCCGACCCGGTGGACCTGTCCGATCTCAACACGTTCATGAGCTACGATACCGGCTACAACAAGACCAATCCCCTTCAGCCGTTCTCCTGGTGGGAAAGCAATTGCAATCTCCCCTTGTATTACAGTTACAACGCGGTGTCGGTGGGGATCAACAACGCGGACCGGCGGCCCGAGTGGAATTGCCTGTATTACCGCAATCCCCAGACCGCGCAGTGGGCGATGTTGCCGTGGGATCTCGATCTGTCGTTCGAATATGGTCCCCATTACACGGATATGGAGCACTGGCGCAATGTTCTGAACTATGAACAGGCCGCGATTGCCTATGCCAACCGGGCGCGCGAGCTGCTCGACCTGCTTTTCAACCGCGACGAAGGAGGGCGGCTGGTGGACGAGTATGCCGCCTTCCTCAACCGGTCGAGCGGCGGTCACAACTTCTTCGAGGCCAACCGGGCCATGTGGGAGTACCACCCCCGGGTGATCAACTCGGGGCGGCAGGGGCGTTTTTTTGCCAACAACGAATACCTGGCGGCAACCAAGCAGTGCAGTTTCGCGGGAGTGGTGGACTACATGAAACGGTATGTGGCGGGGGAGGCGTGGCCCGACGGGGTCTGGCAACCGAGCGCCGACACCTTCGGTGGCCTGCTCCTGAAGCGGCAGGCCGAGGACGCAGCGATCCCCTTCACCCCGACCCTGACCTATCTGGGAGGAACCCGCTATCCCACCAACGACCTGCGTTTCAAGACCAGTACGTTTGCCGATCCCCAGGGGGCGGCGACGTTTGGCGCGCTCATGTGGCGTCTCGGGGAAGTGACCGACCCGCAGGCGCCTCGATACGATCCGGAAGATCCGGGAAAATATGAAGTCCTGCCCGTCTGGGAAAGTCCGGAACTGACGACCTTCTCGGACACGATCCGGATTCCGGCCAGCAGTCTGAAGGTGGGCCATGCCTACCGCGCCCGGGTCCGGATGCGCGACAACACCGGGCGCTGGAGCCACTGGTCCAGTCCGATCCAGTTTGTCGCCGGAGAACCGGACACGCTCACGAGTCTGCGCGAGCACCTGCGGGTGACGGAACTGATGTTTAACCCACCTGCCGGCAGTGCGTTCGAGTATGTCGAACTGCACAACACGAGCGGTCAGGAGGCTCTGAATCTGAGTGGAGTGGCGTTGACCGACGGGGTCAGCTATGTCTTCCCGGAAGGGACGACTCTGGGACCGGAGGGGTATCTGCTGGTGTCCTGCGATCCGTCGGCCAATTTCACCGCATTCCGTTCGCATTATGGCCTGGGAGATTCCACGCGGGTGTACGGACCCTATTCCGGTCAGTTGAACAACAGCGGGGAGCGGGTCCGCCTGGCGTCGGCGGTGGGGGGGACCGATCTGGTTGTCTTTGAATACAACGACGCGCGGGGCTGGCCGTTGGCTTCGCAGGGGGGCGGACACTCTCTGGTGCCGCTCAACGATACGGTCACCAGCGCCTCGGCCAGAGGAGCGCTCGACTATTGCGGGAACTGGCGCGCCTCGACCTATCGGGGCGGTTCGCCCGGCGTCGCCGATCCGATTCCTCCGGCGGGTGTGCTCCTGAACGAGTTCGCCGCCAATACAAAATCGAACGACTGGATCGAACTCTACAACCCCACCTCCTCGACTCTCGTACTGAACGACTGTTATCTGAGCGACGATGTGACAAGCCTGACCAAGTGGGCCATTCCGAACGGCACGACGATTCCGGCTGGAGGATTTCTCTGTTTTGACGAATCCGGCGGTTATACGCCTGGAGGCAATGTTTTGAGTTTCGGGCTGAATGCGACCGGGGAACAGGTCGTGTTGTCGTATCTGCCGGGGACGAAGGCGGACCGCATCCTGGATTGCATCCGCTTCAAGGCGCAGGAGCCGGACCTCTCTCTGGGACGCCACCCCGATGGGGGAGCGTATTGGTACATTCTCAAACCGACGCCGATGACCGGCAACACGAAACCGATCCCCGATCTGGTGCTTTCGGAAGTCATGTACCATCCGGAGGATGACCTGACCACCCATTCCTATGTGGAACTCTACAATCCGACGACCCGGACCCTCCCGCTTTCGAACGAAGCTGGAGGATGGCGCATCACGGGCGAGGTCGGTTATCAGTTCACATCGGGAACCGTTCTGGCGCCGGGCGCGCACCTGGCGATCGTCGGGTTCAGTCCGGCCAACCTGTCCATGTCGGACAACTTCTACCGATACTACAGTCTGCCCTCTCTGGAGGTGAACATGGAGGGGGGATTCACGGTGACGTCGGGCGACCATATATCCGGAAAGACGGGACGCATTGCGCTGGAACGTCCGTTGCCGCCAGTCGCTCCGGCCATTTTCCCCTGCTGGGGGGTGGTGGATGAACTGTTCTACTTCGACGATTCGCCCTTCCCGTCTGAACCGGATGGGGGGGGGACGGCGTTGCATCGGGTGGCCGCGGCCCATTCGGGCGTGGATCCGGCCAACTGGCGATCCGGTACGCCTTCACCGGGTACGGCGGTGGATCTCTATCGTCTGGCTTTGACCGGCACGGCGGGTGGAAAGGTGGAGGTGTCCCCCTTGCAGGCGCGTTATCTGCCGGGAGATGTGGTCTCGCTTCGAGCGGTTCCGGAAACCTATTACCTCTTCGTGCGGTGGGAAGGCGATGTCCCCGCCGGGCAGGAAACGACCCCAAAGATCAAGTTGACGATGGACCGAGACCGCAAGGTCCAGGCGGTCTTCGAGCGTGTCCCGTTGAAAGGCAGCAGTGTTCTGATGGTTCATTGAGCGAGGCTTCGGAATCAGCAGAGGAAACGTCACACCCCGATTCCGAACCAGTGGCCGGTCTGGTAAACGATTGTTGTCACAACCCAGGCCAGAACCGTCAGTCCGGCCATCTGGAGCGCGGCCCACTTCCACGACCCGCTCTCGATGCGCGTGGCGGAAATAGTCGCCACACAGGGCATGCCGATCAGGCAGAAGAGCATGATACAGAACCCGATCAGAGGCGTGTATTCGGCGCGCAGCCGTTCGCGCAGTTTCTGCGATTCGGAGTTGGTGTCTCCGAGAGAGAAAACGATTCCGAGCTGCGCCACGAACACTTCCTTGGCGGCGAAGGCGCCGATGAGCGCCGTGCCGATACGCCAGTCAAACCCCATCGGACTCAGAAGGGGTTCCAGTCCATGCCCGATTCGCCCGGCTAGCGAAGCGCGCATCTGTTCCGCCTGCTGGACGAACGGGCGGGCTTGTTCTCTCTCGCGGAAGGGCGTGTCCACGTCGGTGACAAAGCGCGTCGCGGCCTGCCAGGCCTGGGGATCCTGTTGCTTGAGTGTCGTTTCGGCCTCAGCCAGAAGGTGCCGGTCAATCAGATCCTGTTGCGATGTTCCCTTCTTTTTTTCGGAGGAAACGGGGGGCTGAACTTTTGAGACGATCTCGGCGGCTTCTCGGAAACGCTTCAGAAGCGTACCGTCCGGACCCGCCTCCAGATTCTGGATTTTCTCCTGGAATGCGTCTTCCGCCGCCTGAAACTTGAGTTCGGATTCATAATACCGTTTCTGAATCGTTTCTTTCTCCAATTCCGCCTCGGCAGCTTCGCGCAGGAGAGGGGATTCCGGGGACAATCCCATCAGCGGGTTCAGCCCTTGGACGTGGGCCAGGTATTCATTCCGGTCCGCCGCCGTTTCCGCCTCCGCTTTTGCTTCGGAGGTCGAGTTGTGGGGGTAGCTGGTCAGGGCCCACAGGACAATCGAAATGCCCAGGATCGTGGTTCCGGCCTTGCGTACATAAAGCCACCCGCGCAGCCAGGCGTGGCGCGCCAGACTCTTCAGCGTCGGAATCCGGTAGGGGGGCAGTTCCATCACGAAGGGGAGCGATTCGCCCTTCAGCAGGGTGTTACGCAGGAGGCGGATGCAGAGGATCGACAGAAGAATACCGATCACGTAAATGATCCAGAGAGTCGGCGCCTGCCATTTCGCGGGGAAAAAGGCCGGGATAATCAGCGTGTAGATGGGCAGGCGGGCGCCGCAGCTCATCAGGGGAATGACCATCATGGTGGTGAGCCGGTCGCGCCGGCTTTCGAGTGTCCGCGTGGCCAGAATCGCCGGAACGGAGCAGCCGAACCCCGTCAGCATCGGGATGAAACTCTTGCCGTGCAGACCGATGCGGTGCATGAGGTTGTCCATCAGGAACGCCGCGCGCGCCATGTAGCCGGAGTCTTCCAGAAACGCCAGCGCCACGAAGAGGATCAGGATACTGGGCATGAAGACCACCACGCCTCCCACGCCGCCGATCGCGCCGTCAATCAGGAGTGAACGCAGGGCGTTCTCGGAACCCCGGGGCCAGAAACTTGACAGCGTGTTACTGAGCCAGGCGAACCCCGACTCGATCCATTCCATCGGGAAGGCCCCCACCTTGAAGGTCAGGTAGAACACGGCATACATTATCAGGAGAAACAGAGGTAGTCCGAGCGCCCGGCTCAGGAGGAGCGCGTCAATCTTGTCGGACATGTCGTGGCGGTTTTCCACGGTCAGGCGCACGGCTTCCTGACAGGCGCCGGAAATGAAGCCGTACCGCCGGTCGGCCAGGGCGATTTCCGGCTGGTCGCCGGTGAGTTTCTTGATTCGGAAAGCGCTTTTGTCCACTTCCGCCAGAAGCGTTTCGTTCTGGACGATCTGCCGCATCTCCTCGTCGTTTTCGAGCAGTTTGATCGCGGCCCACCAACTTTCCACCCCAGTGGGCAGAGAAATTCCCGTCTGCTCGATCAGGCGTTGTATCCGGCTGATTTCTTCGTCCAGGTCCGGACCATAGGGAATGCGGACGCGGGGAGGGGGTTCTTTCCGGTCGGCCACGGCAAGAGCGGCCTCGAACAGATCGTCAATTCCTTCCTCCTTATATCCGACGGTCTTGACGATGGGCGCTCCCAGGAGCTGCGAGAGCCGCTTGAGATCGAACTCGAGTCCCATCGCCTTGGCCCGGTCGCTCATGTTGAACACCAGCACCAGCGGCACGCCCAGTTCCATCAACTGGACGGGCAGGTACAGGTTCCGTTCCAGATTCGAGGAGTCCACCACGGCGGCCACCACGTCGGGCTGGCTGGTTTGGAGATAGTCGCGGACCACCCGTTCTTCGTGGGAGTAGGCGGTGAGGTTGTAGGTGCCGGGCAGGTCCACGATCTCAAGATCGCGGCCTTTGTAGAAACGGTTGGCCCTATGCAGGTCCACCGTGACCCCGGCATAATTACCGGTTCGGAGGTTTTCACCGGTCAGGGCGTTGAAAAGAGTGGTTTTCCCGGAGTTGGGATTCCCGGCCAGGGCCAGGATGACGGTCGTTTTCAAGAAAGTCCCCTTTTATCTGTGGGTGTCGAGAATTGGGTCTCGCGTTTGAGTTTTGTTGATCCGAAATAATTTCGGATAGATGAAAAGTCGGGATAAAAAAAGACCGTTGCCCCTTTTCCCTTATTCGTTCAGTGGGGCGATCCGGATTCTCCGCGCCAGGCTCTGACCCAGCATCAGGCGGGTGTCGTGGACCAGGATCACGAACGGTCCCCGGCCCTGATTGCGGACCACTTGGATTTCGACTCCCGGGTGCAGGCCCATTGAGGCCAGGTGCGCCTGTAACTCGCGTCCGCCCATGTCGGCGGCCAGAAAACGCACCCGCTCGCCCGGCGCCACGTCGGACAACCGATGGGGGGCGGTTTCTGGGAGGGGGATAAGTGTTGCATGATGGGGGTGATGCATGGTGTTGCGACTGCTCCATTCCGGCGCGAAACGCGCCCGGACGCCGGTCAGGCGCCCGAATTCACAAATCCTTGTCCTTCAATCCAACGCGCGCCACTCAGGGGCGCGTTCTCCACATGTCGCAGAAACGAGACGAACCGTTCCTGGATTTCGGGGGAAATCACGTGTTCGAGCGCGCACGCCACCCGGTCGGCATCCTGAGGGGGGATGGACAGGACGTTGAGAAAGAAGTCCTTAAAAATACGGTGCCGTTGCGCCATGATTTCGGCGATGGCTCGCCCGGCGGGGGTCAGGGTGACGACCTCGAAGGGGGCGTAATTGATCAGCCCCTTTTCGGCCAGCGACCGCAGCGCTCCGGTGACGGAGGAGTTGCTGACTTTCAGTTCCCGGGCCACATCGCGGGGTTTGGCCGCCTGTTTGGCGTCCACGATGTGCAAAATGGCTTCCAGGTAGTTTTCCAGGCTTTCGCTGAGGGGTTCTGCCGGGCTGGTCATTCTGGCCCCATCCTTTTTTTCAGGGTCTTCGGCGAAGATTAGGATTTTCGCCTCTCCTAAAATTATTCGTCTGATCGAATAGAATGTCAAGCGTTTTATCTCCTCTCATGCGTAAAAGATTGAAAATAGAGAAGCTTGACAGAATGTAAAGACGCGCATTATGGTAAAAAACCTGAATGCCATTTCCCGGCGTGGTGATTTTCCTGTTCGAGAAGGATCTATGAAGACTCACGTTCCCTTGAAACGCTTGAAACGATTCCCCTGGCGATCGGGCTACCGGCGGTTTCTGCGTCTGTTTTTCAATCTGACGGGGATCGGGGTGGTGGCTCTGGCCGTTTACACAAGTCTTGTCCGGGCGGACAATCATCCCACTCAGGATTTCTGGACGTGTGCCTCTCATGTTTCGACTCTTCAGAATATTTTCGATCAGGGAGAAGGTTGGTTTCAGGCGATTGGGGAAACTAAGATTCCCATGCCGTATGAAATCGGTTTGGGGTGGGGGGCTTCTGTCTTCAATTGGACCCCCAGCCGAATCCTGAGACTCGCCGAAATGGTCAATATTCTGTTACTGGCCGCCGGGTTGGGGGTGTTCGGGCGCCGTTGGACATCGACAAGTACCCCTTGGGGGGGACCTGTCGCGGTCGCGTTGTTATTCTGGGGACGGGGTTTTTACCAGACGACGGAATATCATCTTGCGCTGCTACCTCTGGTCGGGCATTACCACACCACCTTCAGTTTTGCGTTGGCGCTGTTTTCGTTGACGTTGTTGGCCGACTTTTGCCGAAGTCAATCGTTCAACGGTTGGCGCGTGTATGGGCGGTTGGTTGGAGCGGCTTTCCTCGGAGCGGGGGTCGCGTTGTGCCATTCGATTACCTCCTTCTTTTTTCTGATCCCGATGGCGGTCATCACCGTCTTATTTCGGTCTCACTCCCGGCGGCAGCGTCTTTATGGGCTGTTGTTCTTTCCGGCGATGTTTTTGACGGTTATGCTTTGGCCCTGGCGGGAAGTGGCTGTGGGGCCCATGATTCAGTACATTCAGTCGGAACAGAATGGTGAAACGGGGGGGAAGGTGGAATCGCGCCCGCCGGTGGAGTTGAATTCCAGTTCGGCATCGCCTCAGGAACCGGCCCGATCGGGGGGGCTTCTGGAACGGATTCGGACCAAACAGGTGACCTTCAATCCGGGGCAGTACAAAGTCCACTTCACTTTGTCCGAGATCTTTTTGCGGGCGCCCGCGTTGAAATACGGATGGTTTTATCTGGTCGTTCTGATGTTTCTGCGTCCCCGGAAGCGGGAGGTCCGGGCCATTGCGCTGGCCATTGCTTTGTTGCTGGCCGGTTGGGCTTTTTCCGGTTATGTCTTGAAACTGACCCAGGGGGGGCGTTTCCTCTATTTTCTCGGGTTCCTTTTGCAACTGGCGACGATTCGGGCGCTCTGGGACCTGACGGCCGCTCCCCGCTGGAAATGGGTTTTGAGCCTTCCCCTGCTGTGCGGTCTTTATGTTCCCGTGCATGACTGTATCGAGGGATACCGGGACAATTTCTGTACCTCCAAAACTCTGATTCGCCTGCCTGCCGATCAACTGGCGGAAATTCGGAAGCAGGTGAGAGGCGAGAAGGTTCTGGGCGATCTCGAAACCCTCAACTATCTGCCGGCCTTTGACATCCAGCCGGCCTGGCTCGAGAGAGAATATGGCCTGGTGGCGCCCCAACTGGCGCCTGTGTCTCTCCAGAACTGGTGGGCGTGTCCTCTGGACGGGAAAGGGCTGACTCTGGCGGCGCGGGAATCGGGGGCCAACTGGCTGTTGTTCGATAAACAGGGACTCCATGACCTGAAACAGCTTCATGCCGGTACACGTCCCTTCTTTCAGTCCCTTTACTCCCGTTCGTCCATGCTCGAACCGGTTTACGAGTCGGACGTCTATCGTCTGTATCGCATTCGCAGCACGGATGATTCCTCCGGCGCGGGCAACATCGCCATTTTGCAGGCCATCGAGGAAGCGCAGGACCTTTTCCAATGGGAATCGCTTCATTCCCTGTATGCGAACTGTGTGGAGAAAGACTCGGCGATTCTGGAAGCATTCTCAAAGAAGGAACAGGCGCTCCTGCAGAGCGCGCCGGTGCGAGGGGTTCTGGTGGACGGGATTGAGGTCGTGGGTTTCAAGTGGACTCAGACTCAACCGCCCGCATCGAATCTTCAAGCGGAATATCGGGGAACCTGGTTGCTTCGCATCACGAAAAAACCGGATTTCAAGGAGTCGGGAAAACTGAATATCGCCCTGTTTGGGAAAGTGGAGCCCGAGTATCAGGACTGGTTCCTGCAACAGGGCAACAAGAAACCGGAGTTCGGTTTTACGCTGGCCAATCTGCCGTATCAGGACTGGCAGGAAGGGGCCTATTATACGGCTACGCGTCTGTTTCCCGTTCCCGCCATCCCCTACCGTTTATACACGAATCTGGGGTTCGACAGTGGTTCCGGCTCAAAACAGATCGGGGTCCGGGTTGACTTGGGCCTGAAGCCGGAAGCCGGGGATTGAGAAACCCCGCTCTTCTCCCTCTCATACCTCGTTGCAATCAAAAGGATACCGGAGACCCCTTAACCACGAAAGGCTCGAAATACTCGAAAGAAGAGGGGGGCGTGCCTTCTTGTGTTCTTTCGTGGTTGAATAAAGCGGTTTCAGCACGCCCCCCTTCGAGAGTTTGTGTTGTCTTGAATGCAAATTCGCATCACGGCGTTTCCTCGTAGTAACAGACCACGCGCTGTTTCAGGGTGTTGGCGTTCAGGATCAGACGACGGTTGGGGGTTTCTGAGACGGAAATAACCCGGATGGCCTGTTGTTGGTCGGGTGTGGCATCGGGAATGAAATGCTGAAGTTGATTGGGTGCGGCCAGCAGGGTGGTTTCGTCGAGATGGTTCCCCTCGTGGTGGGGGAACAGGGCCAGATAGAGCATTTCGGTTTCGACGATCTCGCTGAAGAAATGGGTCCCCAGGGAAACGTCCGGGACGATTTCGTCGCTCATGGTCACGATCTCGCACAGGGCGGTGGCTTGGCTGATCTCGGCGAAGGAGACCGGCACGCCCAGTGACGGAGTGGTGGTGCCCCAGCGGCCGGGGCCCAGAAGCAAGGTTGTGGCTTGAGGGGTTTTTTCCGCAAATTCACGGTTCAGGCGCCCGATGAGCCGGGCCACGGTATAGCGTTCCTGCATCGAAAGGCGCGAGTAAACCGAGGGGACCACATAGACCAGCCTGTCGAGAGCGCCTTGCCGACTCTGGCCGATGACGGCGCCATGCGCCAGAAGCATCCGATTTTCGGGCGGGATATTTTCGGGCGGGTCCACGATACTGCCGCCTCCCTGCACCTGGAGGGGACGGCACTGAACCACGTTGATACGGTAATCGGTTGCGTCAAGGAAGTTGACCGTGAACTCGATGTCCACGGGGTATTGGTACGCTTCGTGCAGAATCCGGAGAATCTGACGCATGTCCTCGACAAAAGGGGTCTGGGTCAGGATATGTTCAAAAGTCAGGACCCAGGAGAAGACGTTGGAGAGGCCCCGTTCCCGTGCGGCACGGTCCACGCCGCTGTCCCGGGTGGCGAAGAGGTCCAACTGGATGTCCGGGCTGTGCTGGGCGACTTCCCGGAAGTCCATCGAGACGAGCTGGTTCGCGTTCAGGTCCAGGACGTCCACCTTGTGCTGGGCGTACTGGCCGATTTCGTCGAGGCTGTGTTCGGGGCGTTTCTCGGGGGCGTTCAGGGCCACGACGCGCGTGTAATCGTCGTCGCTGCGGTCCACGGCCCGGGTCCCCAGGCCGAACACCATGCGCAGCATCCCCGCTTTCGGGTCAATTTCTTCGTTCCAGACATAGGGGTTGAAGGAAAGACCGACCCCTCCGATCTGGGGATAATACAGGTCGCCGTTCTGCGCTCCGGAGACCCGCTGGACCAGGAGCGCCATCTGTTCGTCGCGGTCCAGCAGACCCCGGCGCGCGCGGTACCGCAGGGCGTCGTCACTCAGACTCGACGCATAGATGGTCTGGACGGCGGAGATAAAGTCGGTCAGGCGTTTGGTGCGCGGGCCCTGGTTGGCGCAGAAGACGCTTTCGTATTTGCCCGCGAAGGCGTTTCCGAAGTTGTCCTCGAGCAGACTGCTTGACCGCACGATGATGGGCGACTGCCCGAAATAATCGAGCATGTCGGAGAACTGCATGACCAGGTGGTCCGGGAAGGTGCCGCGCAGAATCTGGCGGCGCGCTTCGGAGGCGCCCTTCAGGAACGTGTCGGGATTGCGCTGGCTCTCGCGCACCCACCAGCAGCCGTTGCGGACCAGGTAGGTGTAGAAAACATCCGAGGCGATGAAGAACGAATCGTGCATCTCGCGCAGTTCGCGCCAGCGGGGGAGTCGCTCGCGCAGAATGCCGCGCGCCAGCAGCATTCCGACGGATTTCCCCCCGATCAGACCGGTTCCGATAATCCGCTCGCCGATGCGCAGCACTTCACTGAGCGTGAAGTGCCGTTCACACAGTTCCACAATTCGGTCATCGCGTGAAATGGCCATGCGGATCAGGAGTTGAAAGAGTCGGGCGCCCTCCTCGCTGTTGCAGGCGTCTTCGCCCTGGCTTTCGAAGAGCGCTTGCGCCTGGTCGAAGGTGCGGTTCCAGATATCGAGGTGGGCCGGACCGGCCTGCAGCTCGGGGCGGGGCACCTGTGAGAGGATCTCGGCGATGGTGATGCTGTCGGTGACCGCGGGGAATTCGTTGCCTCGCCAGGCGTGGAGCATGTACATCGTCGGAGAATAACGGTGCAGGACCTTGATCGGACGGACATAGAGGGCGTCCTGATACCGGTGTACGTCGAGAAACAACTGCGTGGTGTCGGTGATGGGCGAGGTGGCGTAGAACGAGTGGCGGTTGCGCAGGAGCGGAAAGTAGGTGAGGGTCGCCAGGTCGTAGAGGTAGGGACAGGTCAGGAGGAAAAAGTTGGCCAGCATCTGGTCGCCGTACCAGTGGGTGACCAGGTCGGTCAGGCAGTCGAAGATATAGAACGCGCCCCGGCCCGCTTCCTCGATGACGCGGTGGACCTGGAAGAGGAACGACTCGAACCCCTCCGCCGGGTCGAGCGTGTGAACCTGCGCGCCGTCCTCCTCGGTGGCCAGCGGGGCATGGTTCGCAAACCGGAAGTAGATCAGTTTTTTCCCCGTCCGTCGCGCATAGGCGCAGTACGGCTCGATGAACGGGATGAAGTCCTCGATCTCGTCAATCTGCCAGACGACGTTGTCGCCCGCCAGAATGCCTCCCACCACCCGGTCCAGTCCCGGGAGTCCACTGCTCAACGGCCTGTTTTCCATGAGACCCCTCCTGCTGTGTGGGAAACAATCGCCGGACTCGAAATAGCGTCCGGGAGAATCCAGAAGATGTTGTGTGTTGAAAAGGTCCCTCAGCCCGCTTCAGCGGGCTCTTCTTTGCACCCGCCTTCAGGCGGGGTGTTTCCTGTTCATCCAGATCATTTGGAGCCGGCTTCAGCCGGACTTTCTTTCGAATGACCAGGCGTGAAGCGATTCCCGGGAAGCCGCGCTGAAGCGCGCTTCAGGACATGGGGAGAATTCCACCTCCCCCCCTGCTGAAGCAGGGGGCAAAGAACAGCCTGCTCAAGCAGGCCAACTTCAGGGAACACCTCGGGGGGAATCTCTCTGTTTGTCACTTCATGTCCCTGTCGTGCCCGAACCCCAAGGGCGAGAAATCCCCAGACTCTCCGCTGATGGGACCTTGTCTCGATAGGAAATAACCCAACCAATTGCCCTTTGCTCCCGCCGGAACAATGAGTTTGGGTTCTGCTGCGCTTATATCAGAACTTCTGGATTCTCCTGTAATCGAGTCAGGGACGCAGTTATGAGGCGCCTCTCCTATTTCTTTGCGGCTTCGGCTTCCAACCGGGCGACTTCGGCCAGGCGTTCGATGATGGGCAGATGTTGCGTACAGGCCTCCTCGCACTGGCCGCACTCGATACACTCGGCCGCCGAGGCCTTGCGGGTGGCCAGTACGCCCCACTCGTGCTGGAAATCCATGTCCTTGACGATTTGCGCGTCGGTTTTGCCGAAGATCTGCTTCTCGTTGTAGAACTGCATGTAGGCTGCCACCGGGATCTCCTGGGGACACCCCTCGCAGTAACCGCATCCGGTACAGGCGGCGTTCATGTTCTGGCCGATATGGGCGCGAATCTGGTCGAGTTGCTCGGGCGTGAAGGGCTCGGCCCGGTCGGCGACGGCGCAGGCCATGTCAATGTGCGCGCGGGTGGTGAACCCGACGATGGCGGTGGAAATTTCCGGGCAGGCCATCGCAAAACGCAACGCCGCCTCGGTGGGCGTTTCGCCGTTCGAGGCGAGGAACGCCAGTTCCTTCTCGTGCGTCGGGATGGCGCCGCCGAACAGCGGGTTCATCGCCACGACGCCGACTCCGGCCTGATACGCGGCCTGAATGCCGTCCCAGCGGTAGGGGAAGTTGAGGATGTTCACCCCCATCAGAACCCCTTCGACCTTCCCATCCTCGACGATGTGGCGGATCTCGTGCCCCGGCTGGTGCGACGAACAGACGATGTGGCCGATGAGCCCTTCCTGCTGGAGTTCGAGCAGGCCGTCGTACTGACCGCCGGGCTGGATGGCCAGTTCGTAGTGCGCCGGTTTGCGCAGGCACCAGATGTGGTAGAAATCAATCTTCGAGACTCCCAGACGGTCGAGCGACCGGCGTACCTGGTCCTTGGCCTTCTGGGCGGTGTCGAACGACGTGGGCATGCCTTTCGTCGAGACGTAAAAGGGACCGGGCATGTTCTTGAGCGCGATGCCGAAGATGTCCTCGCTCTGGTCGTCGCAGTACCCGGGCGCCGTGTCGAAGTAGTTGATCCCCTTCTCGCAGGCGTAGTGGAGCAGCTCGGCGTTCTTTTCTTTGGGCTGGGACGTGTCGAACCGCATTCCACCGAATCCCACGCAGGATACCTGAACGCCGGTTTTGCCATAGGGTTTGTATCGCATTGTGTCGAGAACCTCCGAATTGAATGAAGTGAATCGAGAACCCGCTTCGTAAGAGATTGCCGGTCAGCGACTCCCGGAATTTCGAGTGGATAAGTCCCTCGTCTGTTTCCCGGGTGAAAGTCCGAAAACAGGACGTGTCTTGGACTGGTAGATCATTCATAGCGTCTGGAGAAAACGATGTCAACCCCGATGCTTTCTCATCTGTTTCTTCAAAACCATTGACCCGCCCGGAACCTCTGGTGTGTAATGGATGTCTCAGATGCGGCGGGTGTGGGGTTGCGGTTCTGAGGCGGGTGTTTTTTCTCCTGTTTCCGATGACAGCCAGAGAGGTCCATGCCGGATCGCATGAGAATTTTGTGTCGAATCCTCCCGGAGGCCTTTTTCCTGAAGCTCCGGATGTCTTGATGAAGGGAAGTTGAAGATCATGGTAGAACCAGATGGGAAACCGGTCACGACGGGCGCGCCTTTAAGGCCGACGTGGGAACAAAGACCTCGCGGGGGCGGGAAAAAGTGGGTGAAATTCGGGATCGCGGGGTTTCTGACGCTGTTGGCGCTGGGCGCCGGGGGGTACTCCTACCTCTGTTCGCGTGCGTTCCTGCGTCAGTGGGTGTTGCCGCAGGTCGAGAAAGAACTGGGCCGCACGGTCGAGGTGGAAGGGTACCAGTTTTCCCCCTTCGGGTCTGTGGAACTGACGGGAGTGACGATCGGTCCGGCGGAGAACGAATCCGACCCGGCCCTGGAATTGAAGTCGCTGATCTGCCGGTTCAGCCCGATGGGACTGATGGGCGGGACGCTCGATGTGAGCGAGTTTGCGTTGGACACGGCCACCGTCCGCGTGACGCAGAACGCCGATGGCACCCTGAGCGGTCCGTTCCCGCTTTCGAAAGAGAAGAAGAAAAAGAATCCGGATTCGGAGAAGGACGGGGTTTTGTCTTTCGCCGTGGATATCCGCAACGCCAAGGTGGACAACCTGAATCTGGTTCTGACGCAGTTGAAGGCGGGACAGAAGGAGCCGAACCGCTATCGGGCCGAGCAGGTGACGGTCGAGTGTCCCCGTTTCACCTTCACGGAACCGGCGGAGCTGACCGCCAACGCGCGACTGAACGCGCGGGTGGCGGTGCCGGGTCCGGATGCGGACGTACCGAAGAAGATGCAGGATTTCTCGGCGGTTTTCAATGGGAAGATGGCCGTGGAGGCGTCCGGCGAAAAGTTCAAGAACCTCACGGGTTCGTTCGATATCGCGAAGGTTCAGGGGAAGGTTCAGGAGATTGATCTCGGGTCTTACGGCGTCACCTTGACGCCCCGGGTCGTGCTGGCCTCCGAGGATCTGATCCAGACCAGCGGAACACAGTTGCGGATTTTCTCGGGTGAAAAAACGCTCGCCCAGGCCGACCTGGGGGTCGAGTGGAACCTGAAGACGAAAAAAGGGACGGGCGCCTTGAAACTCAAACCGGTGGACCGGCGGGTGCTCAACATCCTGGCCGCCGCGCAGGGGGTGGACTTCCGCGATACAACCGTCGCCATGCAGGCCCGGGGGGCGTTCGAGGCCAGCGGAGCGGTCGAGAACGTGGACGTGGCGCTCGATGTGAAAAACCTGAACGCGACCGGCGGACCGTTCAAGGACGGCTTTCCCCGGACCGATTCGGTCGTGCGATTCCGCGCGGCCTACCCGGCGGATCATAAGACCGTGCAGTTGGATCAGCTGGACGTTTCCGTTCGCCAGAAGGAGGAAGGCGAGGGGCGCGATGTGGTGGTGGCCAAACTCCTGAAGCCGCTCCAGATCAATGTCGCCACGAGGCTGCCCCAGGCGGGGTCCATCGGGCCCAATGCCCTGACGGTGGCGGTTCGCGACCTCCAACTGGACCGCTGGCAGGCGATCCTGTCCCCGAAATCCGGGATGCGTTTTTCCCAGGGAGTTGTCACGGCCGATCTGAATCTGGGCGAGGCGGCGGGAAAAGCCGACACGGTGGCTGTGACCGGTTCTCTCAAGGCGACCCAACTGGCGGGCGCTTCCGGCGCGACGACGTTCGGCCCCCTGACCGCCGAGACCCAACTGGATGCCACGATCGACAAGAAACAGATGCTCAAGCTCGGTTCCATGCAGGTCAACCTGTCGGCGCAGGGACAGCC
>Ga0116170_10002722_pt1 | contig 16884 bp, 16 predicted proteins | sample AD_JPNHW1_MetaG_FD_89797 | JGI IMG/M metagenome (GOLD analysis project Ga0116170, IMG submission 89797) | Active sludge microbial communities of municipal wastewater-treating anaerobic digesters from Japan - AD_JPNHW1_MetaG | ecosystem: Engineered > Bioreactor > Anaerobic > Digestate | place...
CCGGATATTTTATTATATTTTTCGCAGGCCGCTTTATATATATCAAATACATTGCCGCTTTCCGGGGCGTCGGCCGCAAGATAATTCTGATAAGCCGCGCGCATCTCGGTGTAAGCCGCATTAAGCTCGGGAGATTTCGCCTCTTCCGTTCCGGCTTTCGCGGAGTCCGCGGCGCTCGACGCATTAGCCGTTCCACTCTTTGCGGCAGCGGCCGCTTTTTCGAGCTTATCGAGTTCCGCAGTTTTAGCCGCAAGTTCGGCGTTTAATTTTTCATAATTCTTTTTATCGGAATTTGTGAGATACAGCCAGAACTTCCACCACGGTCTGTTTTTATATTCGTCGTATGCGGCGGCGGCGTTATTTTTTAAAATTTCAACCTCTTTTTTAGCCATTTTAAGTTTTACGGAGGCGTCGGACATATCGGCAATAGGAAGTTCGGCCCTGTATAGTATTTCGTCTAACGACATTTTTTTATCGCCGACCAGATTTATTATAAACCGGCCTATAAGCCCTTCATTGCCTTTAAGTTTGGAGCTGGCCAGTTTTTCGGCGTTCTTTCTGATAAAATCTATCCTCGCGAAATTCATAAGGCCTTTTTCCGTCAATTCCGCGCCTTCGTTGGCGGCGGTTTGAACCAGTTTAGACGCAGCGGCGCCGGCCCTTTGAAGCAGGCTTGCGTCGGATTTCTGATTTTCGACCTTCATTATATCGCCGTTCTTAAAAGCGGTCGCTATTAGATCGACCGATTTATCGACGCCGCCGTTACCGTTAACGCCTTCAAAACGGTCCTTGCACAATTCATCCATCTGTTTTAAAATATCCGGCCGGCCGTTTATGATTTTATCGGCTACGGCCTGATCGGTTATAACGGTCGCGCGATGCTTCAATATATCCGCTTTAAGCTTGCTTTTATCCGATTCAAGAGTGATTCCCTTCATTTTAGCGTATTCGTTCCGGACTTCTATCAGCGTGTCGACATCGATATAATTAGCGTTATATTTATCGAATTCTTTTTTGTTTTTCGCGTAGGTAAGAGTGTCGACCATTAATTCGGTCGTTAAATGATTGGCTTTGTCGTATTTTTTCACCGACGTATAAACTTCTTTGGCGTTCGAGTAACCTTCGCCGGCATGAGCGATCGAATCTCCCTTTAAATGAGCGGCGTATCCCATGGCGCGCGCCAGGAGCATTTCGCGTTCCGGACTTTTTTTGGTCTCCGCGACCTTTTTCATGGCCTCGACAAAAACGGCGTCATGATATACGAAGTAATCGCTATTAACGCTCTGGGCGCCGGAACTCATAGCCCCGATATCTGGTTCGGTCGAACCCGCGAGGAACGCGCCCATATATTCAGGCGCGACCGGAAGCTTTTCCTTCCGTCCGGCTTCAAGGATCAGGCTCATATGCGTAAGGCTGCCCCACGCATAAGCGTTTGACGAAAAAGAGAATAAAGCGGCAAAAACAAGGCCAACTGTCATATAGCGCTTATATTTCATATATTTATCTCCTTAATCTAATCTCGTTAATATATTTGTCATATCAATTATAGAAAATATAAGCGGTTCTGTCAAGTTTTACGGTTATTTTACTCAAGAAATCATCGCAGCGATTATAGCGGGTTTCATGCCGGAGCGGTTTCAGTTTAACTATCTGACTTTTTTGGCCGCGTTTTTAATAATGGTGACGATCCCTGGTTTTGCGCTCATTTCGGCATATTCAAGAGCGATATGACCGCTATTGTCTTTAATGCCGGGGTCGCAACCCTTATTTATCAACAACTCGACTATTTTTTCATGGCCGGCCCCGGCCGCTTCCATAAGCGCGGTTTTACCGTCCTTGTCCACAAAATTCAAATCGCAGCCTTTATTTATCAATAATTCAACCACTTTTTCGTGGTCGCCGGATGCCGCTATATAGAGAGCGGTCCGGCCCTCTTTACTTTTGATATTGAGGTCACAGCCTTTGCTTATCAATAGCCCGGCTATTTTTTCGTTTCCCGCTTCGAGCGCTTCCATAAGCGCGCTCTTGCCTTCACCGTCCGCGCAATTTAAATCGCAGCCTTTATTTATCAACAATTCAACCACTTTTTCACAACCGTTGAATGCCGCGAGTATAAGCGGCGTCATAGCGGTGTTATTATCTTTAACGTTCAAATCGCAGCCCTTATTTGTCAACAGTTCGACTATCTTTTCATGGCCGCTGAAAGCCGCGGCCTGAAGGGCCATCGCGCCGTTGCTGTTTTTAACGTTTAAATCCATTCCGGATGCGATAAAATATTTAACTATCGTAACGTCGCCGGTTTCAGCGGCTCTTACAAAATCATCCGCCGTAAACGCAATATTTAATTTTGAAATATTTAATTTAGCTTCTTCAGCAGACATTTCTTTCCCGGCGCTATAAGATATATAAGGAAAAATTAATATTGTAAACGCCGCCACTATCATAATAATATTTTTTTTCATTGAAAAATAACTCCCTTAATAGCAAAACGTAGTTTCACTTATTTTTTTGACGAATATCATTTCACGGGTTCTTCAAACGGAAGGCGCATGATCACTATATCAGCTTTATTGTTATCAAGGCAATCGTCGCCTCCGTCGTCAACGCCGTCACGGCCGGTCGAATATATGACGATTTCATTTTCAATCTTTTTAAATAGCAATGGTTTTCCGGTGTACATATCTTTGGGCAAAGCTTCGCCGCAGGCTTTTTCAAAAGCGGCGGCATCGAGGGGCGGCATTTTGACATTTCCGGCCGCAAGAAGTCTGGCCGTTAAATATGCGCCCCTGGAATAAAGTTTCGAGACGAGATAGCGCTCATAAACCTTTCCGAATGTAGGATAAGCGATGTTAAGAACGATATTAGCTATCGCGTCGAAAGGGTCGCCGAAAAAAATTGACGAAGACACTTTCGAATCGTCCTGGATCTTTTTAAATATCGCGTCTATTTCTTTTTGAAACGCCATGAAGTCGCCACGGCATTTTGAATAAGCCGAAAAAGTCCGTTCGTAAACATTAGCGAATTTTTCCTTGACCGTTTTTTTCGCTTCATCGAGCCTGTTTTTACCGATTTTCGCGATCGCATCCTTCATCTGCCCGTCTTCCGGATTTTCCCACAGCTCTTTATCGGCGAGATTTTGTATGAAATGCGATTCGGCATCGATAACGACTTTAAAATCTACCTCGTCGCTTTCAAGTTTCGCGAAAATTTTCGCGTAATTAGCGAAGGCTTGCTGAGAGATCTTTGAAGTAAGGGCGGCTTCGGTCAAAAAATCGACCATGAGATTTCTCATCGCCATATTCTTGATCGCGATACCAATCATGTGCGTCATTATTGAAGGCGGCTCTCCGTCGCCCGCGGCTATGACCTGGCCGAAGCGATAATTGAGAATCAATAATTTTATCGCGTCCTCATCCCTTTCCGCGGAGCAGGTCAAATAATATGCGACGAAATTAAGCGCCCGCGCAAGGTTGCGATAATACTTATAATCAATAGTTGGCGCGGACGTGATAACTTTTTTTAATTCATCTTCGCTGTATTTTATTTTTATGGGAACCGCAAGGATTTCATCGAATTTCGATATAAGCCCTTCGATTTTATTCTTATGGGCCTCGAATATCTTCCGGCCGGCCGTCTGAATCCGTTCGTGAGTGGTGGAATCGATCTTGCGCGTTTCAAGCTTTGCCGATAAATCCTTTTCAAACATGGAGTCGAATTCGCTTTTGGTAAAATCATCCAGCGCTTTCATGAAGCAATTGCATTTTCGAGTTTGAACCTCCGCCGCGTATAACGGTGAAAAAATAATAAGGATAATCGTTATGAAAATAAATACGGTTAATGATTTTTTCATTTTTACTCCCGCGCATCTTAAATTTTATGTTTTAATATTATACATCAATTGCATAAAAAACGAAACGGCTTCCGCCAGGTTTTAAATGCAAATTTATATAAGATCGCTCTCTATTTTTTTTTCGCGATTATCGCTATATTCTCTAAAAATTGCCTGTTATCGCGGACGCCTATCGTCGCGAAGGCTGAAAAGCTTGTCAGAACGGTTCCGCCGTCGGCCGTCCTTAAATAGATATCGCGGTTATAAATATTGCGGCCGGCATATAATTCATTTATAAATGGCCTGTATTGGCCATCCATAAAGATATATTCAATGGTTTTTCCGATGACGAGCGAGGCGCTTATTTTAAGATTTTGTTCGGCGCCCGAATTGAATAAGCTGACGCGTTCGGCAGCATCTAAAATAATTATTACATCCGATGCGCACGTTATTATCGAGCTGAGAAAATTTCTGCTGTCGACGATCGCGTTATGGGTCCTCAAAAGATCGTCATAATTTTTAACCAGCTTGGCATTAGACTGTTTTAAACGCTTCTGAAGCTCGAGGGCTATATTTCGTAAAAACCTGAAAGCGGGATGCGGGTTTCTCGTGACGAAGACGCGAAAGCTTTCTTCAGAGAAGCTCAGGATGAAGGTTTCGCCTGAAGCCACTGCGTTAGCGCTTCTGATGCGGTTTTCAACATCCAAAAAAGACATCTCGCCGAAAAAGTCGTTTTCATTGATCTGGGCGATCTCATACATCTTTCCGTCCGGTGAATTTTTACATATCCTGGCGCCGCCGAAAATTATCATGAGTATGCAGGAACCGGTATCGCCTTCGCGGAATATGAACTGGCCGGGCTTATAGGCGTCGATGGAGGCGACTTCCAAAAGGCTGGTAAGCTCGACGTCATTGAAATTATTTAAAATCGGTATTTTTTTTATATCAGCTATTTTAATATCTTCAATATACAAATAACTAGCTCCTCTGAAAATATCAAACGCCGGTCCGGTCTTAACCGTCAGCGATCAATCCGGCAACAAGGCCCGTTCAAATTAAATTATACCAGAAGCTTAAATATAAATCAACTGTCTGGAATACTCAAAAAATTTTGTTTTTATGAAACAAAAATATGTTTTATCGATAATTTTCCGGTTCATAAACTTTAATTTCAGGCACGGCGGCTTTTTTTTCAAACATTATAAGCTTTAATTTTTCAGGATCGGCCACGAAGGACTCCTTCACTTTTCTCGGGCACTTTTTAATGAAGCATTCGACGCGCAAAGCGTCGCCGCGAACGCCTGAAATTACCCAGCAGGCAACCAGTTTAACCGCCTTAAAACTTTTCGTGAATTTGGCGGCTACTTTTCCGCCGCCGATATGAGTTTCAACGCGCTTTTTTATATCGGTCGTATATCCGGTATAATAATTTCCGTTGGCGCATTCGATAATATATACGAAGTAATCCCTGGAATTCATTTAGTCAAGCTCTTTTCCATATTAAACTAAACGTCAGGCGAAATATAATATCGTTTTTATACATCCGGCCGCGCTTTTCTAAAACCGCCGCATATAATAAACCACATTATAACACGCCGAAGTTAATAAAATAAATCAGCCAAAAAAAAATCACTCAAAACCTTTTAATTCAGCACTATTTCATTAAAGTCGGCAGATCCTTTATGTGCCTGCGGACGATCGCCTGATTCAAGCCGTTTTCCGCGATAATATCCCGATAGAAATACGCGCTGGGTTTCACGACGCGTTCAAATGTCTTAAAATCGACCTTTACCAGGCCGAACCTCGGAACGAACGAGCCCCATTCATAATTATCCATGAGCGACCAGTAAAGAAATGCGCGGACGTCGACGCCGCGCGCGATAGCCTCGTGAAGCGCCGAAAGATGGAGCGCGATATATACGATCCTGAAGCGATCGTCATCGCAGGAACAGCCATTTTCAGTAATATGCACGGGTTTATCCTTGAGGCGCTCGATGTTCGAAATAAGGCCCTCGGGAAACATTTCCTCGAGATAAAAATTAATGGGTATCATCTTGAGCTGCTTATGTTGAAAACGCTTGCCTTCGAGACCGGAAAGCCTGCCGTCCACCATGTGGCGCGTGTAATAATTGACGGCCCAGAAATCGGCGGTCCCTTTGATCTCGGGAACGTATTCGGCGTCCTTGAACGGAAAGGCTATTTCGCCGGTGCGGATGGCGTGGAAGAAAAATTCGTTGTCGCGCCAGTCCTGAAACCCGGTCATGATGTTATCGAGTTCGTCATGACGGCGGTATGGGAAATAATGGATAAAGGCGTGCGCGGAGCTGACCGGCGCTTTTGAATATTGTTTTATCAGATGATAACCGCGAGCGTGATAGCGCAGCATATTCAATTTGAATTCAATGCGCTCGGCCGAGCCGCCGAGGTTAAACTCGTTGATAACGTTCCAGTAGTCCACATATTTTGCGATCCTCGGCACGGCGTAGTTTATGAAACGCTCGAAATAAGGCATATTGGATAGTTTCTGAAATCCGCCGAGCTCCTCGAACCACTGCGGATGGGTGAAGTGGTGGAGCGTTAAATATATAATGAGCCCGGCCTGTTTGAGGCGTTCGAGCAGGTCGATATAGTGGTCCATGGCTTCCGCGTTGAATTTTCCTTCGGCCGGTTCGATGCGCGACCACTCGATCGACATGCGGTATGCCTTGTGTCCAAGTTGTTTTATGAGCTCGACGTCTTCCCTATAAAGTTCATAATGATTGCAGGCTTTTCCTGACAGGGACCCGACTTTGCCCGCCTGTTCGAGCGCCCACCAGTTTGAATGAACGTTGTCTCCTTCGACCTGATGGCCGGCGGTAGCCGAGCCGAATATAAAACCGTCCGGAAATTTTATTTCAGGAAGGCTGAATATGTCATACATGTCCGATTTACTCCTCAGATATTCATTGATTCGATAGCGCCTGGACTCCGTCCGGCATTATATTTCCTTTATTTTAACATCATATTTATCGACGATTTTTCCAGCCGGTTTTTTCACGCTGACGCCGAATTTCTTTCCGTTGACGATACGCTCGATGTAAAAACCGTCCCAGGAGGCGGGTAATTTGGGATCTACGACGAGTTTTCCGTATTCGACCCTGACGCCGAGAAGCCTTTCAATCACGGCTTTATAAAGCCATCCGGATGAACCGGAATACCAGGTCCAGGCGCCCTGCCCTTCATTGAGCGATTCGGGGCCCTCGATATTTCCGGGCGTGACGTAAGGTTCGCCCTTATATTTGTCGGGATTTTTAACCGAAAGAAGAGGCGGGCATATCCTTTTGAAAGTGTCGTAGACGTCTTCGACGTTACCCGCTATTGCCTGCGCGATGATCGCCCATGTGGCGGCGTGAGTATATACTCCGCCGTTTTCACGCACTCCGGGAGCGTATCTGGTAAGATAACCCACGCTCTTATCGACGATCGAAAACGCCGGCGTGAAAAGCAGAACGCCGTAATCCTTATAAAGCCGTTTTTTCACGGCGGCGAGGACTTTCTTTGATGATTCCCCTTCCGTGATGCCGCTTATGACGGCCCAGGTCTGAGAGTTAAGATAAAGTTCGCACTCTTTAGCTCCGGGCGCGCCTATGATCTCGCCATTATCCTTCGTGGCGCAATAAAAATGTAATTTTTCATGGCCGTGCTTTAATACCGCTTTTTTCAATTTTTCCGACTCGGCTTCATATTTTTTTATTTTAGCTGAAGGGTATTTGATTTTTTTAAGGACTTCGATAAAATCCTTGATTATCCCGTACAGGAAGTTTGACAGCCATATGGACTCGCCCTTCCATTCAGGCCCGACGGCGTTAAGGCCATCGTTCCAGTCGCCCTCGCCGATGAGGGATAATCCTCTGGGGCTTCTTCTTTCAAGCGCCTTATCGATGGCTTTTTTGACGTGATCGAGAACGGGCGCGCCGCCGCCGTCTATAAAATCAACCTTCGTTTTCAGAAAATCGAAATCGCACGTTTCCTTCAAATAATTAAACGTTACGAACGCGAGCCAGAGAAGGTTGTCTGAAATGCCGTTGAAATGCCCTTCATTCGCGATCGGGTGCCACCAGTGCTGTACTATGCCGTCTTTTCTCTGATGGCGGGCGTGATCTTCGATCTGTTTCCTGGTTTTTTCAGGATCGAGCGTCAGATATATCTGGCTGTCCTGAAGCTGGTCGCGGAAGCCGAACGCGCCGCCGCACTGGTAATACGCGGTGCGTCCGAGCAGCCTGCATGATATGCTCTGATATTTGAGCCAGTAATTTATCATAACGTCGACCGCCGGATCGGGCGTTTTAACTTTCAGTTTATCAAATATTTGATCCCAGTGCTCTTCTATTTGTTTTTTCAGTTTTTCAGTTTCATGGAATGCTTTTTTAAAATAAACCGGAAGCTCTTTTTTTAGTTCCTCTTTTTTTACCGCGCCGAGGCAATAACGGACTTTTTTTACCGCGCCCGGACCGAGCTTGAAATTAAACTGATATGCCGCTGCCTGATCGAAGCCGGTCCCGGTCGTATCCGTCAGTTTATCGGCTTTAAAGGCCGCGGCCGTCGATATGTCGTTATACTGGCCCACGAATTTTTCCTTATCGCATTCGTAATGGTCCGGCGCGGTGTCCGACATGAAAAAAGCGGTATAATGCCAGTCTTTGTTCCAGCTCGAATCGCCATCCACGGGCGCGGTCCATAATTTATTGTTGGCCAGGATCGCGTTATATTTTGATGAATATTGCGTCGTTATAAAGGTTTTAGTGAATTCCCTGTGCCAGTCGGGAAAGGCGCCGAGCAAAAGCTCCATATAATTAAGCAGCGTAAGATTTTTAGCTTTTTTCGCGGTGTTTTTTACTTCGACTTCCCATATTTCGCAGGCCATATCCAGCGGAACGAAAACGGTCGTCTTTATTTCGACGCCCGAGATCTTTACATTGAATTCGGTATAGCCCGGACCGTGGACGCATGAATAATTTTCAAAATCCGGCTTAAGCGGCTGCGGCGTCAGCGAATGCACTTCTTTTTTGTCGTTATCCCTCAAAAAGAAATATTTTCCATAATTATCCTGTATTATATCCTGGTTCCATCTCGTTATCCGGTTAAACATCGCATGGGTGTGCCAGGAATAACCGCCGCCAGTCTGCGAGATGGTAAGCCCCCACGTTCCGTTTGAAATAACGTTGATCCATGGTTTAGGCGTTCTCCAGTCCTTGATCGTATATGTTTTACCGCCGTCTGAAAAATAACCGTATTTGTTTTCAAGGATACGCAATTTTTACCTCCAAAAAATTAATGTGCTTTATTTAACTGAATGTTTTTAAAAGCCCCGACGGGCCACGGCCCCAACTCTTCACTACCCTTTTACCGCCCCGGCCGTTATTCCTTCTATGTAATGCTTTTGCGCCATCAGAAACACTATTATAACTGGCGCCACGACGACGACGGATCCGGCCATAAGAATTCCCCAGTCGGTGCCGAACTGGCCGTTAAGATTCGCAAGCGCCACGGGAAGGGTATATTTTTCCTCTTTTATCATGATGATGAGAGGCCAGAGAAACTCATTCCACGCCCCCATAAAATTGAAAATGAGAAGCGCTACAAGGGCGGGCTTGCAAAGCGGAAGCACTATATTGAAAAAAACCCGGAAATCCCCGCATCCGTCGATCCTGGCGGCATCTATGAGTTCGTCCGGAATGTCGCGCATGAACTGCCGCAACATGAATATGGCGAATATGCTCGCGCATCCTGGAATTATGAGCCCGAGATACGAATTCAAAAGCCCGAGCGATTTTAAAATGATAAACACTGGCATCATCGTGACCTGTCCCGGGACCATCATCGTAAGAAGCAGGAGCGAGAATATTTTTTCACGCCCGGCAAAATTGAGTTTCGCGAAGGCAAACGCCGCAAGAGCGTTGACCAGAAGCGATAAAACGGTCAGGCCCAGCGCAACGATAACGCTGTTTAAGAAGTGCTTGAGAAAGTCGAGCCTCGAAAAAAGTTCCCTGTAATTTTGAAGCGTTGGCGATTTGGGTATAAAAACAGGGTTTTTGGTGAATATTTCAGACGCGTCCTTGAAGGACGTCGAAAACATCCATATAAATGGAAGAAGGGTCGACACCAGGCATACCGCCAAAAAGGCGTATAATGAGATAAGTTCATATTTTCCGGCTCTTTTGACCATGTATCATTCCTCCGCTTATACGTCGAATTTCTTCGAAAATTTGATCTGAAAATATGTAAAGGCTATTATGATGCCAAATAGAAGATACGCTATGGCTGACGAATAACCCAGGTTATAATATTTAAAACCGTGATTGTACATATAAAGGACGACGGACATAGTGCCGTTCATCGGCCCGCCGGCGGTCATTATATAAGGTTCCGCGAAAAACTGAAGATAGCCTATGCTTGTCATCAGGACTATAAAAAATGTCGTTTTTGAAAGCATGGGGATCGTCACGTAAAGAAATTTTTTGGTTTCCGTCGCGCCGTCGATCTCGGCGGCTTCGTATATCGAAGACGGGATAGCCTGAATAGCAGCGATAAATATGATCATATTATAACCGAAGCCTTTCCACACCGCCATTAAAATAAGTGACGGAAGCGCGAGGTATCCGTTCGACAGCCAGTTTTGCCCCGGAATTCCGGCCAGCCCGAGGACCCAGTTGAATATGCCGAGCTCGGGATTATAAAGCCAGCGCCATATTACGGCTACGGCGACCATCGTGGTGATAACGGGAATAAAAAACGCCGTCCTGAAAAACGGTTTGAATTTCACATATTGATGATTGAGGGCCACCGCTGAAAACAGGGAGATCGCCACGCTGAGAGGGACGCCGATAAACGCGAATATCAAGGTGTTTCGAAGCGATATATAAAATATGGGATCGGATAACAGTTTGACGTAATTGTCAAATCCCGTGAAAATTATCTTGCTATAATCGTTTACGCCATATATGTTCCAGTTAGTAAGGCTTATCATAAAAGAAGCGCCGAGAGGCATCAGAAGGAAAATAAAAAGAACGGCGGCCGCCGGCGCTATGAAAATATAAGCCGCCGGGCTGTGCCTGCGAAAACTGACCGAATCTTTTTCAGGTTTTGAAAATTTAAAATAGGCCCCCAGAAGAGCCGCGAAAAATAGTAAAAATAGCAGAACCATGGACGCTTTAAATCCGGATGTTTGCGTCGCGCTCTCCTTTCGCATAACGTCATTGATCTTCGATTCGAGTTCTAACAGCGATTCATCCACGGTCTTTTTTTCATAAACGGCCTTCTCTATCACTTCGGAAATGAACGACAGTATCTGCTCCCACTCGGCGACGCCGGGCGGCGCTTTTACGCTTTTAAGCTGTTCATAAAAAGTATTCAGATGTATGTTCGACTTTATTGATTCGTCGGCCCATGCCGCCGGATTCGCTGGAAGGTCTTTGGATATTTTATACCATTTCGCCTGATTTTCAGCCGAACTCATAAATTCGAGAAACTTATACGCCGCTTGCTTGTTTCGCGATTCCTTGAAGATCACAAGGTTGCAGCCTCCTATGAAGGACGTGGAGGAGCGGTTCGACGGGAATTTGGCCGTCGCCCATTTTCCGTTAAGGTTAGGCTTGCTTCTATCGATCTCGGATATCATCCATGGGCCGGATATAAAAATCGGATAAAAACCCGTGTCAAACGCGTTAAAGATGTCGACATCCTTTGCGGTCTCAAGCGGAGCAAGGCCGTTGGTGAATATTTTTTTATAAAATTCGAACGCGGCCGCGCTTTCTTTCGACCTGATAGCGGATATTTTCATGTCCTTATCGAGCAATTCGGACCCGGCTGAAAAGAGAAATGGAAGAAAATCCAATCCCCCGCCGGCCGGAAGATTTATGGCGTAACCCGTTTCATTACGGGATTTTTTTAATTCCATGATTTTTTTGAGCATTATGAACATTTCGTCCCATGTCGCGGGAAAAGTTTCATATCCGGCTTCCTTGATAATATCCTTTCTATAGAAAACAACGCGGGTATCGACATACCATGGGAGGCCGTATATTCCGTCCGGAAATTTTATCGAAGCGAGCGAACCCTCGAAGAACGGAAGAGGCCCTTGCGAACCTTTGGGCGCGATATAACCGTCAAGGCGTTCGAGCGCGTTCATCGAGTGAAATTCCGACATCCATGTCGTTCCCATCTGGCTTATGTCGGGCGGAATATTTCCTATCACCGACGTTATGAGTTTCTCGTGAGCTCCGTTCCACGGAATCGCCTGAGTAACGACGCTTATTTCCGGGTTCAGTTTTTCAAATTCGTCCGCCATCGCCCTGATAAGCTTTCCTTCCGAACCCATCGCCCAGACGGTGATCTCCGTCTTTCCTCCCGCCATGGCCGGTGAAGACAGGGCCAGCATGGATAAAATATTCAAAATCACTAATACGCTTTTTATCGTTTTGCTCATTATTTTAAATTGCTCCGTTTCAGTTCGATAATTTTAAATTTCCAAGCCATATTCCGGGTTCGGCGAAAAACGAGTTAAACTTGCATTCAGACTGAAGCTTTTCATCCAGGTTATGCGCCGCGATCGAAAATCCGCAGACACCCGGTCTTATTAAAAATTCGTTTTTCGGTATGGTTAATATGAATTCATATCCGCTATCAAACCTGCGAAAGCGGCTGGCGACAAACTTCGCTTTCGCGCCTTTAAAGGAGGCGTCGCTGATCCTGATGCCGCTCAAATCATTTTCCGGCGAAACAACGATCTGAAAATCCTTTTTACCGCCCCATACGAATTTATCATTTTCCGGGTCCAGATATATTTCAATGTCGTCGTCGAGATGCAATTCGGCGAATGTTTTTTTGGACACAAGCTCGATATCGTTTACCCGGCATCTTATAAAAAGGTACTTCGAGTTATCGCATATATCGGTAAAAACACTATATCCAGGCTGATTGTTCGAGCCGCTCTGCATAAATTTTTCATTGAGGATTATTGTGGAATCCGGATTTATTTTCCAGATGGATGAATCGAACCCGGCGTCGTCAGGGCCGAATGATTCGGCCACTTTCGCGGAAACATGCGCTGGCCTTTCACCGAGCATGTAAACTTTGTTCCTATGCGTTTTTAATTTCGTCATATCATGCTTAAATCCGTAACTTTCATGGAACCCGACGAGCCGCATCGCTTCCGTCACGCATCTATTTTTCATGAATACCTTCTGGACGAGGCCGCTTCTGAAATTTTCGATCATGAGGATAATCGGGCCTTGATTGATGGCGTATGCGTCTTTAGCGAACCAGTTCCTGCCGGCATTGAACGAATCGCTGAACCCGTATTCGCCCCACATTTTATCGCCGTATTTTTCATATATGCGTCGCAACGTCTTTATCGATTCCGCGGGCGTAAATATGATCGAGCCGCCGGCCGCCGTGGGAGCGAGCGTGCCGTCGTTAACCGCAACTGCCGGGGCACTGCCGTATGCAACATATCCATCGGGGCCTATGCACGCCGTGAGGCCGAAGCAGCCATCGGCGAAGGTCGGATATTCTCGGGCGCTGTCTATGCAAAATTGCCTGTTAGCGAGCGTCGCCATTTTTGAATTGTAAAAGTAATCCGCGTAACCGTCATTCTTATTTGAAAAATCGATCCATATGTGGGAATACTGATGAGTGAAAAGCGACGAGCAATATATATGGCCGTAAGAAGCGTATTCGCCGTATGGCCTGTTGATGTCATGCCAGGAACCGGCGCCGACCGGATAAGTCGGAGATCCGATGGCCAGGATATATAATATCATGGATTCGCAATATTCGGACCAGTAACAGTTTATAAACCCGTCTTCAGGCTTCCATCCCATGGATATGTACTTGCCGCCGTTGGTCATCCATTTCCAGTTGACCCTGTAATATAAAAGCGAAGCGTATTTTTTTATTTGCGCGTCATTGTAATATTCGCCGCAAAATATCGCGCCGGCGATGAAAAGGGCCGTATCTATGGATGATATTTCGCAATTCCAGGCTCTTTTTCCGGTTGCCATATCGGTGAAATGATAAAAAAAGCCGTTGACGTGCTCCATTTTTTCATAAAAATATTTAAGCGCCGCGAGCGTAACGCGTTTCGCGTAATCTTTTTCAACCCATCCCCTTTCGGCTCCAACCGCGAGAGAAGCGAGTCCGAACCCGACGCCCGCGGTCGTGGACGGAGAATATGAGTAATCCGGCGAACCGAAGTTGGGGGCTTTATCCATCGTCAATCCATTTTCCGGGTTCATGCATTTTAAAAAATAATTTAACGTTTTTTTCTGGACCATTTCAATAAATTTCGCGTCACTTTTCGAAGTTTCCGCGAAGCAAAAACCGAAGCAGAATAAAATGAATAAAACCGCGCAAACCGGCGTAACAAATTTTTTCAACGGCCATCTCACCTTTCATTAATGATAATTTCAAAACTTCGTCGCCTGAATAAATATTATAAATTTCGAATACGTTAATCCTATCAAATAACTAAAACATTTGTCAATCATTATTAAATAAAGTTTTCCCCGATGTTTCTCCGGCGCTTTTTCACATTTCATTTTTCCCAGAACGCTCATGCAATCGTTTCTAATATAGGCTTCCTTAGTGTCCAAAAGATCTATCAATAAGCCGGAAGCCGTATTATTTTTCATTTTCGACAAAATACTTATAACTGATGAAATCTTCAATTCGGTCCTGAATTTAGACAATTCCTTCACTATATCACACCGGCGGGAAAAATATCCGTCAGATTTAAAAATACGCTTGTACGCTTCAATGCTCGTATTTCAATCAATGTTTTCATACACCCTGACGGCTTCAAATTGCACTCCAAAATCACGATCTCCAAGCGAATTTTTATAAATTTCAACGCAGTTCGTAGATATTTCCAAGTTCAACTATAGCGGCCCTTTTAAGGTCATATCCATGAGAATCGTAACCATTCACCGCCCATGATATTTTTTCGATCTTCATATCACCGCGTTTATAGCCTTCACTATAAAGTTTTTTTCATCCATTTAACCTTCTTAATTTTTATTTTATCATTATTTCTTTTCAGCATGCGCTTTCTGACGGGCTTTAATAACGAGGTCGTGGATCTTGCAGGAAGCGGGATTTGGAACGGCATATTCTATGCGCATTTCCATCCATTTTTGGTTGTTATCGTTATGTACGATGATCTCGCCCGTGAATTCAGCTCCCGAATTTATCTCGACTATTTTTTCTATCTTTATATCTTCCGCCAGTCCCCAGAATAACCCGCCGTTACTCTGTCCCGGCATTTTAAATTCCCGTGAGCCGTTATTATTATCCGCAACTTCATATGTAACGTATAATTGATTTTTTGATATATCGCTTACGTCTATTGTTAAAATAGCGTGTGAAGGAGTTGTTATCGATAAAATAATAATAACGGTAATGCTTATGATCAACGCCAATTTTAAAGATATTTTATTCATAATGTATCCGCCTTTTTCAGATATATAGACCGAATAATTATACTACAATAAATTCGGAAATTGAAATATTATTTTTTCATGATATTATTCGTCGATCCGTCTATTTTGGCATAACCGAATTATACCCTTCACGCAGCATTTAAACCAAAGACATCCAAATCAAAATTTATAGCTTTAAAAATTCTCCAAACGTGTGATATAATATTTTAAGTTAAAATTCTTAATTATAAGGCGGGCGGTTAAAATGCAGAAAGCTTTTGATTTCGTATTGTATCCATTTGAAGACGGGTCGACGGGCGAACCAACCGCGTTCAAAAAACCGTCGATATTTATGAACGATCTGATCGAAAAAGGCTGGATCATAGATAAATACACCATCTACACCAGCGGTTCGCGCCTTTTGGTGCTGGCCCATAAAAACGACGAGGCCGGAAAATAAAATAAAGCTATAACATAAAAACAGGAGAAGCCGCGATATGCAAAACTTGAACGCCCGGTACGATCTTCATAACCACACCAGCTGGTCGGACGGAAAATACGCTCCCGAAAAGATAATAGAAGCCGCGATAGAACATAAAATTTCGGTCATAGGCATAACCGATCATTACAACACAAAAAAATGCCGCTCGATCGAACCCCGAAAATTAAACGCCTATATAGAAGATATCAGCGAACTGAGATCGATCTACGCCGGCGACATAAAAGTCCTCTGCGGCCTGGAAACGCACCTGAACAGATTTCCCGAAGTTTTCAAAAAATTCGATTTCGAAGCCACCGCAAGGCTCGACTACCTTCTTTTCGAATATATTGAATACTTCCCGGCCGAAACCGATATCGCGCGCCTCGAAGAAACCGTTAAAAATATCTTATGTCCCGTCGGCCTCGCTCACACGGACGCGGCTTTTTTAAATTCCGACAACGAAAAATTCAACTCGCTCGAAAACATGATAAATTTCATGCGCGCAAACGATATTTTCTGGGAATTCAATTACGGTCTCAGAAACAGCGACCCCTTCGACCATTATTTCTCCGCCGGCGACAACCCGCAAATATCAGCCTTTTTCCAAGCGCTCGAGCGAAACGGCATCAAAGTCTCAACCGGTTCCGACACGCACAACTTCGATAACTACATGAAAGACCTTGAAAGGCTTGAGATCGCGGACCGCATCATCTCGAAATTCGGATTGAAAAAAGTGCAGTTTTAATTTTTCTATTAAACTTTTACTTATTCTTTCTATTTCTCTTTTTTACCTGCTTCGAATTAACGCAAAAACAATTGCGTTAGTTCGAAACGCTTTAAGCATACGGTTTTTTAAAAAGTTAATTTATTTCCAGAAGCGTTGCGCCGGAGCTCATCGCGCAAAAAACATTAAGAAAATCTTTCGCCGAAAATTACTTAATGAAAGAGCCCTTAAAATCCTTCGTGACCAGAAAAAACTTATTAAGAACAACGGTATCAGAAAAGCCTTCTGGAAAGAGTGGAAACAGATAAAAGAACATGCCAGTCTGCCTGAAAACTACCGCATACACGATCTCTGGCACCAATACGCGAGCCTCCTGGCATCAAGCGGCAAGGTC
>Ga0116170_10002725_pt1 | contig 16881 bp, 30 predicted proteins | sample AD_JPNHW1_MetaG_FD_89797 | JGI IMG/M metagenome (GOLD analysis project Ga0116170, IMG submission 89797) | Active sludge microbial communities of municipal wastewater-treating anaerobic digesters from Japan - AD_JPNHW1_MetaG | ecosystem: Engineered > Bioreactor > Anaerobic > Digestate | place...
CTGTCGCAGGAGATAAAACCTTCTCGGGTAATATTGCCATTACCGGTAACCTGACGGTATCTGGTACGGTCACAACCGTCAACTCCCAGACAATCAATCTTGCCGACAACATCATCAGTCTCAATTCGGATTATTCAGGATCAAACCCGACCGAAAATGCGGGTATTGAGGTCAAGCGTGGAACCATTACAAACGCTTCATTGATCTGGGATGAAACTGCCGACAAATGGAAGGCGGGAATTACAGGATCAGAATCAGAAATATGTCTCGTCGGGCACATTCATGACGACCGATATTATACCGAATCTGAAATCGACAACAAATTCACCAACCTTAAAATGGCTGGTGTCAAAAAAGTCGTAGATCAATATGAAGACCTTCTCTCTGTAACCGATGAAATTGCCGGAACGGTCTACATCGTCCGTGAACGATCTGGCGTAAAAACCGGAATATCACAGCTTTATCCTGAAACTTCAAATACCATTATTCACATGAAGTTTGATGGCAACACTACTGATGAAAAAGGACATACGAATACTGGTCTTGCATTGACCTATGAAACCGGAATAGTCGGTCAGGCAGGTGTTTTTGACAACGCCTATCGCACCTATACAAATCAAAGTGACCTTAATGTAACATCCAATTTCTCGTGCGGAGTATGGGTATATCCAACGCTTCTTAAAGAGGGTAAATCTTATTCTCTTTTTGATAAATATCCAACTGACGGATCGCAATCTGGATGGGGACTCATCATTGAAGATGGCGGAAAAATACAGGTTTGGGCAATGGGTCCGAACCAGCCGTTTGTCCGCGTAAAGACCTACTCGAAACTCAGGGTCAATCAGTGGACGCACATTGGACTTTCATTTGACGGAACTGTTATCAAGCTCTGGAAGAATGCTGTAGTGATAGCCGAACTTCCCTTCAATGGGAATATCGGAGCCAATAACGCTCCGCTCGATATTGGAAGATACTATTCAGACTATATCCATTGCAAAATGGATGATCTGTTCTATACAAAAGACACTCTTTCCGCAACTGACTTCATGAGTATTGTAAATAACGGTCCTTTCGCGGAATATCATGACGAAGGATTCTGGATGTGGAATGGAACCCAGTGGATATTCCTTATCCAGAACATGTCTGGAATCTACCATAATGAACTTCTCGGAATCAACTGCGAAGAATATCTCCATCTCACAAAATCACAGTATGCGGGATTGACCGCAGGGAATGATGGATCGGCGTATCATTCGCACGGATCACTCTATAATACAAAATCCGAAATCACGGCACTCCTTACTGGAAAATCGGATATCTCGCACACTCATGATGACCGCTATTTTACGGAAACCGAAACTGATTCCCTTTATGGTAGCAAGGTGTTCCTTGCCGCGAATTATCTGGGATTGAATGGCGGAACCATTTCTGGCAACATCAATGTCACAGGAACCATATCCGTTGCGGGAACACCTCTTGGTAGTATTTATGCCACCATCGCAAATGTCTATTCAAAGACAAACCTTCAGACGGCTGGTCAGGCTTCAGTTGCTTGGGGAAACCTGACAGGAATACCAACATCATTTACGCCATCCTCGCATACTCACGATGACCGCTATTACACCGAATCGGAGTCTGATGCGAAATATGCATTGCTGTCGCATGCTCACGACTCGGTATACTATACCAAAACGAACCTTCAGACGGCTGGTCAGGCATCGGTTGCTTGGGGAAATCTAACGGGAGTTCCAACATCATTCACTCCTGCTACGCACAATCACGATGATCGATATTATACTGAATCTGAATCAGATGCAAAATATGCATCACTGTCGCATGCCCACGATGATCGTTATTTCACTGAAACAGAAATAACCACCAACTACTATTCAAAGACCGCAATAGATTCTGCTTTTGCATCGTTGACACATACCCATGATGACCGCTATTACACCGAATCTGAAATAGACTCAAAACTCGGATTGATTACCATAGCGACAATTTCCGCAAATGATCCTACTACTGATGTAACGGCGGGCGAGCTTGAGACATTGACCAATGGATCAAATGCTGATGGACTTCACACACACAGCTTTATTGGTGGTGGAGCAAAATCCCTCGATGAAGCCTATGGTGCATACGGCGTTGGACGAACAGTTGCAGTTGATTACGGACCAGTTCAATTATCAGCACAAGACGGATTCGCTCCGTTGAAATTGACCCCAATATCCTATACCCCAAATCAATGGCTTGGTGGTGGAGAGTTGTGTGTCAGGGACGGGAACTTGTTCTGCTATGATTCTACAAGATCAAAGTGGCTTTCAGTTGACTCTTCAAGTATTGTTGTTTCTGGAAACTCTAATACAACTTCTGGATATCTCTATGTTAATAATACCGTTATGACCAGCGTTTTGGGAATTTGCATGCCGTTTGATGTCACCATTGTCGGACTAAGTGTGTCGAATGCAAATGCCAATGCATACGGAACAATGGATATCCGAAATTGGGGAACAACCATAGCTCAAGTTTCATTCGATGGATATTCAAGTGCATCGAACTATCTCAACATAGATGTCACCGCAGGTGATGTCATTCAAGTATATTGCACTGCAAATGGAAGCGGAAGACCAAACAAGCCCAATGTGCTCCTCATGTTCAAGAGAAGGATTTAACCATGGAAGTGATAGAGTTCTCAAAGCTGATAAACAACAACAAGCGATATCTTGAAATTGCTTGGTTGAGTGCTGAGTTTGATGAACAAAAAGATTCTTTTGATCATCCCTATCTCAAAGCGACCAAAGTTCATCATCAAGTGATAATAGGCGATGGAGAACCAAGAGACTTCATGAAAATGAAAATGATTGACTACAAGGAACAGCTTGAATACATGGTTGGTGCCTGTGTATTTCATCTTGACAAGATGGGAGAATATAAATCACAGGCAAGATCGGCTATTGCACTTGTTTTTAGCATAGTTTAATAAGGAGACAGTATGTCGCAAAGAATAATCAAGAATTATACAGATAGTGACTATATTATCAAGGATTTGGGTGAAGTTGTTGTTCCTGCGCACGGTGCTCGCGACCTTGGAGGAACTGAGACCCGGATGATTGAACTTGCTTCATCAAGTGATCTTCTTGAGATGATCACCCAAGGCCCTGCCAAATATCAACTCAACGATGGTGCGAATGATCTCACCATGTCCGAAGCAGTTGATTTGATCAGGAGAATAGAATCCAAGACGCAATGTGACCAGCTTGGACGATGGATTGTCAGGGCAGATTCAAGGCGAAAGAACTATGATACAGTCTTCCTTGGTTGCGGAGACAACATCGAAGCCCAAACCATTGGCGGCGGATCGGAGTTCAGGTTTGATCTCTCCCTTCCTGAAACGGATTCTCGGTGGGTTGAAGCTCCCGAAGGATTCGCTCGCCAGAGGATTGATTGGAGATTTATTGATACGACTTATATCAAAGAAGGAACCGTTTATTTTTTCAATATGCCAAAGGGATCATACATTAACTTCAAGTTTCTCATACCCAAAGGCTATCCATTTTTCAAGAAGCGAGTAAATCCGGTGACTGCCGATCCGTATTGGGAAGAAACACTCACATTCTGTACGGAAGACACCATTATCGGCAACTGGGTAGATCATCACTGGGTTGAAGGTTCATGTCCGATGGGCGATTTCCTCAATACAGAAGCGGCTCATGAAAATCCAAGCCCTACCTATGTCATTTACAGGTTTGAAGTTACTGTTCCAAAGGTTGAAGGATGGGAACAATCCCATGGACATTATTCCATAGAACTGTATCGTGGAAGAACAGTAAAATGGCCTGAAGATATTTGATTTATTTTTTGGAGTATGATATACTGGATATCGGGGAAGGAGGCAGTATATGGATAAGGAACTGAAAAAGAAAGAAGTATACTACCTCATGGTAAATGAGGGCGAAAATACCTCGGAATATCGGTTCTTCAAGTATAAGGGCGGATGGCACTTCATCATTACTTCTGGAACGCCGGATTCCCCGCAGAATTCCATCGAATTTAATCTCCCAAAAGAGATCATTCCCACCCTTATCCTCGAAAAACTCGACGAGGATTTTACCTCATAATTTCTCCCGAAAACCAGTCGATTTGCTCCCGTGACTATAAAGATATAGTATCACAAAGGAGCAAGTCATGGATACAACAAATATTGATCCTGCAAAACAGCAAGAACTTATAAATGGACTTTTAGCTCAGGCACAGCAGATCGAATCCGAAAACTCGGGCGTAGAGGTCGGTGAAGAACCTGCAACTGCAAACACCAAATCACCTTCTGCCAGTAAAGCCATCATCAATGTCTCATTTATCGTCATTTTCGTTGTTGGCGTAGTTGGATCATTCCTCACCAAAAACACAACTGTAACTTTTGACATGGACGCCTATGTTAAATTCATTTCCGTATTCGCATACATTTGGGCTCCTCTTGTCATCGCTGTTGGTGGTGGACGCGCCTTCAAGAACTTTACTGAAAAGAAATACGCCGCAAGCACTCCTGCACCGACAAGTCCTTCTGCTCCTCCCGCCACGGGAGCACGGGCTGTTCGCCGCAAGTAAATAGAGCTAAGGAGAAAAATATGAGGTTTATAGTCACCTTCGATGATGACGGTTATGAGCTTCGGTATTGGAATGAGATGACCGAAGAAGTCGGAGAGGTTTTCGCGAAGGCGTGGACCCAAAAGAAATTTTATGAGGAACTTAAACAGAAGGGGATTCGGATTATCACGAGAGAATTGCGGCGGGCATTTAAGATACTTAATGCCGAGAACAAACCTTTTGTGGTGTTGAAATCAAAGGAAAATAACAAGTTCGAAACCTTATCCAGCGAAACATTTGTTGTAGATGAGGGACTGACTTATGGAGACAGATAGCTTTATTTCGCCGACAAAACATTTGATGCAATTCAAGATTACCTTGGAGGATTATTCGGTATTCAGGGCGATCTGGTCGAATCAAAAGGTGCTTGATTTTTATTGCCTTGGAAAGCAGGTTGTCAGCAATGAGATAATACTTGATGTCAGGGCGATGAGGGTCAATGAATTTGCCCAAATATTGAACGACCACAATATCAAATGGACTTTAGTATAAAGGAGCCTTACATAATGGAAAATTTGGAAAGAATGCGAAAGCTATATTCAGACTGGGCATCGACCCAAAGCGACTCGAAGAATAACAAGGTCAAGAACATACTCGAAAAATCCATCAAGGAAAGCTCGAAATTCACCCAACTTTTTACCGAAATGGGTGAAGACGGCAACAAGATGAAATCTATTTTCGAGGATTCTTGGGATAGCATTGACAACAATAAGACAATCGCAAAAAGGAAAGTAGCAAACTATCTTCTTGAAGCGGACGAAAAAAAGGATAGTCCCGACAAAAACGGAAATTTTTTCGGAGCCATTGGACAGTCCTATTATCCTATCGCCGATGGAAAGGGAAGCACCTATGAGACGAATCAGATGCAGTCAACTATCACGGATGGCGACCGCGATATCCTGATCCAGATTCGCTACGCCATTACTTCGGGAAATTATCAGATTGCCGAAGCCCTGATTCTCAATTTCTGGCCACGGCTTTCCATCAAGGAACGGGTTGATATCATGACATGGGCGATGAACATCGGGAACTACAATGCCCTTATTGATGTCCCACAATCCAAGGGTGTCAATTTTAAGTCGCTCAAGGACAAGATCGAGAAGAAGGAAATCACCAAAGAAGAGTTCAAGGATGTATTCCTCCGCACTGCTAAAGAACGAATGAAAGCCGAATAGATTGTAACTATCAACAAAAAATAAAATTCCTCCAAAAAAGCATACTTTATTATAGAGTATGCTTTTTTATTACAGGAGGAAAAATGATTGAAATATCAATCACAGTAAAAAATGAAAAAGATAAACCCGAAGGATTTATCATTTCTGTTGATCCGATGATGCTACGGATTTACAAAGAGCTACATCAAAAAGAACCATATAAGAACATTCTTGAAACCATTCAGACATGCCTTGATTCATCTACAAACAACATCGCCATAAAAATGAAGACACTCATTGATAATGAGGTCAACGCTATTCCCGAGGAGGAAGTAGTAAAAGAAATCGCGAATATTACGCAAAAGGGAGAATAATGTGAACATCCTTGATCAAGATGGGAACCCTACTAAGGAACTGTTCGTATTCTTGAAATACAATCAGACAGTCGAGAATGTAGAGAGTCTTCCCCAGTCAGAAGAGGAAATGTATCGAGAATTCTGCAACAAATGGAAAGACCTGTTGCAAAATCTTGACAACGGATTATCCGCGTCAAGCTCACTTGGAAGTCTGCTTTCAATGTTCGGATTCAAGCGGCACTACTGCTCGACTTGTGGTTTGCCAATAATCGGCAAATTCTCAAAGATCGGAAATAGGGTGACCTGTGATCCATGCTATCAGAGCTTCAAGATCATCCAAGAGATGGAAAAGAAGAATGAAGCAAAAGCAACCATTGAACACATTCGTGGAAAGAAGTCTGCCACGGAAAATAAAAAGGCAAAAGAATCGGCACCCTCTGCGCCGAAATCACAACAAGGAGGAAATTAATGTCTGAATTTAACATGAGCGATTTGCTTGACAACATTCTGTTTGACAAGCCAATCAAGCCAGCATCAAAACCCATAAAGGAATCTACCATTGATGTCCAGAAGATTCTTGGCGAAGCTGGCGAAGAACTGCTTGATCCTGTACAGCCCGGACAGGATGGTGGATCAACCGCACCTGCTCCTGAAGCCTCACCAGAAACCACCGCACCCGAAGCGTCATCTGAGCCAGCGGCAGACACGGCGACTAAACCAATTCCCGATGAAGGCCCGGAGGCTGGATCACTTGAGGATTTCGTAAAGAAAGCCAGAAAGATCGCCAAGGAGCACGAGCCAGAGGGAGACCTTGTTCTCGAAATTGCACTTCAACTTGAAAATAAATCCTGCGGAAAGCTACAGATTGGATCAGAGGAATACGAAACAATCACCGGATGGAAGATCATCATGGATAAATTTGGAATCGACTACAAGCAGGTTCCAGATGCCATCAAGTCATTCCGAATCGATGCTGAAACCAAGTATTCCCAGACCGAAAGCGATTCGGTTGGCATTTCTGTTGAGCTTTCTTCAGACGGTGAAACTCTTGGTATCCAAGTCTTCTATAACGAAGAAGGAAGCATCATGGATGACCTTGAGCAAGCACTCAACGAATTCAACCGTCGATACAGGGAATATATTATAACGGCAATCAATGAAAAAGTGAGAACTTAAAACATGGCGAATTATTTTGATAACGACGCCATTACAGAACTTATTGTAGAATACCTTGCATTTTCGCAGGAAGAGCGAACCACCAACAAACGGGCACTTTTCCTGCGAGAGCAGATTCTCAAGGAAGTTTCTAAAATAATAAATGGAATAATATTTACCCACAAATTTACCGTTTGGGAATACTATGATGATCTCTTTCAGGAAGCCGCCATGGCTTGCCTCAAGGCACTCGATAAGTTCAACCCAAACTATATTACCTCATCAGGCGAAAAGGCCACGGCATTCAATTATTTTTCGCTGACTGCTAAACGATGCCTCAAGTTCTATACGATTCGCAACAAAAGGAACCGCGACAACCTGACCATCGAAGAGCACACAAACAATCTTATCGTGGATGATGACACAGACAAGAAAAACAACGAAGCATTCATTGAAAACTTCATGGAAGAAACACGGCTGATTTTCCAGAAAAAACACAAGAAGTTCTTGCCACTCGTTGACATCCTTGATGAGTATCTACATACCATGGGAGCCTTCAACAAGAGGGATTTTTTCCGCTATTCCAAGTCTTTCGGATGGTCGCCGAATCTCATACGCAAATTCCTGAAGATCATCAAAGATAATAAGGAAGAGTTGGTAGATCATATCGACACCGAACTCAAGGAGTAGTCCATGGAATTGCAAAGACTTTTGAATGAACTTTCCGGCGATAATACCGGTAGTGTAAATAGCAATCTTGATGATCGCATGAGAAGAATCGAAGTCCTGACAAAACGGGATTTTGTCGGAAAGGTTCATAATCTCAAGGATTTGCAAAAGATCATCCAGAGCATGAAAACCGAAGAGGATAAGTGGAAAGTTATCCTCTTCGGCTCTGGAACCCAAACCAAGAAATCTCCAAAGGATATGGCTATTGAAATCGAAAAAACACTACAGAATATGGATGACTCGGAAATAGAAGACGCCATACCTGAAAGCAATCCCGATGGCGAAAACCTCAACAAGAAACAAATGAAAGTTTACAGTTTCATTGATGAACTCGAAGCCCGATTCCAGAAAATAGCTTTAGGAGATTATGACAGCCTTTTCAGGGCAAAATCAGCCAAGGTTAATTCCTATGGGGAAGATGGTGAAGAAGATGAGGACTACAAGGATACTTCAAGTTCCATAGAACTTGCCACGAAGAAAATCCGCAATATCATACCAATCCGCATCACAGCTTTTGGTGATACCTACTGCGGTATCATCCGACCCGGTTCATCTGGTGGTTCAAACGGTATCATAGTCTGGCAAAAAATTGTGGATTCATTCTCCACAAAGATGGATCACTATGAAGAAAAATATGATTCGTTGACACCAGATCAAAAGGCTGAATACGACCTGCTTTCCGCAGATTTCGCGCAAGCCAAAAAACTCCCCAAAATGATTCCGCTTATCCAGCGAAACTCTGCTGGAACACAGCTTAAAGTCCATGCCACCGAAGAGATCAAGGCTCTCAAGGACAAGGGCATTCTGGATTATAACGATGATCCAGATGCCATGGAAAAGGTTGGAAACATCATCATTGATATCATCAAGGCTTCCGGCAAGACTTTCGCTGGCGAAAAAACGGATGATCTTTCCAAAGACCAAATTGCACATTACCTCGGGCTTCCATCGGAAATTAATTCCGATGACAACCGAGTATTTGAAGTACCAACTTGGGTAATTGGAAGTTCGAGGTTCTGGAATGAGATTGAAAAGCTCTTTTGATGTTGATTACATCATAGGCAAGCTCTCATTTTCCTCTGATGAATGGGATTCGCTTCAGAAGGATTTCATGGAAAATGAGACAAAAGCGATCATTTGTGCCAAGTATAATCTAAAGGGATACCAGTTCAAGGCCCTCAAAAAATATTATTTAGGTAATTAAAATGTCAGACGAAGCTAAACCAGCAACACCGGAAGAGGGAAAAGAAATAATCGAACTCAAGAAAATGGAGCTTGCCCAGATGGACGAGCTTACTTCCGATATTGTCAAAGGTGCAGATGAAGCGGTAGAAAAAGCTGACGAAATGTATCAATACATGTCAGACCTCATCGAAATAGATTCTGACAAGTCCGATGCCACCAGAATGATGATGGGTAAGGCGCTTGAGATCAGGCTTATGTCAAACGCACAAAAGCTCGAACTCCTGAAGGTTAAAGCCAAATTGCTCAATCCCGGACGAGCAGGAACAAGCGTCAACATCAACCTTGGAGAATATGACGAGAAAAAAGGCGCTGATACCAACAATATGATTGATATAGTTGAAGGAATCCGAAGGGGACAGGGTGCAAAGATTGTCACTTCGGAGGACTTCGAAGATGACTAAATACATACCTATTGTCGATTTGGACCTGCACAAAGAATATTTCGATACAATCGCCATTGTGGAAATAGACGACTCTCGGGCAAAATATGATAAAGACAACAATGTATTCGTTTTCAAATATCAAAATCCAAATGAGTTTAACAAAACAGTATATCTTCAGGTATATGAGGACCAATGGGAATCCATGGGAAAAATACTGTTTTCAGAATCAGAAAGTTTTGATTCGCTTGAACAAGCTCAGAAAAATTTAATAATTCATGTACTGAGGATGGAACAAACATGAACCAATATACATGTAAAATAGAATGGATTGCGTGGGATTTTATCCAGCATAATAGCGTCGGACCAGATTGTATCCAGATATTCAAACTTGATTTACAGGACTACAACATAGTCGGGCGAGGAGAATGGGAAGTCCGCCCCGGAAAATTCGAATGTGAACCTATATTTACCCTTGGAAGAAACCCTGAAACATTTACCGATCCAAGCCTTCCAACAATGCATATCTACAGCGGTGAAATCTTTAATAGCCTCAATGATTGCGTAAATAGGGCAATTGCTATGATATTCTCGGGTAAATTCTGACAATAATTTATTCTTTTATTTATTTTTTTGATTAAATTATTTGACTTATTTTTTCTTCTATGGTAGTATATAAGCATAGTTTGATGTGTGGGAGGAAATGATGATGACTACCACGGTTGAGAAACGCGGACGGAAAGCCTTCGTGGAGGAGCATTTTAACGAGTTCCTTCAGACTAATCAGAAAGCTATGAAGTCGATCTCGGATGTCTCCGAGGCATATTGCATCTATTCCCGCTGGTCCTCCAACAAGGAAAAGGCCATGAGCGAGTCCTCGTTCGTGAGGATGTTCAAGCTCGCGAGTGCCCAGAAGCAGGTCACTTACAAGACCCGCTCTGGCTCCAAGCCCATGGCGATGTCTCTTATCGATCAGTTCTATGCTCTTGAGAGGTACATCAACATCATGGTGGACGGGAACCTCAATTCCATTCACCTCTATGGCATGCCCGGAATCGGCAAGTCCGAGACCGTCCGCCAGACGCTCCTCAAGCGTGGCCGCGAGCACGAGGCTTTCGAGTTCTATTCCGGTGGTATCAAGGATGCCTACAGCCTCGCCAAGATTCTGTATGACAACAGCGAAGGCAAGGTCATCGTTCTCGATGATATTGATTCGGTTCTTCGCAACAAGACCTGCGTGGAAATCCTCAAGAAAGCCTTGGAGGATCATCGAGAGAGAACAATCACTTGGGCAGATTCTACGAAGCGGACGAGAGAAGAGACTGTCCCCACGAGATTCAGGTTTACCTCGTCAGTCATCTTCATCTCCAACTCTCCCAAGCTCGACAAGGCTCTCAAGAACCGGTCAAAAATCGTCCATCTCAATGCCACCAAGGAAGAGTGCCTTGAGTGGGTTCATTCCCACTTTGCCACCTTCTGCGCTGGCATTCATATGGAGGACAAGATCGCGGTCTACGAGTTCATAAAGGACAACCTTGCGCGGTTCCACGCCATGGACTACCGCACCTTCAAGAGCGTCCTTCTGGATTACATCGCGTTCCAGCAGGATACGACCCATCCCGCCGACTACTGGAAGAAGGTCGTATTCCAGAACGCCGAGTGCTGATAAAAGGAGAGTCCATGCTCTGGAAGAACAAGAAAAAGACTTTTGCCGTAAAGCTGGACTGCTACCTTGGCAGAACTTACGGCTGTATATCGCTGTTGCCGAACATCATCGTGTATTATTCACACGACGATTCGGGAACTGTTATCGCAATAAACCTGAGCCTGTTCGTTGGAGAGGTTCAGTTCTGGTTCGGCGATGTATCTGAACTGATATAGCAAAAGCCCGCCGATGGCGGGCTTTTTTATATTCTGACAAAAATATCTCTTATTAGATCGTGATAAATACATCCAGCATATTTTTTAATATCAGTCCCGGACAATACCATGAGCTTGTCATTTTCCCTATCGGTTCCGAACTCGAATTTTGAAGCAAATTCCCTGTCTGATAAAAATGATCTACCCGAATTGTAGCTCCATATCCAGCACTTTATATAGATTTCACCTATGTGATAGACGAAATAAAGTTTATGTTCTGTTTCAGAATAAAAAAGGCGGTAAAGTATGTCTTTTAACATGACATTATCTTTACCGCCTTTGATTAAATGAACTATTTCTTGGGAATATCCCAGTTCTTGAAGCTGTGATAATAGTTGAGGCAGTCTGCAAGCGGACCTTTCAAGTACATTTCATCCGGGATCGATCCGTTCCCATCCTTCCAATACTTTGAAATGACATCATATTCGTTGGTGAGAAGAGCCAAGAAAATCCAGTCTTCACGCCCATTGAAGGTTTTCGACAGATCATCAATCCGGGCTACAAGAAGTTTTATCGTATCCACTGGATCATTCAGGGAACCCGTTCCCTTATAGTCTATCATGAAAACCGGGTCATCGCGGACGAGTCTGAGATTGGCTACTGACTCAGCACCCTTCAAATAGAAATATCCCATACCAACGCGATTGTTCTTGCTGAAGTATGGATTGAAATTAGTCGTTGCCCGCATGAAAGCCACCGGGAAAAAGAAGTTGACGGTGGTGAGCCGTTCGGTTGCGAGCCAGAGCGTATTGAACGATTGAAGAATCTGAGAGTCGTCCATCTTCTCCGTGAAAGGAGTCTCGTTCGTATAATACCGAACAAGTGCATAATACTGCTCTCGGAGCTTTTCCTTCTTCTGCGCAGGAGGAAGTCGCTCCCATGAATTCGCCTCATCGATTTGCGATTTGGTCATGATGATCTGGTTGGTCTGGGCGACATAGGACTTATTCATTCTGTTAATGGTTGATGTTACCCAGATGGTTCCAATAAGCATGACCAAGGTAAAGGCGGAAATGATGACTGCCATGGCGATAAGCCAGCCACGGGAAATGCCCCCAAGCCCGCCGCCCAACTGCCCTTCGCGGCTCATGAGCTTCTGCAAAAGAAGATCGCCAAGATCGACTCCCCTGCTGTCAAGTTCCCGAAGGAGTTCCTTTGCGGTTATTTGGGGTCTCTGGGGCGGAACCGAAGCGGCTGGCTTCGGCTGTTCGGGCCTCTGAGGCTGGTTCGGACGGGGATTCTGATTGTCCATGTTCTCTCCCTACAAAGAAATATGCTAAACATAGTCGCGGACAAAATAGTATATCAATAAATCGAGAATTTTCAACTCAAGAGCAAGATAAATGTGGCGAGGAAACATCTATGGACATGAAAAAATTCTTTGAAGAGCATCTACCGACAGATTCAGAAATCGACGAAGAAACCTCTCGGGAAAATAAATTCAAGAAGACTTGGAACAAGGATCATCCCGGATTCGACTGGAAAAAGGATGTTTCTAAATCTGTAGAGAACATGAAGAAACACCCAAAAAAGATCGATAATCCATGGGCGCTTCGCCAATGGCAACTCCTTCCGAAGTTCAAGAAGGAACGGGAAGCGGCGGCAGAAAAAGCGGCGGCATCAAGAAAATGACTTCACTTAAATCGTATCTCAAAGCCATTCGTGCTTTAGGCATATATGTTTCATTAAAACCCGAAGGGTGCTTTATCTATGAAAAAGGACAAGAAAACTATCGACAATATATCGAAAGCGTGATGAATAGCGGTAATAAGGTTTGCTTGCGGATCAAACTTTATGGCGGAACGAGCTTTGCATATCCCAGAAAAAAAGAAGATTATAGCTTTTATTGGCCGTGTGAAAACTGGATTGTTGAACCGAATCTTCTTCATGCCACCATCATTTATTTCTTGAATTGGGAGAGGCAATGAATCCGATCATAGATAAGGCAAAAAAACATTTCTCTGCACTGGGAACCGGAGATTTTGCGATTTATCTATCATATCGTGAAATGTTGGCAACATTTGGTGAACCAGACGAAAAAGAAAAATCTCAAGGGTATCCTGATGAGTGTATATGGTATGGGTCTTTTTTCAATGAATATTATTTCACTATCCATAATCAAGCGCTCAGGAATAATCCATCGCCAGAACGGAATAGAGCTTGGGTAGTCCATTGCGGATATACCAGCATCACCATGAAGATGCTCCGTTTCTTAACGGACGGTGATAGACATGGATTTATGAAATTCATTTTTACAGAATATGAGAAAAACAAATGAACCAGATAAACATGAGAGAATTGTATAAAATACTCAATGGTACATCACTCGACATCATCAATCCAGATCATTTGGGAGAATACGAGGCATTTACCAAAGAGCATCTTTATACTGTTGGTATAAATGGACGGTATGTAATAGATTCCATCCGAATGTATGATTATCGGTATGAAGATGGTGGAACGCATATTGGAATCAGCATTTACAATGAAGAACATCGAAGGACAATGGAGCACTTTCATTATCCAAAAGATAAATTCTTCAAATCGGCAGGAATGTGGAATGTAAACAAGATTGATCTCATCAGGATGATCTTCGAATACGAAGTAAGGACCAATGCATGAAATATACCGTAACAGTTTCCAAGCTGTATATACAGGTCTATACGGTAAACTATATTGATTATGTCAAAAATGAAATGGAACTGATACAGGGACGGGATTATTCTCTCGCCGACTTCAGTCTTTTTTTAAGAGGATTTGCTTCTGGCGATTGGACCACCGACATATTTGACCATATCCAACATGAAGATCAGCTTCGATGGATTTATTACTGTTTCAAAAGGCTTATATGAATCAGATAGAAATATATGATTTCATGAAATCCTGCCACATACGCATGCTTCAATGGACCGAGGGATTCCCGAATATTGTAGTAGATGGCACGACCTATTATGTATGGTATCTGTATGCTCTCTCTGAGAGTACATTCCAGATAAACATAGTGTTGCATGATTATAAAAAAGATAAAGAAAGAAACATTGATTATACCAGTCGAGAAAACTCCGAGCATGATTTATATATCAAGGAACATGATTTTCTCAAATCCATTTTTACTTCAAGTTCAATTAGAAGAGGTGCGGGTAAATGATTGAGATATGGACTGAAGACAATAACGAATTCTGCTTCTGGATGGGTGGCATACGCGGATTTGACAATGAGATTCTTTATTTTATTGTCTGGAAAATGCCAGAAAGACATAATGTTCGCAGGGAACTTTGAAACAAGATCGGAGTCCAGCGAATCTGGGGGAATGTGTTTTCCCGAGGGCACGAAGTGCCACTTTCCGCAGTTCCCGAGGAATATCATCACGCAATCATCTTCGCGATGTTCCAGTTTCAAAGTGATAAGCGTAATGAATATATGGACATATGTGATCATTCAATATTGAGAGACAGACAAAAGAAGGTCAAGAAATGACATTATTTGACATTCATGAAATATTCCGACCCGTCATCAAACAAGATGATCACATAAGGTTTCAAATTGATCGACAATCAATCATAAAGAACGGAACCGAAATATGGGGAATAGATTTATATCGGGACTCTATCAGTTTTATTCCGCATGAAGGGAATGAGTTTATAAAAACACCAGATGAATGCCGCGAAACGAAAATACGGATTTCTCCAATTACCATGTATAATTTCATCAGAATGGCATTCGATATAGAGAATAACAAATATATTTCCATATAAAAAAGGAGTAAGCAATGTTTAACCTATTCAAGAAAAAGTCACCAATGATTACAGCCATGGGTGAGACTTACGGCGCAGAATACTGGAATACCAAATATCCACAGGCTCCAATAATCTATGCGGGAAGAACCCTCAAGACGAATAACAATCCTGTGCGAATTGATGTCAAGAACTTCATCTGCGAAAACGATAACATTATCCTTGACCTCCTGAAACGAAATAAACTTGTCAAAACGGCGTTTAATGACACGGCACTCGCATGCCAAAGATGGGTCGTGAAAAACCTGAAATATGTGGCAGACGATCAGTCTAATAAGTGCCCGGAGTTTTGGCAATTCCCGTTTGAAACGCTCGCGGCTGGAATTGGAGATTGCGAAGATGGTGCGATTCTTCTTGCCTCGCTTCTTGTCAACGCTGGTGTGCCGGAATGGAGGGTAAAGGTGGCCGCAGGATATGTCCAAGAATCTCCGACTGCTCCACAGGGTGGACATTGCTATTGTATCTACCTTGCGGATCGCCCCGAATCAGAGAAAAAATTCGAATGGGTCATCCTCGACTGGTGCTACTACGAGGATTCCGATATCCTTTGCGATAAGAAACCACTTGCAAAAAATGGAGGATATAATTCCTGTTACAAGGATACTTGGTTCACTTTCAATACTGAATATTCATGGAACCAGACAAAACTCGAACTTGACGGAAGAGTTAAATGAAGTTTTACAGAATCAGGGATAGTGTCATGTTCAACAACGGAAAGATTGTTCTTTTCGATTGTGGGCTTTATGCATATCTTCAGGATTCAAACCGAAGGGTTATCATTGGAAGAGGACAAAAAAAAGAGGCTTCCTTTTCCGAAGTCAAACCATTCAGCCTTGATATTCTGGTATGCGAAGGAAAAAATTTCACTGGCACTATTCCTGAAGCCTTGATCTATTTTATATTCAATTACAATCCAAAAACAGATATGGAAAACTTTTGGAGAATGCCATGAGCATGGATACAAGAGCCATCATTACGGGCACAACCATAACTGAAGTCAAGAAATTCATCCTGACTGCATTCAACGGAAAAGAAATACCCTTCGGTAGTGGTGGTCCGCACGATGCCACAATCCAGATGGAATCTTTGAACCGATCAATGACGGTTATGGAACACACATGGGGAAAGGAAAAAGGCAATCCAGCCCGAGATGGTGATGTATATCTCAAGTTGGGATGCTATGGAACTTCATTTGAGATCATAAGTTTCATAGCATGTTATTTTGGTGGATATGTCGAGAAAAATGATCTTGAAGATGATTATGTAAAAATAAAAAAGAATAATAGGAATTGCATAAGGCTGTATTTCGAATCATGGAATGACCTATGATATATTTTGACAAAAACAACAATAGGCGGGTAAAACTCGCGCTTCCGAGAAAAGATAAACAATATGCCACATTTGTTATTGGAGAGATTGATTTTGACAGCGGATATCTGGAATGTAAAGATTCCATATTGGACTATGGTTACGCGGTCGATCCTGCCAACTGGTCAAAGTACAA
>Ga0116170_10002726_pt1 | contig 16879 bp, 7 predicted proteins | sample AD_JPNHW1_MetaG_FD_89797 | JGI IMG/M metagenome (GOLD analysis project Ga0116170, IMG submission 89797) | Active sludge microbial communities of municipal wastewater-treating anaerobic digesters from Japan - AD_JPNHW1_MetaG | ecosystem: Engineered > Bioreactor > Anaerobic > Digestate | place...
AGCAATTGTTGTTGCAGGTACTTTACCGGCAGGAACAACTATTGATCCGGTTACCGGAGAAATTACGGTTACTGATCCTTTGTTGCTGATTCCAGGTTCCTATCCTGTTGAAATTACAACTATTGATATTCAGGGAGGAGTGACCACACAATCCGTAACAATTATCTTTCTTGGAGATATTGAAGCAATATACGTTGTAGAACCGGCTCAGAATGTCGATACCTACCTCAATGGTGAAACCCTTGCAACGGTTACTGATGCTGATGGTCCAATTGTATCTGCGATTGTAGTATCTGGTACTTTACCGGCAGGAACAACCATTAATCCGGTTACAGGTGAAATAACAGTAACTGATCCTGCTTTACTTTTACCAGGATCTTATACAGTTCAAATAACAACCATTGATATTCATGGTGGAGTAACCACCCAACCAGTAACGATCATCTTCCTGGGCGATATTGAAGCAATATACGTAGTAGAACCGGCTCAGAATATCGATACCTACCTCGATGGTGATACCCTTGCAACGGTTACCGATGCTGATGGTCCAATTGTATCTGCGATTGTAGTTTCAGGTACATTACCGGCAGGTACAACCATTGATCCGGTCACTGGTGAAATAACAGTAACTGATCCTGCTTTACTCATACCAGGTTCATATACTGTTGAAATTACCACTGTTGATAATCTGGGAGGAGTGACTACACAACCCGTAACAATTATCTTCCTTGGAGATATTGAAGCAATATATGTTGTTGAACCAGCCCAGGATGTTGATTCGTATGTTAATGGTGAAATCCTCGCTACGGTTACCGATGCCAATGGTGATATCGTTTCGGCAACAATTGAATCTGGAACATTACCGGCAGGGACTACCATTAACCCAATTACCGGAGAGATAACGGTTACCAATGCAACTTTGCTTGTGGAAGGTATTTATTCAATGGTTATCACAACTATTGATGAATTGGGAGGAACTACAAATCAAACGGTTGTAATTGAATTCTATCATCAGAAAATTCCACCTGTGGCAGTTGATGATGAAATTACCACATATAGAAATGAATCAAAAACTGTTGATATTGTTATAAACGATTACGACCCTGATGGTACAATTGTTATTGGTTCTTTGGAAATTATTGATATGCCGGTTAATGGAGTGATTACCTATAATAAAACTACTGGTAATGTCAAATACAAACCAGACAGCAACTTTGTCGGATCAGATCTGTTTACCTATCGGATTAAGGATAACGATGGTCTTGTTTCAAACATTGCAACGGTTCATATTCAAGTTATCATTAATTCTGTTCTTGATACAGATGGTGACGGTATTCCTGATTATAAAGAGATTGTTGATGGTACAGGAGAGTTCGATCCATGCTCACCCAAACAACTTCCAGGGTATAAGGGATACGATTTGTCGAATCTGGTTTGGGCTGAAGTCGATTGCGATGGTGATGGCGTTACGAATCAACAGGAGGTAGCAGACGAAACTGATCCATTCAAACCCTGTGAATTTGAAATGGCTAGTGTAACCTTGCCCCAATCATATGATTGGCAATGCGGAGACTGTGACGGCGATGGGGTAACCAATCAAAACGAAATATTGGATAAAACTGATTTTTCTAACCCATGCGATCTGGATATTTCGAATATTACATTGCCTCCAAGTGAAGAATGGTTAGTGTTGGATTGTGATGGTGATGGTGTTACAAATGAAAAGGAAGAAACAGACCACACTAATCTCTTTGATTTCTGTGATCTGATTGCCACTAGCATTACATTAGAACCAAGCGAAAACTGGAACAATGCTGACTGTGATGGAGATGGTGTTACAAACAACCGTGAACAGTTGGATGGCACTGGTTTCCTCGATGGTTGTGATCTTTTACTTACAAGTATGACCCTACAACCAAGTCAGGAATGGTTAGTTTCAGATTGTGATAACGATAGCGTTTCGAACGGACAAGAATTAAAGGATGGACCAGATACCGATGGTGATGGAATTATAAATATTTTAGACACGGATGATGATGGAGATGGGGTTCCGACTATTGATGAATTGGGTATTGATATTAACCATCCTCGTGATACCAATGGTGATGGAGAAGATGATTATCTTGATATCGATGATGACGGAGATGGTATTTTGACCCGCTTTGAAATAAATGACCTAAATGAAGATGGTATACCTGATTATCTTGAGATAATTCAAATAATTGCTGTTAACGACTCCGTAAAAACTGGAATTGATATTTCAGTTGATATTGAAGTATTGACAAATGATATTAATATTTTTGGTGATCAGGATATTGTAATTGTTAATCAACCTTCTAATGGAAGTATTTCAATCAACCAGGGTGTTGGGGTTGTAACCTATATTCCGAATACAGACTTTGTTGGAGTTGATTCGTTTACCTATTCTATTTGTAACAGTTATCAACAGTGCGATCAAGCTACGGTAAGGATTGCGGTGGATGAAATAATCAGTCCACCTCAGATATTCACACCAAATGGAAACGGTCAGAATGACCTCTATGTGATCAGGAATATTCAGAAATACAGCAATAGCTATTTCACCGTATTCAACCGTTGGGGAAATACAGTCTATGAAGCCCATGGTTATCAGAATGACTGGGATGGAACAGCAAATGTTGGTTACATAATTGGAAAGAAACCGTTACCGGTTGGTACTTATTTCTATGTGTTGACTTATGGACAGAAAAGGTCTGTTACAGGGTTTATTTATTTAAAACGATAAGAAACAGGGCAAGTTATGAAACAGTTAAAAATCATTTTAGGATTACTTTTCGTTGTAACTGGTGTATCGGTTTTTGCACAACAAGATCCAATGTTTACGCAGTATATGACAAACCCGGTTACGATCAATCCATCCATAGCGGGTAGTCGCAAGGTTGATAACCTTTCATTGGTTTTCCGAAAACAATGGGTGGGTATCGATGGTGCGCCTACAACGGCGGCGCTCTCATATCAGGGTGCATTTTTCAACGATAAGGTTGGATTGGGTTGTAATCTGATCCACGACAGAATTGGCCCGGTAGTTCAAACTGGATTGTATTTTGATTATGCCTATCATTTGAAAATCAACGATGAAAAAAAGCGTTTTCTTGCATTAGGCATCATGGGTGGATTTAACTATTATACCTTCGATTTGTATTCGTTGCAATCGGATAAGCCCGATGATGATATTGCATACGACGGGATTGAACGAAGATTCCTTCCCAATTTTGGAGTTGGTTTGTTTTATCATACACCCAATTTTTTCTTTGGAGCATCGTTGCCAAAAATCCTAAGAAACAGCTTATCCAAGACTGAAAATACGTTATCGTTAGAAGATAAAGAAGAACGTCACTTTTTCGTTATGACCGGTGTTATAATAGATGTTACCAAAAATATCAAATTTAAACCCTCTATGATTGGTAGGGTTGTCAATGGGGCGCCGGTTTCGTTAGATTTAACTGCAACATTTATGTTATACGATAAAGTTTGGCTGGGTGCCATGTACAGATTTGGGAGTTCATGGGGCGGTTTAATCAGGTGGCAGATCAATCCCAAACTCCATTTAGGTTATAGCTTCGATTTTGCAAATTCGCGGCTTAAATCGTTCAACAGCGGATCGCATGAAATTTATATAAGTTATGATTTTGTACCCGATGAGTTAATTGGTAATGTTACACGATTCTTTTAGAAATAATTAATGTGTAGATTATAAATCGATTGTGAGAAATTAATCCCAGATTAGGCAAAGAAAATCATTGAACTTAATCTGGGATTTTGAATCAAACCGAATATCTCACAAATTCAATTGTACAACTCTGGGTTTGAATCTCATTATTTACTATATTTCATATTGAAAAGGGTAATATTTACATTTATGGGGTTTTCGAAGATTTTCTTCAGTGTTGTTAAAACATATCTGTTTGTAATTATAGTTATTCTACTTGCCGCAGCTATGCGATTGTGGCCTCTGCAATCGCTTGGTGGCCGAACCATTTGGGTAACATTCTACCCGGCTGTAATGGTAGTTGCGTTGTATGGAGGGTTAATTCCTGGATTGGTCGCATCATTGTTATCATGCAGTATTGTTCTCTTTTTATGGCAGTTGTTTGTTCCCACCCCTTTTATAAAAGATTTTGGTGATTGGCTTAGCCTGACCATTTTCATGATAACCTGCACCGGAATATCAATAACTTCGGAGGCCATGCGCCGTTCTCAGAAAAAAACCAGAGAGGCCAAAGAACAGGCAGAAAAAGCGAATAAAGCAAAAAGTGTTTTTCTCTCGAACATGAGCCACGAGCTGCGCACACCTTTAAATGCCATTCTTGGGTTCTCAAGACTAACCTATAACGACCCCACATCAACTTCGGGGCAAAAAGAGAATCTTGGAATCATCATTCGCAGTGGAGAACATTTGCTTAACCTTATCAACAACGTGCTCGATATTGCCAAAATTGAATCGGGTAAGATTCAGTTAGAAGAAAAACCAACCAATATCCGCCAGTGCTTACCGAGTTGCAGTCGATTTTATTTGTAAAAGCTGCTGAAAAGAAGTTGGAATTTAAACTTGAAATTGCCACTGATTTAATAACAACAGGACTGATCGACGGGGGAAAACTAAGGCAAATTTTAATCAACCTTATTGGCAATGCAATAAAATTTACCGAAACAGGCAGTGTTACTATTCGAGCGATAAACAAGGGCAAAACAGCCAACGATAAAGTATTGCTTCGTTTCGAGGTTGAGGATACTGGCAAAGGAATAAGCCGTGCCGATCAGGAACGGATTTTTCAGGCGTTTGTTCAACTATCGAATCAACCGGCTTCGGAAAAAGGGACAGGATTGGGTTTGGCCATAAGCAAGCAAAACGTTGAGCTGATGGGAGGAAAACTGAATATAGTGAGCGAAAATGGCAATGGATCACTGTTCTATTTTGAAATACCCGTGCTTTGTGTTGATGAAGGTTCGATAATTGTTGAATCACAGAACCAACGAGTAATTGGACTGAAACCCGGACAGCCTCATTTTTCAATATTAATTGTTGAAGATCAACTAGAAAACCGCCTTTTGCTACATAAAACCCTTGAGCCATTTAATTTTGAAATTACAGAAGCGGTTAACGGGCTCGAAGCTGTTGAATATTGTGACCACAAAAAGCCCGATCTGATTTTTATGGACATGCGAATGCCAGTGATGGATGGTATAGAAGCAACAAAGGGAATTCGTTCAAAAGATTATACCAAAGCCATTAAAATTGTGGCTCTTACTGCACATGCACTTGATGATGAACGAAAAGAGATTTTCGATGCCGGGTGCGACGATTTTATCCGCAAGCCGTTTAATGATGACGAAATATTTGGTGCAATTGCAAAAATGCTAAATGTGCAGTTTGTTTATGGCGAAACTGATGCGGAACAGATACACTATAAACCTATTGCCAATAATAAATTGATTGAAGTTCCAGAGGAGATTAAACAAGAGCTCCTTGAAGCTGCAATTTTACTGGACAACGAAACGTGTATGGCAATTATTGAAAAAATAGCATCCTCCCATCAACAGGCTGCTACCTACCTGAAAAAATTGGTCTCCAACATGGACTTCCAGAAATTGATTGAACTATTAGAACCCGATAATACCAACCACGATGATAACAATTGATTTGCGAACGTTATATTTCAGTTATGTACTTACCGACCTTGTTTGCCTTTTGGTAATGATATTTCTTTGGCAACAAACGAAAAAAAAATTTAATGGATCTGGTTTTCTGGTGATCGATTTTGCTTTTCAGGTTATTGCCCTCCTGCTCATCTCTACCCGTACTATTATACCAGATTGGTTATCGATAAATGTAGCCAATACACTTGCGATGGCAGGCGCTGTTTTGGGGTTGATTGGGTTGGAAAAGCTACTATTGGGCAAGACGGGCAAACAGTACCATAACTGGATATTAGTTACCTTGTATACCATCATTCATTTTTATTTCACCTTTATGCAACCTAATCTTGCAATACGAAACATAAATAGTTCTGCAACTTTTATCTTGTTAAGCATTCAATATGTATGGCTAATGTGGAAAAGGGTGCCATTTTACCAACGAAAATTAACCACGAACATTGGTTTTATATTTGCGCTGTACGCATTGGTGAATGTGATCCGTATTGTCGATTTTTTTATTCACAGCTACCAAGCCACCGACTATTTTCATTCAAGCGGATTCGAGGCATTTTGCATGTTCTCGTACCAAATCCTCTTTTTGCTTTTCACATACTCTTTAGCATTAATGCTGAACAAACAACTTCTACAGGACAATGCCCTTCAGGAAGAGAAATTCACCAAAGCTTTCCATGCATCATCATCGTGCATGTTGTTAAGCCGATTACCCGATGGGCATATATTTGAGGTAAATCAAGTTTTCTGCAATAAAACAGGTTATGTGACCGCTGAAGTGATTGGGAAAACCACTGTTGACTTAAAATTATGGGAAAATGACACCGACCGTGATGCTGTCCTAAATCAGTTAATTTCCCAGGGGAAGGTGAAAGAACTTGAATTCAGGTTCAGAAAGAAATCGGGTGATTTCTTCTGGGGAGTGATTTCTTCAGAGCTGATAGAGATCAATGGTGAAAAGTGCATCATCTCAAATATTAGTGATATATCGGAGCGCAAGAAAACAGAGTTGGAGTTGATCGAAAGCGATGAATTCAACAAAACATTGTTGAAAACCATCCCATTCGGAATGGATATTGTTGATCAAAACGGAAATGTTTTGTTCTTAAACGACAAGTTGCTTGAAATTTTTGGGGAAGAATCCATCGGGCGAAAATGCTGGAGTTTATATCAAGATACGAAAACACAATGCAACGATTGCCCTTTGCACCGCGATATTGAACTGGGTAAAACCGAAACTTACGAAGCCCACAAAGCATTGGGCAATCAAATACTTGAAGTAAAACACACGGGCATGATGTTCAAAGGGCAAAAAGCGATGCTCGAAATTTTTCAAAATATAACAGAACGGAAGAATGCCGAAGCCCAATTACAACAATATGCCAAAGAGTTAAAGCTGGCCAACGACACCAAGAGTAAACTTTTCTCCATTATAGGCCACGACCTGCGTAGCCCTTTTACAACCATTACCGGATTTAGTGAAATGATAAGGGACGAAGTTGACCAATTGGATAAGGAAACCATCCGCAACTATGCGAACATTGTGAACTCTTCGGCCATTTATACCCAAAACCTATTTCAAAACCTACTTGAATGGGCAAGGGTGCAACAGGGACAACTGGCATTTTCTCCCGAAACAATTAACCTTTATTCCATCGTTATTGAGATTCAGGAATTGCTGGCGGGGAGCGCCGAAAAGAAAAACATTACCATTGAAAACAAGGTGGCCGAAGGTTTTGAAGTTTATGCCGATTTGAACATGCTGAAAACAACCATCAGGAACCTTATCTCGAACGCATTAAAATACACTCCCAACGGAGGCAAAATTGTCATTAACGCGAGAAATGAAAATAATGCGATCAGCATTATTGTAACCGATAACGGGACAGGTATGGATGCCCAAACCCTTGAGAAATTGTTTAAACCCGGTACAAACCAGTCGGCACCCGGCACCGAAGATGAGAAAGGTACAGGGCTTGGACTTTTGCTTTGCAAAGAATTTGTAGAGCTGCATGGGGGAAAAATATGGGCCGAAAGCCCAATTGGTAAAGGAAACACAGGGAGCAAATTCATATTTACTTTGCCCAAACAAATAATAAAATGAAGAAAAGAAGAAAATGGCATTAGCCGCATCGCGGCAACCTATTTGTAGAACGACATTAAAACAAAATATATGAACAGTATTACTTCAAACCAACAAAAACCGTTCGATATCCTAGTGGTAGACGATACACCTGCCAACCTGAAACTACTGGTGGAACTGTTATCAGAAGTAGGCTACCATATTCGCCCAGCAAACAGTGGGGAGCTGGCGCTGCGCAGCATTAAAGCAGCTAAGCCCGACCTGATTTTGCTCGATGTGAAAATGGACGGATTGGATGGCTACGAGGTTTGCAAAAGATTAAAAGCCGATGAAAGTACTGCCGATATACCTGTGATATTTATTAGCGCGCTCGACGATGAACCATCGAAAGTTACAGGTTTTGAAGTGGGAGGTGTCGACTTCATCAGCAAGCCCTTCCGTAAAGAGGAGGTGTTGGCAAGGGTAAAAACCCACCTCGATTTGCACCTGTTGCAACGCGAGCTGAAAACCAGGAACCAATTGTTGGAAGAGGAAGTATTGTTGCGGAAAAAAGCCGAGTTGGCGATGGAAAAACGAATGGTTGCATTGACTCAACCATTGGAAAATGATGCTAAATATGAATTCGATGAATTATTCAATTTAAACGAGATACAGAAACTTCAAGACCAGTTTGCCGCTGGTTTCGGAGTCGCTTCCATCATTACCAACACCGATGGTACCCCCATTACTAAAGCCAGCAACTTCAGCCGCTTGTGTCAGAATATTATCCGATGCACCGAAACGGGCTTAAAAAACTGTATGCACTCCGATGCCGTAATTGGCCGACAAAATACCGATGCCCCCATTGTACAGCAATGTCTTAGCGGTGGGCTTTGGGATGCGGGGGCAAGTATCACCGTGGGAGGAAAGCACATTGCTAACTGGCTAATTGGGCAAGTGAGGGATGAAAACCAAACTGCCGATAAAATGAAAAGGTATGCCGCAGAAATTGGTGCCCACGAAAAGGATTTTATGGAAGCTTTCGATGAAATACCTTCGATGTCGCAAGTTCAATTTCATAAAATAGCCGATGTGTTGTTTACCATGGCAGGCCAACTTTCCGATATGGCCTATCAAAACATGCAGCAGGCACATTTTATCAACGATAAAAAAACGGCAGAAATCGCATTATCCGAGAGCGAAGAACGCTATCGAACCACTCTTTACAGCATTGGCGATGGGGTGATTACCACCGATGAAAAAGGCAGGGTGCAATTGATGAATACCCTTGCAGAAGAGCTTACCGGATGGAAACAAGAAGAAGCCACCGGAAAAATGCTCGAAGAGGTATTTCAAATTATTAACGAAGAAACACTAGCTCCCGTTGAAATACCCATTCGCAAAGTATTGCGCGATGGCGTGGTGGTAGGTTTGGCAAACCACACCGTACTCATTGCCAAAGATGGAACTTACAGGCCAATTGCCGATAGTGGGGCACCGATCAAAAACGCCGAAGGGAAAATTAAAGGGGTGGTATTGGTATTCCAAGATAAAACCGAGGAACACAAAATTAGTTTAGCGCTGGAAGCCAGTGAGCGGAAATTCAGAAGCATAGTAGAATCGAGCCCGATAGGAATGTACTTTTATGAACTGCAACCCGATGGAAAGCTGATTTTTAATGGAGCCAACCCTGCTGCCGATAAAATAATTGGAACCGATCATAACAGCTACATTGGTAAAACCATACAAGAAGCTTTTCCAAATTTGGCTAACACCAATGTGCCCGAGATGTATTCAAAAGTTGCAACCGGCGAAATGGATACCCAGCAATTTGAAATTGAATACCACGACGAGCAACAAATCAATGGCATTTATAGTGTAACCGTTTTCCAATCGGGCGAAAATTTTGTGACGATAAAGTTCATTGATATTTCAGAACAAAAGAACGCTGAATTGGCGATCAAAAAGAGCGAGGAGCGGTTTCATGGGCTTTTTGAACATGCCACAGTGGGCTTTTCAATGACAAAACCAGGAGGTGAAATTAATATTAACCCCGCATTTGCCAATATGCTTGGTTATGAGCCCAAAGATTTAAAGCAAATTAGCTGGAAAGAGATTACCCACCCCGACGATATTCAGATAAGCATGGATGTTGTTGATCTCTTACAATCAGGCAAACAAAATAGGTTCCGCTACGATAAAAGGTACATTCACAAAAATGGCACTGTAGTGTGGGCCGATGTAAGTACCATGCTAATTCGCGACGAAAAAGGCGTGCCATTGTATTTTATTACCAACATCAACGACCTTACACAACGGAAAGAGGCTGAAGCGAAGCTTCAAAAAAGCGAAAACCGTTTCAGAAAATTGGTTGAGAATGGGTACGACATGATTTCTTTGCTCGATGGCAGTGGTCATATGACTTATAGCAGTCCGTCAATAGAAACCGTTTTAGGAAAAAAGGTCGAAACGCTAATTGGTAATTATTTTACCGATTTGGTGCACCCTGACGACCATGAAACCTTGATCCATTTGTTTACAAAAATAATACAGGCTTCAGAACATATTCATTTTGGACCAATACGAGTACAGCATAATAGTGGTGCCATGTGTTGGATTGAAGGTACGGCCAACAACCTTTTAGCCGACCCCGATGTAAATGCCATTGTTGTTAATTTTAGGGACATAACCCAACGGAAATTAGCTGAAGAGAAGCTGTTAAGGAGTGAGCAGGAGCTTAAAAAAGCACAACAAATTACCCATATTGGCAGCTGGTATCTCGATGTAGCCACCAATGAAGTGGTGTGGACAGAAGAGTTGTATAAAATGTACGGTTTTGACCCTTCCTTGCCTGTACCACCCTACACTGAACATAAGAAACTCTTTACCCCCGAAAGCTGGGATTTATTGTCGGCATCGCTTGCCCATACTTCAAAAACCGGAATACATTACGAACTTGAACTTAAAACAGTAAAAAAAGATGGAAGTAATGGTTGGATGTGGGTTCGTGGAGAATCAATACAAAATGCAAAAGGCAAAACAATTGGACTGTGGGGTGCTGCGCAGGATATTTCAGAACGGAAAAAGGCCGAAGAGACCTTGCGAGAAAGTGAGCTGAAATATCGTTCGCTAATCGAAAATACAAGCGATGTGGTTTTCTGCGTGAATGAAAAAGGAGAGTACCAATTTACCAATCAGGTTTTTGCTTCAACATTTGGTAAAACACCCGACTATTTTATAGGTAAAACCTTCTGGGATATCTACCCGAAGGAGGAGGCTGATTATAGACAAGCCACAAACAAAAAAGTATTTGAAACCGGCTTGTCCGAATCAATTGAAGTTTCAGTGCCTTTGCCCGACCGTACGTTGTATTTTATTGCCAAAGCAAACCCAATAAAAGATGAAACTGGTAAAGTAATTTTAAACCTTACTTCGGCTATTGACGTAACAGCCCGAAAATTAACCGAACAGGCTTTAGTTGAAAGCGAAGAAAAGTTCTCAAAGTCATTTCTGAATGCACCAATATTGATTAGTATAACCGATTTGGAAACCGGGGTTTATATCGATGTAAATGAAGAATCATTGCGGGTTTCTGGTTTCGACCGATCGGAAGTCATCGGCCACACCGCTTCTGAATTGGGCTGGATCTCGGCAGAAGTCCAACAGCAGATTTATTCCGAAATTCAATCGAAAGGACGGATTGTTGATATGGAAATTAATTTCAGGGCAAAAGATGGCTCCCAAATTGCCGGAATTGTAAACGGAGAACTTTTCTATCTAAAAGGTCGTAAATGTTTGCTTACAACCTCTGTTGATATTACAGATCGCAAAAAAATTGAGGAAGAGATTAAAAAAGAGCGGACGCTTTTGCGAACGCTTATCGACCATCTGCCCGATACTGTTTATGTAAAAGATCTTGAGGGCCGAAAGTTAATTACAAACAAAACCGATGTAGATTTTATTGGGAAAAGCTTTAATGATGTCTTGAAGAAAACCGACATTGAATTATTTGAAGGCGAAATAGGGCAACATGGTTTCGACGACGACATGCGGGTGATGCAAACTGGCGAACCCATGCTGAATGTTGAAGAACATTTTATCGACAACCGTGGAGAAAAACGGTGGTTGGTTACAACTAAAATTCCACTCCGCGATAGTGCGGGTAGGGTTTACGGATTGGTAGGTACCGGGCGCGATGTAACCGGCAAACAACGCGACCACGAAACGATCCAAAAACTTTCAAAAAGCATAGAGCAAAGCCCATCTTCAATAGTGATCACCAACGTCAATGGTAATATTGAATATGTGAACCCTCAGTTTACAATCATTACAGGCTACTCAGCAGAGGAAGTAATTGGGAAAAACCCAAGAATATTAAAATCGGGCGAAATGCCTGATGAAAAGTATAAGGAGCTCTGGGACACAATATCAACTGGCGGAGTTTGGCGCGGCGAATTCCACAACCGGAAAAAGGATGGCGAACTCTACTGGGAGTGGGCAACAATGACATCAATTAAAGACGACCAGGGAGAAATAATCAACTACATTGCCATAAAAGAAGACATCAGCCTGCGCAAGCAAATGGAAACCGACCTGGTTGTTGCCAAAGAAAAAGCTGAAGAGAATGACCGGTTGAAATCGGCATTCCTGGCCAACATGAGCCACGAAATACGTACACCGTTGAACTGCATTTTAGGCTTTACCGAACTGATGACCGATCCTGATATTGAATCAGAAGAGCGTTTGGAGTATTCGAAACTAATTGTAAACTCAGGGAATAACCTACTTTCGATTATAAATGATATTCTCGACATATCTAAGATCGAATCGGGGCAAGTACACATAAAACGAAGCAAATTCCCAATTCAAAGAATTATCAAAGAAGTGGTGAATGAATTTGAACACAGAGCAGCCGAGCAAGGTATTTTATTTAAGGTCGATCCCGATTTGTTCAAAAAAGAAATGATGATTGTAAGCGATGATGCAAAATTAAAACAAGTGTTGATCAATTTTGTATCCAATGCCCTTAAGTTTACCGAGAAAGGATTTATTGAGATTGGCCTTAAAAATGAAGGCAATTCCCTGCAATTATTTGTAAAAGATACTGGCATTGGCATTCCTAAGGAGTCTCATGAAAATATCTTTGAAAGGTTTAGGCAAGTAGAAACAGCCCATACCCGAAAATTTGGGGGAAATGGATTGGGGCTGGCCATTTCAAAAAGCCTGATTGAATTATTAGGAGGTACCATTGGAATGGAATCGGAAGTTGGTAAAGGAAGTACATTTAACTTCTCTATTCCAATAATTTAATTATCAATAAAGTACTATTGTGGAGAAAACCTTCGAAGAAAACAATTATCAATCTGATCACAGTTAATCCGAAAACCACAACAAAGAATATTATATCAGCAACAGGTCTTACTCGTAGAGGTTTAGAATATCAATTAAAAAAGCTGAAAGAAACAGGGAAGATCGAGCGGATTGGTTCAGACAAAGGGGGCTACTGGAAAGTAAATCAGGATTAACCCAAAGCAATTTTCGCATAATGCGATATTATAAAACAAGCCATTAGCTTCGAGGTAAGGTTTCGGTTATTCATGCTGATTTCTCCGTTCATTAACTTCAGGAAGGCTTGTCTCATAATCGCACTATGCAAAATAGCCGCTGCAACCCCACACACCTTGGGTTTCCTCATTCACCCTTCAAAGCTCAGTTTTTCCAATGCGCCCCGCAACTGGCTTTTAAGGGTAAATTCGTCAACCCATTAAGGAACGCCGCATTGGTAGTGCAGTATTTCAAAACAACACCAGGCACAAAAGGTCTCGCTGCACTCCATTACACTTCAATTCGCGTCAACCGTCTCGCTTCGCTCAACGACCTCCGCTCTTTTACGTTCCATTCCGTTTGTTCGCCTTTCGAGCCTTCACTGCGGGTAGGAAAAGCCGTTCAGATACAAGAGCCTCGTTCCTCGGCACTTGTCCCGGATTCGATCAGCAGCTCTTCGTATCAACATCAGGCACAAAAGCCATCGTTTCATTCATTTCACTCCAATACGCTCCGCCCGTCTCGTTCCTCGACGGACTGCGCTACTTTCCGTTCCATTCATTCACGCTGTCTTTAGAGCCTTCTCCCCAAACTTGAAACGGCAGCACAAAGGCAAGAGCTTCGTTCCTCAGCCCTTGCCTCGCCCGTAACAAGGATTGAAGCCAGGCCCACCCCCCAAACAACATCCGTTCTCGCAAATGTATTCTACCGTTCCCATTAATATTAAAAGGGTGGGGGCACCGAAATAAACCAAACCGATAAAAAAGGTAATTCCTCGTCCGGGTTCGTCAAGGTCAAGCCCTACGGGTTTTTGAAAAAATCTCCACCCTCACCCCAATTGAATTCGTTCTTAAAAACAAAAGTCTGCAATGGGTTCGGGTAGTATTTTTCCAAAAAACCTTGACCATCCCCGTCCTCGTAATTGAATATGGTGCTTATCGGTTTTATTAATTTCTCTGTGTTCATTCGAAAGAATAAGGCATAAAAAAGGCCCCGGTTAAGAGGCCTTCATTGAGAGAATCACAAACACACACTACCTTCGGAAAGGTTGTTTCTTTTTGATGCGCTGCACCATTATTTTCAACAAAACGAAACCATGAAACTTACCATCGCTCCAACGGTAGCCAGTATTGCCGTTCGGATGATGTCCCCTGAACTGATTGTTGGAAGTATGCTCAGCAATGTTCCTCCGACAGTCCCGGCCCTGGTCCCGGTTTCGTTAAGAAGATTTGCCATTGCTTTGCGAAGTTTCAGAACTGGTGTCACCTTCAACGGTAATCTGGCTGACTGCACTTAAAATTGCTCCGCCAACTGTCAGATAACCGCCAATGGTTACAATTGCGGCAGGTAATGCAACTGGTGAAGCAAGGAGTGCAGCACCGGCAGCAGCCAATGCCAACCCTACATTGCGTAGTGTCCTGAAAAATTTCGATGTTGGGGCTTTTGCCCTTTCAATGATGTTCATACAACTGTCTTAAATAATTAATAATCTGTTCTTAGAATCTAATTACGGTGTAGGTTCTGCAACTCCACCATCAACGGCTACAATTGCCAGCGCATTGTACGATCCACTTTTCAGTGGATAAAAAGTTCCGTTTACTTCTTGATAGAACTCAATGCCAAGTACAAGGAATAGCGGCTTAGTACTTGCAGCGGGCAGGGTACTTGTTAGAGAAATTAAATCCTCGGTTTGCCCACCGATAACAATTTCCGGACTATCAGAAGTAACCATGTTGAAAGACCCGTTTTCAAAATTTATTTCGGCTGCTGCTGAAATAAATTTGAGATGTGTAGCTCCTTGTGGTGCTGCAACACTGTTCTTTGGAATGAAAGATGGGATTTCTACAAGTGTATTCCCGGTTTCTCGCGAGATGGTTGCCGTGTATAGTACATACAATGTACTCCCCAATCCTGAGCTACTGTTGAACTCAAAACCGGTCAACAACTCAAGTTCTCCATCCAGAACATTCCGTTCGCCCCTGCCACTGGTGGCATCAGCCTGGATCACCTTTGTCATTTCCTGGGTTAACCGTGAAGTAACCCTGCTGTCAGCGGTTTTCATCAACAACGGACGGAAAGCTGTCCTCAAAGTACGACCGGCACTGCCAGCCCGGCCAAATTCACTTCCGTTTTCCCGGGTTCTCTGAAAAGCTGGATCACTCAGAATCCGGCTTTTGTCAACGCCACCTTTTCCCCGGGCAAGGTAGCCATCTTTCGATTTGTAGAAGGAAATATCCCCGATAGTCCCTTCCAGTTTAATGATTCCTGATTGCTTTGCCATAACGATAATTTTTGATTGATAGACACCAAATTATGACACTTATTCGTTCTAACCAAAACCATGCGTCCGGCTTGGAACAATGAGGTTGTTATGTCCAGAATTGTCCGTACTTTTGGTATGGTTTCAGTAATCCTGAAGCATGGATACAGCACAGATAGAGTATGCATGATGAGCTTAAAACGAAGTTGTATATATCCGAAGGATGTACAAAGGATCACCGGGAAAAGCGAGCGTTCTGGCAGAAGATTGCTTCAGAAGATAAAAGGGGAGATGGGCAAACAGGAACACCAGTTTGTGACCATTGACGAGTTTGCTTCTTTTACCGGAATTAATCCCGATTTGGTCCGTCAGTACATAGTTGATTAATCAGAACTAACCAGTTCAAATCAAACCAAAATTTACTGCCAAAGTCCCATAAAATTTGAAACAATTTACTGCTGTTTGGTGAATAAAACCCTGATAATTCGTATCTTTGCAATAGATTTCAAGGTTCACCAATAACACTCAAACCAGCTCTTTTTAGATGAGAACTGAACAGTGAACCGGTTGAAAGTTGTTTGAATAAATTACTGATATATAAAGATTTGCAAGCACGGATTATAATCCTAGTGCCCCGACAACTAAAGAGTCGAATGAGGCTCTTTTTTTATGAATTCTTTTTGTATTACAATGGTCGTTTACGGCTAAAGTAAATTTAGTTCTAGGTTTGTTTGATTTTCCGGTACAAACAAATGTATTTGTTTTAAAAAAATTCGGGGTATAGCACAGTCCGGTAGTGTACCTGGTTTGGGACCAGGGGGTCCTAGGTTCGAATCCTAGTGCCCCGACAGAGAAGGTAATGAGGGAGTTGGAGTAATCTGATTCCCTTTTTTCATATTGACAAAATCAAAAAAAACATCGAAATGAATCATATTGTCTACTTTCTATGAAAGCGAAAGTTTGCAACAATATTATTGTCGACAGGCAAATGATTTTACCAATAGGTTATACCGACACAATTCATGTCAAAGCCAATTCACAAGTAGCGGAATTCCTTGGATTGACATAAAGAAAATTGAAGTTTTAAATCGTAGTGAAGCTATTCAATTGGAGAAAAAATCAAAAAGCGTGGTATTACCGGTATTTAAACGACCAGCAGCAAGAACGGTAGTGTATCATGCTTGGGCGTGGTTTCACGACAAAAAGCAATATAAACAAATGGTTTTCCTCTTTTTGACTATTCACTTCTTATTTTTTTCAATCGCAATTTCGGTTTGTCGTTTATCTTTATACTGCTCCGTGTTTAAATTTCATCAAGACTGCTC
>Ga0116170_10002727_pt1 | contig 16874 bp, 17 predicted proteins | sample AD_JPNHW1_MetaG_FD_89797 | JGI IMG/M metagenome (GOLD analysis project Ga0116170, IMG submission 89797) | Active sludge microbial communities of municipal wastewater-treating anaerobic digesters from Japan - AD_JPNHW1_MetaG | ecosystem: Engineered > Bioreactor > Anaerobic > Digestate | place...
AACACATTGCTTGTTATCATTATTACACCCAACAAAAAAATCTTTACCGTTCTCATATAAAATTGATTTATTAAATCTGTTAATTGTTATTTACTATTGTTTACTCATAAATTCTGCCTTCAATTCATCAAACCTGTCCAAAAAAACAGTCAGCAGGTTTTCCACATCTTTCAGAAAAATGGCTACCGGAGATTTTTTATCCTCTTTCACCTCAAGCATGGCATGAAAGAGGTCGCGTGATTTCCTTAGCATGATCTGGTGTTCGTCAATCAATGCAAACTTATCCTGTATCCTTACATGAAAATATCGTTTGCGGTCGCAGGGGACTGTAATATATTCGATCTGGTTCCGGGCTTCCAGTATACGAATGGCATTACTTGCCGAACTTTTACTAATCTGAAGTGCCTCGACGATTTCCTCAAAAGTGAATTGTTCTTTATCCATCACTGTAAGGAACCCGAGCACACGTCCCGGAATCATACCAAAACCTTGTTTTTCATATGTCCGGCCAATGGTATCAACCAGATCCCATTGTGCTTTGATTCTTTCTTCAGTGTTCATTTTTTTAAAAATTTTCGGTACAAAATTACGAATAGTTTTTTTTAGTTCGGTAAATACCGAACTAAAAAAACAGTTAAACTTATGTTAATGTTATCGATTATAGCATTGACGCGGCTTTCGACGGTGACATTTTTTGTATTCAGTGCAAAATTTAACTAATGTGACAAAAATAAATATGTGAAATAACAGCAATAGAATTCCGAGATGTGCCAGGCAGATTAATTAATTTTTCGCCCATTCTGGCCATTTTATACTATTTTTGCCGGGTTATATAAACTATATAGTGTTGATCAAAAGCTTAAATCAGAATAACAATTTTCTTTTGATTTTATAAAATACTTTTCAATAATCAATAAATGAAATGAGAACTATCATCCGCCGGTTTTGTTTTTTTATTATTAATAACCTGATTTTATTCAGGCCTTTCATGGCGTTGTTCAATTATTGTTACGAGAGAGCCCCTTATAACATTGTGGTTTATTTATTCAGGCATGTTGTCATTCCCAATAAAGATTTTAACTGGACAATACGATTGGATAATAAGAATAAGGTTCTTACTCCCATCCGCAAGAATCGCCCGAATACCCAATATTTCGGGATGACTTACCGCTGGCATGATCCCTCATTAAATAAAATTGAAACCGTATTGCTTGATTATTTACCTCATGATGCCATCTGGATTGATTGCGGCGCTAACCTTGGCCTTCGTGCTCTTGCACCGCTTAGCACCAGAATGAAGGTGTATATGATTGAGCCGAATAACGAAACTAACGCACAAAACATAGAACGCTGCAAATTAAACAACTTTTCAAATTATGAACTCCTGACTTTCGGTGTTTCAAATACAGATACGGAAAAAACATTTTATATCGACAGTTCTACTTATTTATCAAGCCTGAACAGGGAAAATATTGATGAAAAAAATATCGTTTCTGCTCAAACAATTCAGGTAAGAAAGCTGGACACCCTTTTTCGCGAACAGATCAACGCCAAAGTAAAGGCGCATATAAAAATAGATGTTGAAGGCCACGAAAAAGAAGTACTGGAGGGTGCCGAAAATCTAATTAATACACTTTCCCCTTCATTTCTCATTGAAATAAACACCAAAGGCGATCACATCAAAACTGTGTTTGAAATGTTGCGGAACAAGGGATATAAAATTTACGAAAAGTCAGAACAGATCGTAGATTCAAAGTTTTTGCGTGTTTGCCCCGATGATACTACGAACTATAATTTTACTTCCAACGACTTTTTGTTTGTCAGGGATGAGGCATTGATCAAACGGTTTGAAACATTTATTATTTAATTACACTCATTTCTTTCAGAAAAACTTATTATGGATTGATCATCAATGAATCTATCCGGAAATGTGTTGTATCCTTTGCCATAAAAGCTTTTGACATTCCTTTAATTTCAACCTTTCTGATCATGTCAACCGTATCCTGCGGTGCGGCGGTTCCCTTGTCGATCATCTTTTTTGCGATCAGGCTGAAATACGGCTGATACCGGGCCGAATACTTTCCGTTTTCTTCGAAAGAAGATTTAAACCACCGGGGTTTGGGAATGATACTCGCTAGAAAAATACTTTCGGGGAGAGTCAATTGTAAGGGTTTCTTTTCAAAAAAATGCCTATGCCGGACAGTTTATTCATCAGGTTGCATTTCACTTATTTTCAATGCTGCAAAAGCCAGATCGGGCTCAAAACCGCGAGAAACAAGGTAGCGAGCGATTTTCTGCCTCATTTTAAAAACATCCTTCTCTTTTATTTCTTTCTTCTTCTGAGTAATCAAAAGTTGTATTGTCTTTTGATAATCGCTATCGTTAATTGTCGTCAGGCTCTGATCTATTGCTTCTCCGGAGATTTTTTTTAATCTTAGTTCATAGGCAATTTTATTTCTGCCCCATTTTTTTAAACGGAATTTGCTTCCGGCGAATATTTCAGCATAACGGGATTCATTAATATAATTGGCCTTTTCGAGCAGCTCGATTATTTTAGCCGATCTATCTTTATCAACACCCCACTGCATTAGTTTCAGGGCTACATCATAACGGCAGCGTTCCTGTAGTGCGCAATAATCCTGTGCCCGGTGCAATATTGTTTTTAGTCCCGGCAGATTAATGTTTACATCATTCATAGAATGTGTTAACGGATAAAATTTTTCCAGACATCGTTAAAAACGGCAAAGACCATTATGGCAATTAAAATGGCCATACCCACTACCTGGGCGCGTTCAAGTACTTTCTGGGGAACCGATCTGCGCGTTATCAATTCCCATGTGGTGAAAATTACATGCCCGCCATCAAGCGCCGGTATTGGCAATATGTTCATAAATGCAAGTATGACAGAAATCAACCCGGTGATAAGCCAGAAGCGATGCCAATCCCAAATGCCGCCATAAATTTTCATGATACCGATCGGGCCCTGTATTGACTCACTGGCACTTTCTTTACCTGCGAAAATTTTTCCCAGTCCCCGGATATTTGCCCAGAGGTTTCCCATCGCATCTTTATTCCCATATTTAATGGACGATAAAAAATTATACGCTTTAGGTTTATAAGGAGGTACGCTGAGTATCCCGATATAACCTGATGAATCCACGGCAACCGCCAGATTTAATGTATCAGTTTTCCTGAGCACCTTCAGTGCAAGAGTTTTCTTCTTTGAATCCCAGACAACCTCACGGAATAACCCATAACTGGTTACCGGTGTTGAATCAATAGCGAGGATTTTATCTCCGGCTTTTAAACCCGACAAAAATGCAGGGCTGGCTACCAGGGCCTTGCCGGAACCTGGAACGGAATCAAGAACACTATCTATAGTAAAACTAAAATTATGGGCTTCAATAAAAAAGTCGCGGATGTTTTTATTGTAATTACGATACATCGTATCAGGTACTGTTATATCAATAGTTTTTCCATGGCGGTCCACCGTAATCACAGAACCCATGAGCACATTGGCAGAGGTCACATCCTTGAAACGTTCCACTTCCTTTCCGTTTACTTTCAGGATTTTATCCCCGGTCTGAAAACCGATTTCACGGCCTGCTGGATAGGCATATATACCATCGGCAACATTGGCATTGGGCAGATATTCTTTTTCATAATGAGAAATAACACCTGTAAAAATGATGATACCAACAATCAGGTTCATCACCACACCGGCTACCATTACAATCAGGCGCTGCCATGCGGGTTTTGACCGGAATTCCCATGGTTGCGGCGGCTGTTTCATTTGTTCTTTATCCATCGACTCGTCAACCATTCCTGCTATTTTACAATAACCTCCCAGGGGGAGCCAGCCAATGCCAAACTCTGTATCGCCTTTTTTAAATTTAAAAATCCGAAATTTCCAGGCATCGAAGAACAGGTAAAATTTTTCAACACGTATTTTAAAGGCCCTTGCTGCCAGGTAATGCCCGAGTTCATGTACAAAAACCAGGATAGATAAGCCCAGTATGAGCTGGGCGATCATGATAAGTGTGCTCATTTATTTTTGTTTTTTATTATTTCTTCTGTTATTTTTCTTGTCTCAAGATCTGTCGCAATATAATCATCAAGGGAAGGCTGCCCTACATATGTCGCCTTTTGCATACTTTGCTCTATAACGTCCGCAATATCAAGAAATTTTATTCTATCATTTAAAAATGCTTCAACAGCTATTTCATTGGCGGCATTCATAATACAGGGCATATTACCTTCCCTTTTCAGGGCCTCGTAAGCCAGTGCCAGATTTCTGAATGTCTTTATATCGGGTATGTCAAAAGTCAGGTTTGGGTATTTTTGCCAGTCAAGTCTTGGAAATTTTGTTTCCATTCTCCTGGGGTAACTTAATGCATACAATATCGGCAGGCGCATATCGGGCAACCCCAGCTGTGCTTTAACGGAGCCATCTGCAAACTGTACCATGGAATGAATTATGGACTGGGGATGTATTAATACCTCAATTTTCTGCGGGTTCAGGTTAAAAAGCCATTTTGCCTCAATTACTTCAAGACCCTTATTCATAAGGGTTGCCGAATCAATCGTGATTTTATTTCCCATTACCCAGTTGGGATGATTAAGGGCTTCCGCTTTGGTGATCCCCGAAAGAGATGACCTGTTGCGCCCCCTGAAAGGGCCGCCCGAAGCAGTCAGAATAATTTTTTCGACAGGATTGTGAAACTCTCCCGACAAACATTGAAAAATGGCCGAATGCTCCGAATCAACGGGATAAATATTAACCCCTTCTTCTCTAGCCGTTTTGGTAATAATATCTCCGGCCACCACAAGTGTTTCTTTGTTTGCCAGGGCAATTTGCTTTTTATGTTTTATAGCATTCAGTGTGGGGCGAAGCCCGGCAAAACCGACAATTCCTGCCAAAACCATATCGATATTTTCCGATTCAACAATTTGTTCCAATGAATCCTGTCCGGCAAATACTTTGATATCCTCTTTTTCGAGCACTGACTTTACCTGCGGGTAAAATTTTTCGTTGGTAATAACAACAGCGTTGGGCAAAAATTCCAGCGCCTGTTTAATCAACAGCTCAGCATTGGAATCAGCAGTCAGTACTTCGGCTGCAAAAACATCAGGAAAACTCCGGATAATATCCAGTGTTTGTGTTCCTATCGATCCCGTGGATCCTAATATGGCAATTCTTTTTTTCAAGTTTATTGCTTATTTAAACGACATATATTCTCTCGGGTTTGTCGCTTTCCCATTATGCCACAGTTCAAAATGAAGGTGTGGACCGGTGGATAATTCGCCGGTTTCGCCAACAATGGCAACCGGCTCGCCGGCATAAACATAATCGCCATTTTTCTTGAGTAGTGAAGAATTATGTTTATAAACCGAGACAATATTATTACTATGCTGTACCACAATAACATAACCAGTTTCAACCGTCCATCCTGTAAAAATAACAATACCGCTTAATGTCGCTTTAACAGCTTCATTTTTATCGGCCAGTATATCTACCCCGTAATGTTTTTTAGCCGGGTTAAATCCATTATCAACAATTCCTTTGATGGGTGTAAAAAAGAAAAAACTGCTGATGCTGTTTTTTGTTTCCGAACCATCAGTAAAGGTCAGGTTATAACGGTCAACACTTTCAAACTCATTTCTCAAAGCTGAATCTTCGGGTGAAATATCAAAATTCAGTTCTTTATATTTAGCAAAAGAGGTGTCCGAAGGTTTTGTCAGTTCGGGTTGCGGAAAGTCTTTTCCGGCAATGATATACTTTAGGTTTTCCATATATAAATTGCGGCGGGCAATTTCTTTCTCCAGCGAATCGGTCTTAAGCATAAGCTGGTATACATCGCGTTGCAGGCCTATATCGCCGTAGCCGGGTATGAATTCTCTCAAAGGCGTATATGCAATGACAAAAGTTGTGGCAACAATCAACAGGATCACAGCAGTTCCGACAACCACAAAAACATTCATACGCGATAATCTGAAAGACACTACACGTTCAAATGAAGAGTCATTCATAATCACCAGCCGGTACTTATCGTGGAGCTTTTTAAGGAATCGTTTCCAGCGGGAATGTTGTTCTGTTACCATAATAAAATCAGGGTACAAATATCAGTATTTATTGCCATACTTTGAATTAATATGGTAAATTAACTTCAAAAAATCAGGTATTAATAGAAAAAATAAAATAATTTTGTAAAAAAAAAGTTATTTTGTTTTAACCCATAAAACATAGATTTGAAAACATTTAAAAAAACTCTGATATTTGTTTTTTGTTGTATCGTGGTATTTTCTTTTTCATGTTCCACAAAGAAAAACACGTTCACCCGTAGAGTATATCACAATCTTACTGCACATTATAACGCCTATTTTAATGGAAAAGAAGCTTTGAAAGAAGGGCTGAAAGAACTCTCCAAAAAAAATAAGGATAACTATTTGAAAATATTACCCGTATTTGAACTTGGTTCAAAAGCTGATGCTCAGGCCGTTTATAACTATCTTGACCGTGCTCTTGAGAAAGGTTCCATTGTCGTTCAAAAACATTCCATTTACATTAAAGGAGTTGAGCATGTCAGATGGATTGATGACGCTTATATGCTTATAGGAAAATCCTATTATTACAAGCAGGAGTATGACCTGGCCATGCAAACCTTTAATTTTGTTTTAAACAGGTTTAAAGGAAGCGACCTTACTTATGAAACTATTATCTGGAAATCAAGGGTAATGGCTCAGCAGGACAGGCTTGAAGAAGCAGAAGCCCTCCTGACTTCTATCGAAAAAAAGATAGAAAAAAACAAAGGTACTCGTACCGCCGAAAAGATGTACCCTATGGCTTACAGCGACATATTATTGAAACAGGAAAGGTATGATGAGGCTATTGATTACCTTTTACAGGCTGTTGACCTGAATAAATCCAGACACATTCGTACCCGGCTTTATTTTATTTTGGCCCAGGCTTACCAGCAAACAGGAAAATCTCAAAAATCATGTGAATATTTCCGGAAAGTCATCGGCATGGGGCCCATTTATGATATGGAATTTGCCGCTAAAATCAACCTGGCAAAAAGCTATGACGTAACCATGGGCGAAAGTAAGGATATTAAAAAATTGCTTACTAAAATGCTGCGTGATGATAAAAATAAAGAGTACCTCGACCAGATTTATTATGCCCTTGCAGAGCTTGCTTTAAAGGAAAATAATTTGACAGAGGCCATTGATTATTTAAAAAAATCGGCACGGTCCAGTGTTTCAAATGATTATCAAAAAGCCATATCCTTCCTTAAGTTAGCCGATCTGTATTTTGTCGAACCGAAATATAAAGATGCACAAGTGTTTTATGACAGCTGCGTCATGTTTCTTCCCAAAAATTACCCAAACTATCAACTTATCGTAAACAAGAAGAATACGTTGAATGAACTTGTTAAAAACATCAATATTGTTGAATTGCAGGACAGCCTCCAGAGTCTGGCAAAACTTCCCGACGCCGAAAGAAACAGCAAAATTGACAATATCATTGCTGAAATTATAAAAGAGGAACAGCGAAAAAAGCAGGAAGAAATTGACAGGCTGAACAATGTCGCGTTAGCACAACAGAGCCAGAACAACATGAATATTCAAAATACCGGATCGTGGTACTTTTACAATCCATCAACCATGAGTTTAGGGTATACTGATTTCGTGCGCAAATGGGGAAACCGAAAATATGAAGACCTTTGGAGGTTAAGCAATAAAACCGCCAGCGACCTTTCATTTCAGGAATTGACTGAAGCCGGCGATAGCTCTGAAATGAAGAAAGATTCCGCTAAAATAAACCTGAAAGATAGAAATTATTATCTTTCAAAACTTCCCAAAACACAGAAAGATTTTGATTCTTCTAATGTTATGATATGTGAAGCATTGTTTAACATTGGATACATCTACAAAGAATCCTTACTTGACAACGAAAAAGCGATTGAGGCTTTTGCCAAACTGGAAAAACGTTTTCCCCAGAGCAAACAGGTTCTTCCGGCCTATTTTAACCTGTTTCAGATTTATACTGCAGATGGAAATACTTCCAAGTCTGAATATTATAAAAATCTGATACTTACCCAATACCCGCAAAGTGATTATGCCCAGATCATATCCGATCCAAATTATTATAAAAAAATGGAAGAGCGCCTTAACCGCCTGTCTGTTTTTTATAAAGAAACCTATACCTTGTATAATGCAGGCAATTATCAGGTTGTTATTCGTAATGCCGACAGTGCGATAAAAACGCAAAATGACAAGGTTCTTGTTCCAAAATTTGAACTATTGAGGGCTCTTTCCATCGGCAAAACACAACCCGGAGAGGCTTTCGAGGGATCACTCAACGGTATAGTCAGTAAATACCCAGGAACAGATGTGGAAAAAAAGGCTAAACAATATCTTGATGCCTTGCATAAAAAGACCATGGGTGCAGGAAACAACAATAACAATGAAAATTCCGCTACTGCGGACTCTTCCAAAAATGCTGAAAAAGAACTTTATAAATACGACCCCGCTGCATTTCATTTTTACATGGTGGTTATTGAAATAAAAAACGCGAGTATCAATGATATACGTAATGGATATTCGAATTTTGACATGAAGTTTTTTTCGACGAAAAAATATACCATCAATACCATGTTTTTGGATGACAAACATGAAATACTGACTGTCAGCCGGTTTGAAAATCAGAATGAGGCCATAGATTATCTGCTGGCTGTTGAAAATAATCAGGAATTATTTTCAAAGATCATGAAAGCGGGATTTAAGCACTTTGTGATATCTGCCGGAAATTACCCTGTGTTTTATAAGAACAAAGACGTTGATAAATACCTTGCATTCTACAATAAAAATTATAAAAAATAACATTAAACGGGATTATTATTTGTAAAAAATATCATTATGGCCAAAAATATTGAAATTGAAAATCCGGTTATTAATATTATTGGGAACGGAACCAGTATAAAAGGAGACATCAATGCCAGCGGCGACATGCGTATTGATGGCACATTAGTGGGCTCTATACATGCTAAAGGTAAAGTTGTGATCGGAAACACAGGACGTGTTGAAGGTGAAATTGTTTGTCAAAACTCTGATTTTTCGGGAAGCCTCCAGGGTAAAATCACGGTCACGGAACTTTTAGCCATGAAAACTTCTGCGTCAATTTACGGTGATATCGTTACCGGAAAACTCTCTGTGGAGCCGGGTGCAAAGTTTACAGGAACCTGTAAAATGACAGATGCCATGAACAAACAAGTTTTCACCCCACCGGTCGCTGATGAAAAATCAAAAAACCCCGCTTAACGATTATGCCCGTTACTCAAGTATAGCGCTCCAAATGCTTGTCATAATATTGATAGGCGTAGGAGGAGGATATTTGCTCGACAAATGGATAAAATGGAGTTTCCCGGTTTTTACAGTATCATTCTCAATAATTTTTGTTGTAATAGCTATTTATGTAGCCATTAAAGATTTTATCAAAAAGAAATAGATGCCATCCAAAAAGTTTTTGCTATCAAACACCATCATATTTTCATTAATACTGGAAATAATTTCTGTAATTATAGTTTTGATATTCCCAGCCAATATCATTACACGCACACTACCCTATCTTGTCGTATTTTTTCTGTCCGTTTCTTTGCTTTCAAACCTTTGGCTGATCTCCGTACCTGCCGATAATCCAAATAAGTTTGTAAGGACTTTTATGGGTTCGACCTTTCTGAAATTTATGTTATACATCATTGTACTGGTTGCTTATTCTTTCTGGCAGCGGGCTGATGCGGTGAGTTTTATTTTTTGCTTTTTGACATTGTTTGTTTTATATCTGGTTTTTGATGTCATAATGCTATTAAAATTTCTCCCCAAAAAACGTTAAGATCTGATTTTTTCCGTACGCATATTTTCTTCTTTTATCATCTGTTTCAGAAACTTCAGGAGAAAATATTTCATACTCGTCAGAAAAAATTAATTATTTAGTTTGTTTTTATAAAATTCTTATATTTGCCTGTTTTACAAAAATTGGGCAGTCAACAGGTTGAATGTAGATAAGTATCATGAGGTCAAAACGTTACATATTCCATTTACTTTGTTTTTTGTTTTTTCTCATAGCACAAAAAGCATATTGTATTGATAATAAAGAACCGATAGAAGAAGATAAAGGGTTTAATGCCGGCAAGACCATCATGGAACATATCGGTGATGCTCATGAATGGCATATTCTTAAATATGGCGAAACCCACGTCAGCATACCTCTGCCGGTAATTCTTTATGACGAAGGAAAAATTGTGGCCTTCATGTCTTCGAATTTTCACCATGGCGAAGCCGACTATAAAGGCTATAAACTGGATGAAAAAGGGAAAATCATCAGGGCTGACGGTAGTGAGAAAAAACCACTTGATTTTTCGATCACCAAAAATGTGCTTTCTCTGTTTATTAGTATAGCTCTCATTTGCTGGATATTTATTTCCATTACCCGCCGGTTTAAAAAACACCGGTATGAGCCTCCGCGTGGTTTGCAATCGTGGCTTGAGCCCTTGATTATTTTCGTTCGCGACGACATTGCCCGTCCATCTATCGGTGATAAAAAATACGAAAAGTACATGCCTTTTCTTTTAACGATCTTTTTCTTTATTTTTATTAATAACCTCTTAGGCCTGATACCATTCTTCCCCGGTGGGGCTAACCTTACAGGAAACATTGCCGTTACCATGGTCTTGGCTCTGTTTACATTTATTATTACCACGTTCAGTGGCAATAAACATTACTGGAAAGAAATATACAATGCACCCGGTGTTCCTTGGTGGCTTAAGGCAATACCCCTGATGCCTATCGTAGAAATCATCGGAGTTATCACAAAGCCTTTTGTACTGATGGTTCGTCTTTTTGCCAACATTACAGCCGGACATATTATTGCACTTGGCTTTATAAGCCTGATCTTTATTTTCGGGGCTATGGCTCCGGCAGCAGGGTACGGTTTTTCCATAATATCGGTGTTTTTCTATGTTTTTATGGGATTGCTGGAATTGCTGGTTGCCTTTATCCAGGCTTATGTTTTCACGTTGTTGTCATCATTGTATTTCGGGATGGCAACAGCAGAACATCATACTGAAGAACATTAACTAATTAATTAATAAACCCAACTAAACTTAAAGTTATGTCATTAATGTCTGTTTTATTACAAGCTGCTGCTGATTTTGCACCAATTGCAAAAATGGGTGCTGGTATCGGCGCTGGTATTGCTACAATTGGCGCAGGCCTTGGTATCGGAAATATAGGTAAAGGCGCCATGGAATCAATCGGAAGACAACCCGAAGCTGTGGGCGACATTCGTTCAAACATGATCGTTGCAGCGGCCCTCATCGAAGGTGTTGCATTTTTCGCTATCGTCGTTTGTCTGCTTATTTTATTTATCTGATCATATCAAATCCGGCACTTAACAACAAGTCTGTGTGATTGGTTTGTGTTTTTTATCATTTTTTCAGGTATTTGTAGGTATTTAAAAACCAAATAACATTATGGAACTAATAAATCCCGGTATCGGCCTCATTTTCTGGATGACTTTGTCATTTCTACTGCTTTTGCTGATCCTGCGAAAATTCGCCTGGAATCCTTTATTAAAAATGCTTAAAGAGCGTGAAAATAAAATAGAAGATTCACTTAAACAAGCTGAAATTGCGCACGAAGAAATGAAACAGCTCAAATTCAGCAATGAAGAATTATTAAAGGAAGCCAAAAACGAGAGAGACAGTATCCTTCGTGAAGCAAGAATCATAAGGGAAAAACTTATTGAAGAGGCCCGGACAAAAGCAACCGAAGAAGCCGACCGTATTGTTGAATCGGCTAAAGAAAGCATCAAATATGAAAAATTGGAAGCCCTTACCGACCTTAAAAATCAGATTGCCTTATTGTCGGTTGAAATAGCTGAAAAATTAATCCAGGAAGAACTCTCAAAAGACGAAAAACAAAACAAACTGATTGAAAAGTTCCTGAGCGATATTAATTTTAATTAAAAAGGTAGAATCCTGATGAAATCTGCAAGAATTGCCAACCGTTATGCCAGGGCTCTCTATTCTTTCGCACGCGAAAAGTATATGCTGGAGAACACGTTTAATGATATGCTCCTCCTTGAAAAGGTTTGTGCTGAAAGTAAAGATTTGACAAGTTTTTTATCAAACCCTGTGTTAGACCATGCTAAAAAGTCATCGGTTTTTAAGGCCATTTTTGCGGAAAAATTAAGCCCGTCGACATTTTATTTCCTCGAAATTCTTTTGAAAAAAAGAAGAGAAATGGTGGTCAGGGAAATTGCCCATGAATTTATTCAACTTTACAGAGCATATCATAACATTAAAACTGTATATTTTAAAACAGCAGCCCCTGCTACTGAACAAAATATTATTCAGTTAAAAGAACTTTTAAGCAGGAAGTTTTCTTCCAAAATCGAACTGGTAACCGATGTCAATGAAAACCTTATCGGTGGATTTGTCATGAAGGTGGATGACCTGCAGTATGATGCTTCCGTCAGAAGAAACATCACCCGCTTAAAGAAAGAATACAACGTTAATATTTATATACCTAAATTTTAATAAATTATTTGAATGTCAGAGATTAAACCAGCAGAAGTAACTGCAATATTACGCCAGCAACTGGCAGGATTCAAATACGAATCAGAACTTGAAGAAATAGGGACTGTGCTTCAGGTAGGCGATGGTATTGCCCATGTTTATGGCCTCAGTAATGTTGGCTCAGGAGAATTGGTTGAGTTTGAAAAAACCGGTGTCATGGGCGTTGTTCTGAATCTGGAAGAAGACAATGTGGGGGTGGTCTTGTTAGGCGAATCAGAAAATATTGTTGAGGGAGATATCGTTAAACGCACACTTCGTATTGCTTCTATCAATGTTGGTGAAGGAATGCTGGGGAGGGTTATCAACACACTCGGCCAACCCATCGACGGTAAAGGGCCCATTGAAGGTCCTGTTTATGAAATGCCTATTGAACGCAAGGCTCCAAGTGTTATTTTCAGGCAACCTGTTAACCAGCCATTACAGACAGGTATTAAAGCCATTGACGCCATGATTCCCATTGGCCGAGGACAACGAGAACTTATCATCGGAGACCGGCAGACCGGCAAAACGGCCATAGCCCTTGATACCATTATCAACCAGAAAGGTAATTTCGAAAAAGGGGAACCGGTATATTGTATATATGTAGCTGTAGGGCAAAAAGGTTCATCGGTAGCGAATATCGTCAAAACACTTGAAGAAAAAGGCGCCATGCCATATACCATCATTGTTTCTGCAACAGCTTCCGATCCTGCTGCCATGCAGTTTTATGCTCCTTATGCCGGCGCTGCCATTGGAGAATTTTTTAGGGACACCGGACGTTCTGCGCTGATTGTTTATGATGATTTATCAAAACAGGCCGTGGCTTACCGCGAAGTATCCCTCCTTCTTCGCCGCCCGCCCGGACGTGAGGCATACCCCGGCGATGTGTTCTATCTCCACTCAAGATTACTGGAACGTGCAGCCCGCGTTATCAGCTCAGACAAAATTGCACAAAAAATGAATGACCTGCCCGAGTCTATCCGGCATATGGTAAAAGGCGGAGGCTCGCTCACTGCTTTGCCTATCATTGAAACACAAGCCGGCGACGTTTCGGCATACATTCCTACCAATGTAATTTCAATCACCGACGGCCAGATATTTCTTGAAAACACCCTTTTTAACTCAGGAATCAGGCCGGCCATCAACGTAGGTATTTCAGTGTCGCGTGTAGGCGGTAGCGCTCAGATAAAACCCATGAAAAAAATTGCCGGCACACTGAAACTTGACCAGGCACAGTATCGGGAACTGGAATCATTCCTTAAATTCGGTTCAGACCTCGACGCAGCTACCAAAGCCGTACTTGATAAGGGCGCCAAAAACGTGGAAATACTCAAGCAGCCTCAATACACGCCAATGAAAGTGGAACACCAAATCGCCATTATTTACTGCGGAACAAAAGGCTTATTGCAAAAAGTCCCTGTTAAGAGTGTCATCAATTTCCAGGACGAATTTCTACATCATTTAGATACATATCATAATGATCTTTTGGTCAATCTCGGCAAGGGAATTCTTACGGATGAGATGTCCAAAGAATTGGAAGATGCTGCCAAAGAAATTGTTCATAAATACGAAGTATAGTTTTTCAGACAGAAAGTAAAATAAATGTCAGGATTAAAAGAAGTTCGAATACGGATTGCCTCTGTCAACACTACCAAGCAGGTTACCAGCGCCATGAAAATGGTTTCGGCAGCCAAACTAAGACGTGCCCAGGGAGCCATTATCAAGCTTCGCCCTTATGCAAACAAGCTTAGCGAAATGTTGTCGGAACTAAGCGCCAACGGCAATTTACCCGAAGATATTCCCTATTTCAAAAAACGGAAAGTCCAAAAAGTACTGCTAGTTGTGGTCACCTCAAACCGAGGCTTATGCGGCGCCTTTAACACCAACATCATCAAGGCGGCAACAAATCTGATTCATACGGATTACCAAGATCTCTATGATAAAAATAACATTCATATTTTAAGTGTTGGAAAAAAAGCAAGCGACTTTTTCTCAAAACGTAATTATTCGCTTGTCGACAATTTCGACTACATTTATGACAACCTGTCTTATGAAAAAACCTGCGAGCTTGCTAATAAACTGATGAATTATTATTCCTCCGGTGCTTACGACAAAATAATTGTGATTTATAACCAGTTTAAAAATGCTGTTTCTCAGACACTTACTACAGAACAGTTTTTACCTATCGGAAAAATAACCAAGGATAACGAAGCGGCTCCGTCTAATATCGATTATATTTTTGAACCTGAAAAAGAAATCATATTAAAAGAACTGGTGCCCAAATCACTGAAAATCCAAATATATAAGGCGGTCCTCGATTCATGGGCTTCAGAACACGGTGCGCGTATGTCGGCCATGCAAAAAGCAACCGATAACGCCGAAGAACTTATGAAATCATTAAGGCTTACTTATAATAAAGCACGTCAGGCTTCAATCACCAACGAAATCATAGAAATTGTAAGTGGTGTGAATGCTTTAAAAGGATAATTCAAATATTGCAATACCGAATTGTTGAATGTATTTTGTACTTTTGTATAAATAAACAAAACAAATAAGGAGGTTCAAATGTTAAACAAAAAAATGGAAAAAGCATTAAACGAGCAGATTAATGCTGAAATGTTTTCATCTTACTTATATTTATCAATGGCAGCATATTTTGAACGGATAAACCTGCCGGGATTTGCCAACTGGCTGCGGGTTCAGGTACAGGAAGAAAATGCACACGCCATGATATTTTTCAATTATGTTAACGAACGGGGCGGAAAAGTTGAGCTCCAGGCAATAGCCAAACCCGCCAATGATTGGAAAGATCCGATAAAAGTTTTTGAAGAAGTATTGAAACATGAACAAAAAGTAACCTCACTGATAAACAATTTGGTAAATATTGCGGTGCAGGAAAAAGACCATGCCACAAATAACAAACTTCAGTGGTTTGTTTCCGAACAGGTAGAGGAAGAAGCTAATGCCACCGCGATACTCGAGCAATTAAAAATTGTTGAAGGTAAGGGGCAGGGATTACTATTACTCGACAGAGAATTGAAAACCAGGGTTTTCGTTGATCCTCTCGCCACAGCGGTTTGATCACTTCTTCAAAAATAATTTAAAGCTGCTCTGATAAAAAAAGTGCAGCTTTTTTTTTATAATAAATATTGTTTATTGACCATTATTCCCTAATTTTTTCTACTTTTGCGGCATTAAAAATCAAGGATATGGCTACAGGAATTTCAATTTTTTCCGGAAGATCAACGCGTTATCTTTCAGAAAAGATCGCTTTAAGTTACGGAAAAAAACTTGGCGATGTTTCGTATGCCTGCTTCAGTGATGGTGAATTTCGCCCTTCCTTTGACGAAACTATCAGGGGCAATGAGGTATTTATTATTCAGTCAACTTTCCCCCCTGCAGACAACCTGCTGGAGCTTTTTATGATGATTGATGCGGCAAAACGAGCATCGGCACGCAACATCATAGCTGTAATTCCTTATTTTGGCTTTGCCCGTCAGGACAGAAAAGACAGCCCGCGGGTACCCATAACATCAAAACTCATTGCCAACCTGCTGGTTGCCTCTGGCATAAACCGCCTGATCACCATGGATCTCCATGCCGACCAGCTTCAGGGCTTTTTTGATATTCCTGTTGATCACCTGTATGCTTCTACTATTTTTGTTCCTTATCTCAAGAGCCTCAGCCTGAAAAACCTCACCATGTCTTCGCCCGATACCGGTGGAACAAGAAGGGCCGGAACCTATGCCAAATTCCTCGATGCAGACCTCGTCATTTGTTTCAAACAACGCTCAAAACCCAACCAGATTGGCAATATGGTGTTGATCGGCGATGTGAAGGACAAAAATATTTTTTTAGTGGATGACATCATCGACACAGCCGGCACCATTACCAAAGCCGCTGACCTGATCATGGGACAGGGTGCCGCCAGTGTCAGAGCCATGTGTACACATGCTGTTTTATCGGGCAATGCATGCGAAAAAATCAAAAATTCGGCGCTTACAGAACTCATCGTAACCGACACTATTCCTTTGAGAGGCGAATGCAAAAACCTTTCAAAAATTAAAGTGTTATCCACGGCCAACCTTTTTGCTGATGTAATTAAGAGTGTGGTAAACTGCGAATCGATCAGCTCGCATTTTCAGTTTACTTCAATGCAATAAATAACATAACCAATCAATTAAAAAAATTAAATTATGAGAACAGTATCAATTAGCGGTTTCCTTCGCGGAAACGTAGGGAAAAAAGATGCTAAAA
>Ga0116170_10002730_pt1 | contig 16861 bp, 13 predicted proteins | sample AD_JPNHW1_MetaG_FD_89797 | JGI IMG/M metagenome (GOLD analysis project Ga0116170, IMG submission 89797) | Active sludge microbial communities of municipal wastewater-treating anaerobic digesters from Japan - AD_JPNHW1_MetaG | ecosystem: Engineered > Bioreactor > Anaerobic > Digestate | place...
ACTGGCAATGCTTTCAAATACAAATGCTCTGCATATTGAGACCCTGAAAAAGAGCAGCAAAGTTTTTGCTCCTTTCGATGATCTGTTTTTTTCTTATGAGCTGGGCCTGGTTAAGCCTGACCCCCAGATTTTTGCGGCGGTTTGCAGACGAACTGGTTGCCCGGCCGATCGGGTGTTGTTCTTTGACGACAGTGAGACGAATGTTGCGGCCGCTACCCGGTTCGGCATGCATGCCTGGCGTGTCGATGGCCCCGATGCCATTGAAAAAATTGTCGATGCATGGAAATTTTCTGCTGTGCTATAATCTTTTTTCAATAATTGCAGGGAGAAACAACGTGAAACTTACTTCAAATCAGCGCAAACATCTTGAAGCGCTTGCCAACAAAATCGACGCCGTTGTCCGCATCGGAAAACAGGGACTCGAAGCCAAAATCGTCAGCAGTGTCCGCGAAGCCCTAAGCTCTCAGGAACTCATAAAGATTAAATTGCTTGATACGGCACCTGTTAAGGTTGACGAGGTTGTCGATGTGATTCTTGATGAAACTGATGCAATGCTCGTGCGAACCGTTGGCCGGGTGATAATTTTGTACCAGCCTTTCTCTGATAAGCCCCGCAAAATAGAGTTGCCGGCGGCCAAATAGTTTTTACACAGAACAGAAAAAAAACATTATAATTGATATCAGATAGATAAAAACAAATCAGAGATCTTGGTTAGTTTGAAGAGAGGGGGGCTCAGGTCTCAGAGTCCGTAATATGCAGAGGCAGGCTTTATCTTATAAAGATACCGAGCTGAACGAGCGCGGTTCGCGATCGTTCAAGGTTCGCTTTGTTCTCAGATATCTGCCATTTATATTGCTGGTGGCCGTTTTTTTGACTGTATTCCTGGCGATGATTTCTCAGCGCAGTATTGACTCACAACAGCGTCTTCAATTGAGTCAGCAGTTCGCAAGTCAGGCCGAGAACTTGCGCATGCTGATTCTGGGGCGCCGAACCACCGATCTTTCTGCGCAGCTTGCCATGATTGCCGGGCAACTTGATCTTATCTCCATCAGTATTTCAGACCCGGGTTTGGTCTGTGTTGCCTCGTTTACTTCATCTGAACAGGCCGAGAACTCGGTTGAAGTAATTTATCCCCTGACTTTCACCAACGGAGTGGCACGAACAAACCCGGCTGTTGGCGGTAACTGGCGGGTTGTTTTCAAGGCAAAAACCACACCCTGGCAGAGTTTTGTTGACAGCTTAATAGCTTATCAGCTGCTTATGCTGCTGATTGTGGCGCTTGGTTCGGTCATCGCAACTTTTCTTGCCTACGACAGAATGGTTGGTGAACCGGTTGAGATTATGGTTTCTGCGCTGAAGAACCAGCTTGAAAGCCATAACTTCCAACCCGTAGACTATTATGAGAGCGATGATTTCGCCCCGGTTTTTCGGCTTTTCAATGACCTGTTATGTCTTGAACAGCGCAAAGAACTGCAAGCCGCCGAGTTGCTGAGTCAATCAGGCATTGTCTGGTTTTCTTTTGCCCCCGCCACCGATACTTTTTTATTTATTGGTGGCGGCAGGGGCATTACCTGGCTTAATGCCAGTCTGATTCAAACAACCGGTGATCTTTTTGCCAATATTGATTCTGAATTTCGCATCTCTTTTCGGCAAAAATGGCAGGAATTTAAAAACAAGCTTCAATCTGGCAACAGTGGCAGTGATGAGTTTGAATTAAAAATGCACGGCTCAGGCGAAGATTACGACGAGTTCGCGGGCGAATACTGGGCCAGCATGAAGGTCTTCTGGTCGGGTTCCCCGCCAGAGGTGTGCGGCATTCTCAGAGATATCAGTCATAGCCGCAAACGCGAACAGGAACTGCAAAATTTTGCTGACAGCTTCAGGCTGCTTTATGATAACAGCCCGATTGGCATCTGGCGCTGCGTCTGCCATCTTGATAAGTATGATTACATGAATAGAACGATGGCTGGCATTCTTGGCTATAATACCGTCGAAGAAGCTCTGCATAAAATTGGCAAAATCAGTCGTGATGTTTTTTTCAATCCGGGTGAACGGGCATTTTTTCTTGACGAAGTTAAAAGACGCAATCAGGTAGTCAATCTTGAAATTCGCTTCAAAAAAGCAGATGGCAGCATGTTCTGGGGGGCAATTTTCGGCCGGCTCTATATTCATGAGAAAGTTCAGTATTGTGAGGGTGGTCTGATAGATATAACCGACCGCAAACAACTCGACGAGCACCTGCGCCGCAGCGAAGAATTTTTCCGCCTCGGGCTCGAGACCTCAGGTATTGTTATCGCTCAGATTGACACCCTTTCTGAACAGGTGCATTTCAAAGGCGCAATCAATGGTCTGTTCGGGCCAGGCGTTACCGAGCTAACCACCTTAAAAAATATTCAACGGCTCATTCACCCTGAAGACCTGGGCCATTTTAACAGCACCCTCGAAAAAGCCCGCCGAAACACTAATAACGGCGCAGTTGATAAAGTTCCCGTAGATTTCAGAATATGCAGAATCGACAGTGGGCAGAAGATGTCAGTTCGCTGGCTGAGCCTTATGGCCATGCGGGGTGAACCAATTGCCGGCACTCGCCAGCATATTCTGCACGGAGTTCTGGTAGATATTACCCACCAGAAAGAAACCGAACAGAAACTCTCTGATGCTGTCGACTCAGCCATGGCCGAAAGTCGCCTGAAGTCAGAGTTCTTTGCCGGCATCAGTCATGAAGTAAGAACCCCTCTAAATGCGATTGTCGGCTTCAGTGAGCTGCTGGCACCAATAGTTGAAGACCCCAGAGCCAGGCAATATATCTCGTCAATCCTCGCTTCAAGCAAAAGTCTGATTAATATTCTTAACAGTCTGCTTGATCTGAACCGACTTGAGGCTGGCCTGGTCGAACTTGTGCCTGAACCGGTGCGCCTTGCAGATATGGTCGTCGATTTCAGGCAAAATTACATTGCCGATGCCGACAAAATAGGAGTCGCCCTTAAAACTGCCGTTGACAACAATGTTCCAGATCTGCTGCTCCTCGACGAGTTAAGGGTTCGCCAGATTATTTCAAATCTGTTGAACAACGCCCTGCGCTTTACAAACACCGGAAGCATCAGCCTCAGCGTTTCGGCAACGATCAGTAACAGTCGTCAGACTGCTGACCTCACAATCAGCGTCGAAGACACCGGGCATGGCATCCACCCTGACCTGCTCAAAGAAATTTTCAAACCCCTTTCTGAACACCATCTGCATCGCAGCGCCAGTTCTGGTGGCGTTGGTCTCGGCTTGTCAATCTGTCATCACCTGGTCAACCTGATGGGCGGGAAAATCATCGCTAAAAGTGAAATTCAGTGTGGCAGCCGGTTTGACGTGATTCTGCCAGACGTCAAAATAATGGATGCTTCGACCGGGGTTCCTATTACCAGAGTTGGCAGGCAACAATACCGCTTTTCCGGCCAGAAAATCCTTGTTGCCGATGATACGGCTTCGAATCGCGAACTGATGGCTGAAGCAATGCGTGGCGCCGGGTTGCAGGTCATTTGTGCCAGTGATGGCGCCGAAGCCGTTCGCCTTGCGATCCAGGAAAAGCCCGAACTCATTTTTATGGATATCAGAATGCCGGTTAAAGACGGCGTGGAAGCTACCCGCGAACTAAAAAGCATGCCCGGGCTTGCTGAAATTCCGGTGGTGGCTGTTACTGCCTCGACCAGTGCCCGTGAAGAAAAAGAGTTGAGCGGCCTGTTTGATAACTTTGTTTATAAGCCGGTCAGCCTGGTGCGGTTGTTTGCTGAAGCCGCCAGATACCTGGGGCTTAAAAACACCAGAGAGGGCGTTGTTCAGACACTGGTAATGCCACCAGAGGCTTTTGAGCAGTTACATGAACCCTGGAAACTGGTCGATAGCATCGACAATACTTATCTACCTCGTCTGAAAGAACTTGAGAGCGGCGCATCGACCGCTCAGGGCACTGAGCTTGCCGAAGCCCTGAAAACTCTCTCGGTAAGACATTCGTTTAACCATCTGAGCATCGAAGCCGAAAAGCTGGCTTCCTGCCTTGAAAATTCTGACAAGAACGGCATAGAAAATTCACGCCAGCGCATTAACCAGATTCTTCAACAGGTGCTTTCGGTCTATTCGCGCAAAAAATGATCGTAGCTCAGCACCAGTTGCCTCTGCTCATCGGTTTCAGGGCTGCGGGTAAACCGCGCCGCATTGCTGGCACTGAAAAGTCTGCTGACTTCATGCAGTGCCTGTTCGCCGGTCATCCCCTGGCTGCGAAGCCAGCAACCAACCACGGTGCCGGTGCGGCCAATGCCACCGCGGCAGTGCAGATACACACAATTGCCAGCGTCGAGCAGTTCGTTGATGCAGTTGACGGCTTGCCGCATGCAGCCCTGATCAGGGGTCGAAAAATCTTGAATTGCAAAACGGCGATACTGGGTCGCATTATGGGTGAGCCTGGTTAAAACTGGCTGATAATGGGGCAATTCATCTTCTTCTGTCAGATCCACAAAAGCATTAATGCCATTGGCCAGCAAAACTCTGAGAAACTCTTCTGGCTCGTCGATACCGGGGTTGTATGGGTAATTTCCAGCCAGGAAACGGTTTTCGATAACCCAATAACACCGGCCCGGCAGGTGAATTTTCTGCATGCTCTGCTCTCCTTGAAAAGTTCTGCACCATGATTGTAACACTATAGGCAGATATCTGGTATGATTGCATGAAAATTACCAGCCTGGGGTTCTTATGCTGCGATTATTGGTTTTTCTGTTCTGTTGCCTTTCGGGGGTCTGTCAGGCCGATTTTACGCTTGAACCATATCAGACGCAGGTCGCCAGCAATTCTGAGTTGCCCGCTGAACTGCTTTATCCTGAGTATTTTCGCCGCACTGACAAAATCAGCCTCAAGAACCTGGTTGGTGAGTTCCGTTCGCGCTTCGAATTTTTCGTTGGACTTGTCGGAGAACCTGCTTTTCGTTCATGTTTCAAAATGCAGGCCCGCATTAACAAGGGTATCGAACGCATGCTTGCCTCAGAAAGCCGATTGCCGTTCAATTATATTGATGACGCCCTTATTTATAATCAGAGTTCACCTTTTTTTGAATATCTCAGGCCGGTACCGCTCAAAACCACAGATGACTGCAGTTTCAGATCGTTTGGTGATCTTGCTGGCTCGGGCACGGTTTATTGTGCCTATCACGGAACCGACTTCAGCAGCAGATTCTATCTTGAGCATCAGCGGGAATTCGATGCGGCCAGGCCCGCTTTTACGGCTTTCGATCTTGTTGAACTGCTGATATTTCTGCCGACCTTACTGATAATTCCTGTTATCTGGCTGGTTCTGAAAAAGGCCATCCTGAATAAATAGCCATCGGCAGGCATTTCGCAGGGTTGAAATTGGCTCACGAATTAGATATGATACACTGAGGTTGTTCAGCCTCCTATTCAGATCGGCGGGTTAATCGATGCAGGCCAGACACACTCCGTTCTTTTTCCGATATCGGCAGTTTTTTAAACTCTGGCTTGGCCAGGTAACCAGCCAGGCGGGAAACAAGATCTATCAGATAGCTATTGTCTGGTGGATTTTGAATACTTACCCTGAGCACGGTGGCTTTGCTCTGGGTGCTTTTATGGTGGCCGGGGCACTGCCGTCACTTCTTTTCTGTAATTTTATCGGCCGGGTGGTTGACCGTATGCCGGCTAAAAAAATGCTGGTTGGCTGCGATCTGATAACCACCTGCCTGCTGACTTTTATAGGCTATTCGCTTTTCAACAACCTTCTTGACCTGAAGCAGGCATTTTTACTGAGTTTTTTGCTTGCCACTGCTGAGGGGTTTTTCAACCCGGCGGTTACCAAATGCCTGCCATCGCTGGTTGATGAAGAGTCACTCGAACAGGCGGTCGCTTATCAGACGTCTACGCAGTATCTGGCCAGTTTCGGTGGTTCGGTAGTTGGGGCCATGCTGATCGGCTGGCTGGGGATTCCTCTCCTAATTTCACTGACGGCGCTGAACTATTTTATTTCAGCGATGATCGAATTAACCATTCAATTCCCTGAAGAGGTGCATTCCAGCGAAGCCCGGGCAGAATCGGTTGCCGCGCCTGATATGCCAGACGCGTCCGGCACCCCCGGCCCTGTTGAAGCCCCCCCAGGGCAACTGTCGAATGCCAATCAGGGCAACATAGACTGGCAGCGGTTTCCGTTGCTTAAGTCATTGCTGGTTGGCTTTGGTCTGGTGAACTTTTTTGCGACCCCGGTGCTGGTGGTAATTCCGCTGTATGTCAAGAATGTTCTGCACGCAGAAGCTTCAACCCTCGGCATGCTCGAAGCATCCCTCTGGGTAGGCATTCTGCTCGGAACCTTCGCCGCTTCTCTTATTAAAACAGGTCATCGGGCAATCAAACTCGGCGCCATCAGCATGCTGGTTTATGGTATCTGCATGTTTATTCCAGGTTTTTTTATAGACGCCTGGGCTTTTGGTTCTGCCCTGTTCATGGCCGGCATGTCTCTCGGCATAAACAATGTTAAGTTCATCACCCTGTTTCAAAAAGTGGTTGATGACGAAATCAAGGGCCGGTTTTTCGCTGCCATGCAGGCAATTATCGGTTTTTCCTTCCCGATTGCCTATCTCGTTTTTGGCTACCTTGGCGATCTTCTCTCGCCTGATAAGGTTTGTATAATTCAGGGCATCGGAATTCTGGGCGTTGCTCTCTGGTTCTACCAACTCTCGCATCGCGAAGTCGAGCTTCATTCCGCACGACCTGCCACCCAATAATTTGCTGAATTTCTCAGCCTCTTGACAAATTGCCCTGATTTTTTTATAGTTAAGTTAACGTTAACTAACTTAAAAAAATGGAGCCGGAGCCATGCCCAAAAAAACTGGTGAACAGCGCAAAATTGAGATTCTCGCGATAACCCGGAATATCATTTTTACCGAAGGTTTCAACAACTTCTCGATTCGGGTCGTTGCGAGCCAGGTCGGTATCAGTGAAGCTGCAATTTATCGCCATTTTGAAAGCAAAGAAGAATTGATTCTCGGGCTGCTTGACTCGTTGTTTGTTCCATGGCGTCTGGCTCTTGAAGAACTCATCGTTCTTAAAGTGCCCTGCCGCGAAAAATTGCGCCAGCTTGCAAACCTGCACATTCATCACCTGATTGATCGCCAGCTCAACCCTCTGTTGTTTTTCTCAGAAGCCATCAGGCCCGAGAATTCACGCATGCTCGAAAAGCTGCGCACTAGCCTTGCTTTTTTGCGGAACACGGTAGTCGAAATTTTTACAACTGCTGTCGCCACCGGAGAACTGCCGGGGCATCTCGATGTTGAAGCTACGGCTTCTTGTGTTGTCGGGCTTTTGCAGACGACTGTAATCAGATGGACCATGCAGCAACAGGAAGATGGTTTGGTAGAGCTTGCCGAGACCCTGACCGATTTCTTTTATCAGCTGCTGTCAGCGAAAGGAGCCTGACCATGACCGCAATCAAAAATCAGCGTATTTATAACTATCTGGTGATTCTGGCGTGCTGCATAATTTTTATTGTGATGGCCGCTGTCGGCTTGCGGCGGCTCCAGACCAGACTGGCTGGTGCTGAACCCATTCATGCCGTTCCTTTGGCCGTTAAGACTATTGTGTCACGCCATGGTGTCGTTAATACCTCTATTCCAGCCCTGGCAACCGTAAAAAGTGCGGCGACCGTGCAGATTAGAACCGAAACGGGGGGCAGTCTGCTCAATCTGCCTCTACGTGAAGGCGACCCGGTTAAGGCTGGCCAGATTATTGGCCTGATCGACAGCCGGGAACAGGACGCGCAGTTGCAGGCTGCCAGTGCCCGCAAAGATTCTGCGGTTAACCAGGTTTCTGCTACTTCGGCCGGTCTCGCGGTTTTAACCAGCCAGGTCGATGCTGCCACGACTAATTCAACCTTCTGGGCAAATGAATTGAAGCGCAGTGAAGAGTTGCTGAACGCCGGAGCAATTGCCCAGACTGAATACGAAAACACCCGAAATCGCCATGCCGAAGCTTCAAGTCGGCTTGCTTCTCTAAAATCACAGATTGAAGCACAGAAGGCCCAGGTAGAGGCTCTGATGTCTCAAAAAAAAGCCAGCGAAAAAGATGTCATGCTCTGGAAAGTCCGCCGTGATTACTCTGAAATTATTTCACCCGTCGATGGCATAATTTCAGCGAGACTTCAGGAAGCTGGAAACCGTGTTATGCCCGGTACTACAGTCTATGTTATCGAAGATAATTCACATACCCGCCTGATCATGCAGATTCCGCAAGAATCTGTCAGGCGTGTTGCCTCCGGCCAGGCGGTTATAATCAGGGGCGATGTTGCCAGCCGCTTCGTGGTCAGCCGAATTTTCCCGGTGCAGAATGAATTGCGGCAGGTGACCATCGAGGCTGAGACCAGGCAAACCTGCCCAGGTCTTGTTTATGATATGCAAATTCCGGTGCGCATCGTCATCGAGCAGGGCGAGGGCAGCGTGGTTTCTGAACAGGCCTGCTTTATTGATTTTAACAACCCGAAGCAGCGCTTTGTCTATCTGGTAAAGGATTCATGGGCCACCAGAGTGCCGGTTACCCCGCTTCTTAATGGTGACGATGGTCTGACACTGCTTTCCGACGATATTGTTCCGGTCGGAACTGAGCTGGCTATTGGTTCTTATCTCGAAAATATCCGTCTGCCAGCGTCTTTTGCCGTTGAGGTAATCAGATGAATATCATCAAAGCGGTGATTGAGCGTCCGGCCTGGTCGATTGCCTTCTGGTTGCTGGTTGGCGCCATCGGCATTCTATCTTACAACTTCATGCCCATCGATCTGTTCCCAGATACCATGCCCCCCCAGGTAGTGGCCATGACCGTGGTGCGCGGTGCTTCGGCCGCTGATGTAAATCGCCGGGTCACTACTTTGATTGATCGCGAACTGAAAGGGCTGAAAGGCATAGTTAAGGTCGTTTCGACCTCGCGTGATGAAGTTTCGTCGGTCAACGCCCAGTTTGATTATGGCACCGAGATGGCTGGTGCCATGACCGATGTTATCAATGCCGTTAACCGGGTTACCGGCAGTTTCCCTTCTGGAACCCAGCCAACGCAATTTTTCAGGGTAACCGATGCCAATCGCCCGGTGGTGACGCTGGCCCTCAGGCCTGCCGCTGGTTCAACACTTGATCTTAAGGCCATCAGACTGCTCGCCGAAAACGATATCAGGGAAGAATTGCTGCGACAACCAGGCATTGGGCGCGTCGATGTTTTTGGCGCCAATGAACCACAGGTTCTGGTGCGCCTCGATATCGAGAAACTGCGCCAGTTTAAAATACCCCCGGCTCAGATTCTCAAGGCAATCGGCGCCCAGAACACTTCTCTTCCCGGGGGTTATCTTGAAACCGGCGGTCGGGAATCGCTGGTGAAGACCATTCACGAAGCTTTAACGCCTGACGAACTTGAATCTCTACCAGTCAGAGTTCAGTCTGGCGGAATCATCAGTCTTGGGGATGTTGCCTCGGTTTCTCTGGGTATTAAAACACCACGCAGTATTTATCACGGCAACGCCTCGCCGGCCATAGCTCTGAATATTCTCAAGCCCGAGAATGGCTTCGCTGTTGATGGTCTCAACAGTGTAAAAAAATCTCTGCCTGACCTTCAGAAAAGGTTTCCAGAAGTTGACTTCGCGATCACGACCGACCAGGAACCGATTATAAGCGTCAATGTTATTGGCATGAAAGAAGCATTGTTCTCGTCGGTCTGGTTGACCATGCTGGTAGTTTTAATTCTGCTGCAGAACTTCAAAGCTTCAATGGTAGTCGGGGTTTCAATCCCCCTTTCGTTTCTTTCAGCTTTCGCCTTTTTATATTTTACGCCGTTCACCCTGAATATGGTAACGCTTTCGGGCCTGATCATCGCGGTGGGTATGGTGGTCGATGCTTCGATAGTCGTCGTAGAAAACGTTCAACGCCACTTTGATATTAACCCCTCTAGCAATGATCAGGTCACCAGAGGCACCGGTGAAGTCATGTTTTCTGTTTTCGGCGGCATGCTGACAACCGTAGTGGTCATGATTCCGATTATGTTTGTCGGGGGCTACGTGCAGCAGGTCTTGCGACCTTTGACCATGACCATCTCGGCGACCCTCATTGGCTCGTTCCTCGCTTCAATGACCATTGTGCCGATATTGCTCAACCGCTTCAACAAGAACAGGGGGGCTTTACCCGAAGAAACCGCCTCCCAGGGCAGCCGCAAGCCATGGTTTTATCGACTGATTGACTGGTTGCTCGAGTCGGTGACCAATATCTATCTTAGCTTGCTGCATCTCGGCCTTAAGGCACGGGTTCCGCTGCTTCTTGGCTGTTTCGCTCTTCTGGCAATCAGCGCTCGCACGGTTCTGCCATTGGTTGGTCGTGAACTGATGCCACGTATGGATACCGGCATGGTGGTCATAAAGGCGGATTTGCCGCCTTCTATGACTCTTGACGAAGTGGCGGCCAGCATCAGCAAAATTGAAAGCATTGTCAGAAGCAATCAGCATGTTTTAAGCATTTCGACCGTTGCTGGTTCTGAGCCCGGCCAGGTGAGCTTTGGCGCCGGTGGCCAATTGCTGCAGCAGGTTGATATGCAGGTGCGTCTTACAACCCGCGATCTTCGCAGCGTATCGATCTGGGAAATCATGCAGGACTGGCGTGCCAGTTTTAGCCGGATTCCGGAGTTGCAATCGTTCTCGGTTTCTGAATATGGAGCGACCCCCATGGCTACGACGCGTGCGCCGATTGATGTGCTTGTCAGCGGTCGTGATCCTGAGGTTCTGTATCGGCTGGCTGAAGGAATTGACGCCAGGTTGCGCAAGATCGATGGCCTGCAGGATCTGCGTTTTACCTGGGCAAAAAGTAAGCCCGAAACCCATTTTACCCCAGATCTCAATATCACCGGGCGTTATCAGTTGATGCCAACCGATATTGGTGAATTTCTTGGCCTGACTCTCTCTGGCCGCCAGCCAGGCTTTCTGAAGATGCAGGGTTTTGTCGATCTGCCGGTTCGTGCAGAAATTGGCGTAGCCGGCGCCCGCTGGGGGCGAGATATCGGCGAACTTGTAATGCCAGGGCCGGCTGGTGAACTTTTTCTTGGCTCGCTCGGTGTCTCAAAGCAGGTTCTCGCGCCTACTCTGGTAACCCGCGAAAATCTTTCCGAAACTATTAACATAACCGGCTTGAACTCTGTCAGGCCACTTTCGGCAGTTGCAGGTGATGTTGAACAGGTCTTGGCAGGAATCACCCTGCCGCGGGGCTACCAGGTTGAATTGAGTGGCACCATGACTGATATGGGCGAAACAGCCCGGCGACTCGCCAAGGTTCTCGGGTTTGGCTTTATTATGCTCTACGTCGTTCTCTATCTGCTCTTTGAGAACTGGTGGCGCCCTGTGCTGGTAATGGCAACTATACCGCTTTCGCTTATTGGGGCTTTGTGGGGATTGCTGATCTTTGACAAGCCAATGTGCATGCCCGCCATGATGGGGGTGATTCTGCTTGGGGGCACGATTGTCAATAATGCCATCATTCTGATCGACTTTATTGATAATGCCGTAAAAGAAGGAACTTCGCGCCGCGTGGCTCTTGATGAATCGGTAAAAACACGATTGCGACCCATTCTCATCACGACGTTGTCAACCATACTCGGTCTTATTCCGCTGATTCTCGAGCAGGCAGTTGGCCTTGAACGCATGTCGCCCCTTGGGGTGGTTGCCGCCGCCGGACTGCTGTTCGGCACGATCATGACCATGGTAGTAATACCGGTTCTCTATGATCTGATCATGGAAATCGGCGAAAAATTGTCGCGTTGAATCTGATACCGGAGCGACTCTTATTTGCCCGCTGGCTGCAACGGCAGAATCTTATAAGGTGTTTGCATCTGGCCATCGCGATCGGCGATGCCGAGACCCACTGCAACTACTCTGCCAGTAATTGGCTTGTTGAAGGTGTCGGTGGCGTGTTTCTGCATAAATCGCTGCAGTTTGCTGCCATCTGATTGGGCAAGCAGTGTCAGGTGCGGGTTGAATTCGGCATAAACATTCGGGCTGCCATATTTGGTGATGTATTCGACTTTGGTCGCGTTGTCTTTAGCCCATTCTGGAACAAAATTCGACGGGTGGCGCAAAGCAGCCAGTTTTTCGACGACCTGATCAGACAAAGTCTGCAAACTGCGGTTGCGTTCAAGGTTCATAAAGAACCAGTTACCACTGGTAATTTCAAGGCCGGTACTCTGTATTTCGAATTCTCTGGTATTGCTGGCAAGGTCAGTTACGATCGCAGCAACCTTGTCGAGGCTGTTGGCCGGGTATTGAGTCATGTAGAGGGTGCAATGAACCTGATAACCCTTGAGCGCGAAAGACTCGAGAGCTTCTTCATTCATCAATGCAGTCGCTGCATCATGGCAGGCGGTTTCTATTTCGCCTGATACAACCGCAAAAACGTTGATTTTTTCATTGACCGGGGGCGGGGTTACCATTGGTTCGGCCACAGCCATACCTGCGGTTAGAACGATAGCTAATATAATCAGTGCGGGAATCGCCATAAAAAAGCCTGTTTTTCCTGATTCAAACATTGCATTTTCTCCAATTTAATTTTCTAATGATTGCTCTATTTTAACCCGGATGTCAACTATCTCAGACCCATTAGTCGCTGAACTGGAAATCGCCCCAAAAGAAAAATTGCTGCCCGGGGGCAGCAATGAAAAAGTTTTTGCAAAGTCTGTCATGCAGGTATGGCGATGACAACGCCGTTTTGTTCATCTCTGTCGAATTTCGACAGGCGATATAACCTGACCTGAAGATAAGCCATTATTACCGTTCGGGCAAGGTACACCTGCGTCGGTGCTTAATATTGCGCCCGGTGTGCCTGGCTTGTCGGGTGGTTACAAATTTTATGCAAATTATTCAACCACTCGGGTTGAACATATTTTATCGTGCAGGGTTTGCCGGTCACCGACAAAAATGGCAAAATTGCCGATTATGCTGAGGGTTGAGACGACATAAATTGCGCTGCGTTTAAAAACGAGAATTACCGGCAGGTCGGGGTTGCCGTTTTCATCGACAACAGCGGTGCCAGTTGCTATTTGCCCAGGGCTTGCATGGCGAAATTTCCAGAAGATGGCGAAATATAACCAGAAGATCAGAATGGGGAAATTGACATTAAAGTTGATGATCCATTCTGCGATGCCCATTTTTCTGGTTATGATTGTCTTGCCATCGATGTGCTCACTTGACCAGCTGGCAGTCTCGCCGGTTATTTCGTTCCAGGCGCTGACGGTCGTTGGCCCGTAAACGATGCGATGCACTGGCCACCAGAGACCTCGCAATGCCATCGCGAAGGCCAGCAGAATGACGATGTCGATGAGGCTGCTCTTGATTCGTTTTGCGAGCGAGGCATCGTTAAATTCCTGCTTTTTATCGAGAATGGTCTTTTTTCCGAAAGTTTTGGCCAGCGATTGCTGCAAGTTGCCGATCTGCCTGGTTGCTTTGTTGAGGTTGTCGCCCCAGTTGGTCTGTTTTAGAAAGCTGCCAACCGACTGTGCCCACTCGTTAAGCCTGGCGTTGCCATCAGATGAGTCTGAGTCGAGATCGTCTGAATTAACGACCTTTTCAACGAGAGTCAGCAGATGCATCGGCAGTTTGTTCAGTTTTTGTTTTTCAAGAGGTACCTGATAGACCGTGACCGGTTCTGGTACTCCCTTGAGGGTTTTGGCCCCGATTTTGTCGGCGACGATTTCGGTGCGATCCATGAGCAGGTGAGTAGATTCGCTGATGCCGATCGACCCGCCCGGAAAGCAGTCGAGTGCTTCCATGCGGGCGGTTATATTGACGGCGTTGCCAAAAATGTCGCCCTGTTCGAGCGTTACGTCGCCTGAGTTGACGACAATGCGCAAGTTGAGATTGGTCGCTTTGTCAGGCATACGTTGGTTGTATTCTTTGAGAAGCAGTTGAATGATAATGGCGCAGATTACCGCGTCGGTCGCGCTGGGAAAAGTGCACAGGAAAGCGTCGCCAATTGATTTGATGATGGTGCCGCGATAAAATTCGATGACCGGGCGCATCAATTTGTTGTGTCTTCTGATCAGGGTTACCACTTCTTCGCGGCTGGCTTCGGCCACGGCAGCCGAGTATCCCTGGATATCGGTCATCATTATCGACAGATTCTGTGATTTTACGGAAGGGGGCATATCAGTTCAGGACCTTCAATTCTGGCTCAGCCGAAAGATTGATGATTACTTCCCTGAAGCGTCTCAGGGTCTGTCGGGCCTGTTTTTCGTGTTCGGCAGAAAGTTTGTCAGTCTGCAGCAGCGTGATGATGCGCCTTGGCTCGATAGCTAGTTCCGATAGCTCCGGCAAGGTGTCTTCGGTAAGCAGACGGTCGATGGTCGCTGAAAAAACCTGTATTTCAAAATCGTTCAGTGGCTCTGCCAGCTTGATGCTTTCGTCTGACAGCGCTTGAACGATAAGTTCTGATAACTGCTTCTGATTTTCAGTTCTTATCATCTCAACACCTCACCTGCAAGAAAATGAAACCCATTGAATTCGCATTATACTATTCTGCTTTAAAAAATTCCACCCATCTGTGGTCGGGCAGTTTGATGGATGAAAAATCGCCATTAACATGTTAGTCTTAGCAGCATGCAGCATAATAACACCGGGCCAATGAAAAAACCTGAGCTGATGGCGCCGGCTGGCGATATGACCAGCCTTCGAGCCGCGCTGGATGCCGGGGCGGACGCTGTTTATTTCGGGGTTGTTTCGATGAATATGCGGGCCAGCGCCCGTAACTTTGCGGTTGAAGACATGGTGACCATCGCTTCTCTTTGCCATGCCGGCGGTGCGAAAGCCTATCTGGCTCTGAATACCATCGTTTTTGATCGCGAGCTGGAATTGGCGGAAAATCTCGTTGCGGCTGCGGCTGCCGCTGGCGTTGATGCGATTATCTGCTGGGATTTCGCTATTTTAGAGCTGGCGTTGCGGCACCGGGTGGCGGTTTTTGTGTCAACCCAGATGTCGGTTGCCAATTCGGCCTCTCTGCTGTTTCTTTACCGGCAGTTTGGTGTCAGGCGCTTTGTGCTGGCTCGAGAATGTACTCTTGATGAAATCGTGCAGATCAGGGGGCAGCTCGCCGCCAGGCTTGGTTCTGAAGCCGAAAATATTGAGCTGGAAGTTTTTGCACACGGCGCCATGTGCGTTTCGGTGAGCGGCCGTTGCTTCATGTCACAGTTCGGGTTCGATGCCTCAGCAAACCGTGGTGAATGCCGGCAACCGTGCCGCCGTGAATACCTCATCAAAGACGTGCGCGAGGGCAAAGAATTTTTGCTGGGCCAGGATTACGTGATGAGTCCGAAAGATCTGTGTTCTTTGCCTTTTCTCGACCAGATACTGGCGGCCGGGGTTAACAGCCTTAAAATTGAGGGGCGGGGGCGCAGCCCTGAGTATGTAAGTGTTGTTACCGCTTGTTACCGGCAGTTTATTGATTTTTATTACGATCACCGCCGCGAACCCGATTTTGCCGTTCGACTCGCCGACCTGAAAAAACAACTGATGACCAGGCTTGATTCAGTGTTTCATCGGGGTTTTTCTGAAGGCTTCTTTTTTGGCCGGCAGATTTCGCAATGGACCGGTGGCAACGGCTCAAAAGCAACACATCGCAAGGTGCATGTGGGTGTGGTAACCAATTTTTTCCGCAAGGTAATGGTTGCTGAAATCAGGGTTGAAGGGGCTGGCTTTGCCTGCGGCGACGAACTGATGTTTCAGGGTTCGGCCACTGGTGTGGTCAGCATCAGGGTCGAATCGATCGAAGAAGCCTTTAAACCAGTGCAATGTGCAAAAAAAGATTCGCTGGTCGGTGTTAAGCTCGCGGGCATCGTGCGCGAGAATGACCAGGTCTATCGAATCGTTCCGGTCGACGAAGTTGATAATGCGAGGCAGTAGTTATGGCTGAATACGAATTAAGAAGCCCCGAAACGCCCACCGAGTGGGAAAACTATCATGACCTGTGCTGGGAAGTAATGCGCAAACCATGGAACCAGCCAAAGGGCAGCGAAAGAGACCCCCGTGAAAATGATTCATGGCATCGGGCTGTTTACGCCGACGGGCATCTGGCAGGGATTGCCCGCCTTCAGATTGATACTCCGGCACTTGGCAGGGTTCGTTTCATGGCGGTCGCTTCTGCTTTTCAGGGCAAGGGCATAGGCCGTCTGCTGATGGAATCGATGGAAGAAATTGCCAGAGCGCAGGGTGTTGAAAAAATTGTTCTTGATGCCCGCGAGCAGGCCGTGGGTTTTTATCTGGTGCTCGGGTATCAGGTTGTGGCAGAAGGGCATCTTCTGTATGGTGAAATTCAGCATTACGTTATGGAAAAGGCTTTATATGAATAAGAAAACCTGTTGTGGCTGCTTTGGTCTGGGTTGTTTGTTTGTGGTCGTTGCTTTTGTGGTCGGCGGTTATTTTGGTCTTGGCATTCTGCATGAATCAGGCCGGGAATACGCGGCTGATGGCCTTGAAAAGAGTATCGCCAAAGTGACAGAACTGGCATTCAACGATGCTGACCGGCAAGAAATCAATAAATCTGCCATCGAAATCGCCGCCAAGGTTAGAAACGGCGAAGTGGGCCTGGTCGAGCTTCTTTCGAACACCACCAGGCAACTCGAAACCAATCTGCACGTAAAGGCCATGTTGCTTGCTTTTTATCGGCAAAACAAGCTCTCAGGTGAATCTGGAACCGGCGTTCCGGTTGACCAGGAAGGCTCAGAGACGGTGCGGCGCCTCATTTTTGGCATGACAGCTAACCGAATTCCGGTCGATCAGATTGCCTCGGTAACGGCGCTGATTGTTGAACGTTATACCGAGACAG
>Ga0116170_10002733_pt1 | contig 16856 bp, 12 predicted proteins | sample AD_JPNHW1_MetaG_FD_89797 | JGI IMG/M metagenome (GOLD analysis project Ga0116170, IMG submission 89797) | Active sludge microbial communities of municipal wastewater-treating anaerobic digesters from Japan - AD_JPNHW1_MetaG | ecosystem: Engineered > Bioreactor > Anaerobic > Digestate | place...
AAATGCCTCCGGGGGCTCATGAACTCCCGGGCCAACGCCCCGATCTCCCCTTGCACCTCCTCCAGGTTATCCAACCCCAGGGCTATGCACATGCGCTTTTCCGACCCCATCGAATTGATTAGCAACGGAAAGTCCGTGCCATTGTTGGTGAAGAGAACAGCCGGTCCATGGTTCTTCGACAGCCGGTCCACAATCTCCGTGATCTCCAGCACCGGAGATACCAAACTGTCCACACGCACCAGTTCCCCCTCTTTCTCAAGAGCAGCCATAAACTGCCTTAACCCTTTATATGCCATCTTACCTGGTTGTAAAACTCTTATTCCCGAATTTCTCCGGGGCCTTCTTATCATTGTATTTCGAAGGACATTTCAGCAATAACTCCGAAGCCATAAAGACATCACCCTGCATCTTCCCGACAACGACCACCTGTTCTGACTTTTCAAAATCATGTGGCTTGGCATTAGGATAGACCACCTGTTTTTCCACCCCCCTGGAATCCGACATATAAAAAGAAAAACGGTTAGGATCTTCTTTAGGATTATAAACGATGGGTTTCTGCCTGCTGAGATGCCCGATCACGCGGTACTCCCTGCCTGGATTCGCGGCCGCCTGTCCGAAATCAGCATAGGTGCCCGAATTGGACAGCGTGCTGATCACCACGGCAATCACCACGCCAATGACGAGGATCAGGATGATGTGAACGGTCTTCATTCCTGCTCTTTCAGCGATTTCTCTTTCAGCGCCTTTTCCAGTTTCGATATCTTTCTGTCTATAACAAAAAGATAAAGAAACAACCCGGCCATGATCACAGCCAGTACCGCTACTACCACGAATATCTTTCCGTTGTCTTCCATGTTATCGTCCGGTTGATCGTTGTATTTTGTTTAGTCTGATCCTGAGGTTCATGATCCATATGCCGAGCAGGATCCAACCTGCCATGGCGGGATAAAACACCAGCCGTGTATTCAGGCTGAGATCCAGTGACAGCAAGGGAACGCCCTCCTGTCCGGGATGAATGGAGGAACCGGCTGTCCTTGGCATGATCAGCACAAAGGACATCCAGAGGATGAAGGCAAAACTGTTGTAAACAGCCGATATCTTCGCTCTTTTGTGTACATCATCCACCGAAGCCCGCAGGATCAGGTAGGCCAGGTAGATGAACAACCCCGCCAACGCTCCGTCAAGCTTCGGATCGCGCACCCAGAAGGCTCCCCAGGTATTCTTCGCCCAGATCATACCGGTCACGATACCCAACATCCCGAAACAAACAGCCGTATTGGCCGCTTCCACGGCAACAATATCCTCTTTCTCCTCAAAACCGATCAGGTACCGAAGACTGTAAATGAAGGAAAGAAAGAGCAGGACAAACATCGCGAACCACATGCCGACATGAAAAAAAACGGTGCGGATCGTCTCCCCCATCATGGTCCCGGGAACAGTTATGAAAAATCCGGCCATCACGGCATACAGCAATAAAACCAACGCTGATATTTTCCACCAAACTCCTTTGATCATCTGTTTTCAGCATTAACCCGGTGTACCGGAAATATCGTTTTCAATCAGTCTTTCCAAAGATATGGAAATAACAGGTATCCCAAGGCGACGACAGCAATATTAATGGTAACCAGCACCACGACCTGTCCGGAGACATTTGCCCGGGAAGCCTCCGTGAGCGCATTCTCCGAAATACCCATCACGGTGATCAACAACGGAAGCACGATGGGGAAGCTGAGAATGGCCATGAGGGAAAAGTTGTTGCCGGCCCGGGAAGCGATGGCAGCCACCATGGTAAGGATCGACGAAAGACCGCAGCTTCCCAGCAGCAGGGCGGCGATGAACAATCCCGGATGGACCACCGGGTTACCCATGAACAGCAGGAACAACCCGGAAGCCAGCAGCGACAACACCAGCATCAGGATCATGTTGTACAGGATCTTTGAAAGGAAGATGGCCTGCGGACCGGCGATGGTATAATAATACAGGTGCCGGGCCGGATTTTCCTGAAAAAAACTCTTTGAGACCCCGTTCACCGCCACAAACAGCAGGATCACCCAGAACAGGGAATTCCATGTAGGGGCATCAATGATCCGGTCGAAGGCCAGGTAGGTAATGAAAATGGCAGAGAGCAGGTAAAGAAGAAGTCCGTTGATGACATATTTCTTCTTCAACTCCAGCCGGAATTCTTTTCCGGTCAGTACCCTGATTTCCTTGGCGAGGGAATTCATTTCATTGATCCAGATCGATAAAAGTAATGATTTTACCAAAAAGGGGGCCCGTAAGCCCCCTTCTTTTCGAATATCACGATGCCGGAAAAAGAATCCGGACCGGTTTTAGTTGACCATCATTTTTTTGGTGATGACGTCATTTCCGGATTGTACTGTATAGAAATACACTCCGGGGGCCCAGTTGCGACAATCAATGGAAAAGCCATACTGTCCAGGGCTTACGCGTCCTTTATCCTGTGAGTAAAGAATCTGGCCGGTGGTGTTCGTGACTTTCAGACTGAGTTCGCCGGCACGATTCATGTTCACGGCCACGGAAGTATGATCTCCGGCCGGGTTCGGGTAATTCTGTAACACGCTGAAAGAAGCGCTACCCGGGATATCGTTCACTCCATTGTAAAAATATTTCACGGGATTCATGTAGATAATATCGTTATCCGTGGTGCTCTGTTGTCCTTGGTAACCCTGGCTCCCGTACTGATAGATACCTGCTACTTCATCTTCCTGGAAGATAAGATGCAACCGGGTTTCTGAAGAAGTGGGCGAGAAGGTGGGGAAAACGCATTCACTCCAGGTATAAAGGAGATCATTGGTAAGGTCGGTAATATCGCCCCATTCCTGGTTCACTACATCGTACCCTCTTCCGAACAAGTGCCGGAGAAGGAATCCGTCGACATCTTCCAGCATCGTCACTCCATCCCATACCGCATAAATATAATTGTCTTCATCAATCGTGATGGAGGGATGTCCGGTCATGGAAACAAAATAGTAAGCAATTTTTTCATTATCCACATAAAATACATTGGTATCCAGCACCCATCCGATCAGGTTGCCATCGGCAGAAAGCTGGTCCGGGTCAAGCACTTCCGGCCATGCCGGCATATCTTCGTTCCAGTAGAGCATTCCGTCCGTCTTGGGCACCCAGTATTTAGCGCCGGCTTCATCCCCGCTGGCGCGCATAAGTCCGGAAAGGATATGTGCTTTCCCTGAATTGTCAAGGGCGATGGCGCTGGCGCCGTCGGGACACCAGAAGGTGCCGGTGGTATCTCCGCCATCCCATTTATTATACGGACAGGGCCATACCGTGGTTTTTGTCCAGTTATCGCCGTTATCGGTCGATTTCATGATAAAGAGGTCCATCCAGCTGTCGCCGACCATAAAGCAAAGGGTATCGCCCTTTGGTTCGGCCCAGACATAGTCATCGGCAGGAACCGACAAGTAGTCCATGGAACTGATCTCGGGAAACACATGGGCGCTGATATCCCACGTCTGTCCGCCATCCTGCGAACGATAGTACAGAAGGCAATTTGCCATTCCCTGGTAAGTCACATAGGTTGCGCAGAGAATATGGATCGTGTTGTGGTTGGGACCATTGGTAACCACCCGCGGCCAGGAGATATCCGTCGCTCCGGCAGGTCCGGGAAGAATGGTCTGTGTCCAGGCGCCGGTACCTTTGTTTTCCCGGGTAGAGACGATCAATCCGGCCGTCATGTGATGGCTGACAAAGATCTCACCGTTGGCGCCGAAGGGTGCATAGGAAGGCCAACCCGACTTGGTTGTTTCCACCCTGGCCGATGGAGGAGTCCCCCATTGTGTACCATCAAAATAGGTATAACCGGTACCACGGTCGTTGAAATTATCGGCATGCGAAAACTGAGTAGTGGCCCCGATAGTACCGTCGCCAAAGTAATACAGCCGATTCTGATTAGAGGCATTCGATTGCATGTCGTATTTCGTGACGATGATCGATGGATCCTCCAACGTCGCTTTGCTTGAAACGACCTGGTTGACCGGCTTGGTTCCAACTGTTTCACCACCTTTGAAAGCCGTATTGTTTTTCAACGCTTTAGCAGTGAATTTACCGGCCGTGAATGTCGGTCCGGTCTGAGCCATCGTCGTTACAATAAACGCCATGGCAAACAACAAAAGGGTAAATTTTTTCATACTTCATGGATTTTAAACAAATCTACAAAATAAAAACAGGTAAATAGCAAAAAAAAAATCGCCATGATGCATAAGGTCTCCCTGCATCACGGCGATTGCCGGAAGAATGGTCATTCAGTTTATTCCCTGATAACCATTCTTCTGGTATATACAACTTCCCCTCCTGTCACGGTGTAGGAATAAACTCCCGGCGCTAATCCGGCTGCTTCAAGGGTAAAGGTATGCGTCCCCGGCGACAAAACGCCTGCCTCCAGGATACGCACTACCTGTCCCATCATGTTCGCGATCCGAATGCTGACGGGGGAAGAAGTGGTCATGTTCACTTCAAACCGGCTGACTTCAGTGAATGGATTGGGATAATTCTGAGATACCGTCATCCCGCCTCTACCTGCAGGTGAAGGAATACCCACCGGAATGATCTCCGATTTCAGAACATTTCTGTATTCAATCGTGTTGTCGTGAGCGGGGATCTCCTCATCCGCCACGGCCGACCCCGGCTGATCTGATGTCTGATAAATGAAATGCAGCGCATCGCCGGAGGTGTTTTTGGCCATACACGGGTATACAAACTCCCGGTATATATAGATGATGGATCCATTCAAGTCCACCGGTTCACCCCATGACTGACCCTGATCCTTGGAACCTCGAAGGTACAGGTGACGGTAATTGTATTCATCGCCGGAGACATAACCGACCGTCAGTCCACACCACATCACATAAAGGTGGTTGTTTTCGTCGATAGTGATCTGCGGGTAACTGGTCAGACCGATACCGTACGACGGAGTAGCCACCACGGTATCTCCCGCCTCGTTGGAGTAAACATATCCGAGGAGCTGTCCATGGCTCTCGAGAGTATCGGGATCCAGGCTGTCGTTCAACATGGGCATGTTCGAGTTCCAGTAAACCAGTCCGTCGACATACGGGTAATACTTTTGCCCGTCTTCCTCGCCCTTGGCAAACATCCTTCCGAAAGCCACATGGAACACACCGTTTTTATCCATTTCCACCGCAAGCGATCCATCGCTGCATGCAAACTTCTCGGTGACGGTATTCGGCGGAACGAGGGTCATGCTGTTGGAAAGGATCGGGATCTTGTTCCAGTTATCCCCGTTATCGTATGAGACCATTATAAAGGTATCGGTCCAGTTCCCTCCGATAACGAAATAGACGGTATCGCCATGCGGTGTCCCCCAGGAATATTCATCACCGTTGATGCCGTAATATTCTGACGCGGTGATCTGCGGGAACATCTCACCTGCCTTATCCCAGGTCTCTCCTCCGTCGAAAGAACGATAATACACCAGCGCTCCGTCCATGCCCTGATACAACTGTCCGCCGGTTTCCGTAGTCCCTGTAACAGCCAGCAGATGAACCGTGAGGTTATCGGTCCCGGCAGTGATCATCTGCGGCCATTCGATACCCGAGGAGCCGGCCGGACCTGCTATCTCGCTAAATGTCCATGCTCCGGTTCCTTTCTGGGAACGCGTCATTTTGACCAGGGAGCTGGTAGCGTTGCGGTGTGCGACGATCATTTCACCCGAAGCTCCCCGGGGAGCATAACAGGGCCAACCCGTGCGAACCGTTTCCAGCCGTTGCAGCGGAACGGCGTCCCAGGATGCTCCGTCAAAATAATTATACCCTGTTCCCCGGTCATTATAAGCGGGCTCCTGTTGCCCCATGATCCAGGCAGCTCCCATTTTTCCGTCGGGATAATAGTACAAGCGTTCCTGAATCGATCGGTTGGTCTGTCGATCGTATTTCGTCGCTCCGATGGTGGCTTCCAGGGTGGCATCACTATGCACCGTAAAATCGGGACGGGCCAGCGGCATTACCGGTTCATCCCCGGGGTTAGGGACAGACGCTGCTACCTTTTGAAGCCGCGATGGAACCGGAGAAAGAACCTGTGTGAACGCCGGCAATCCTGCCAGCATGATCAGCATGAGTACAAATTCTTTTTTCATAGCGATATAATTTTTCCATAAAAGTATGCCCGTGAAAAGAGCCGTGAAAATCAAATCGCTATAATGGAATCAGCTGTGGATCAAATGCATCCAAAACCTGATCAACCTGTTTGTCCGGAATTTTTGCCCGTTGACCGGATAAAAATAAAAAACCCCCCGGGGATGCCGGAGGGTTTTTTATCAGAAAGATGCGTGATTACTTCACGATCATCTTATGAGTATTGGTTTCGTTGCCTACCGTTACGGTATAGAAATAGATACCGGCGGGGAGGTTTGAACAATCAAGGGTAAGATAAGTGTTACCGGCTTTGGTCAGTCCATTGTTGACTTCCATCACTTTCTGTCCGGTCAGGGTGGTTACTGCCAGGGAGAGAGTAGCGGGTTTTGCAAGAACGACTTTCACGGTTGTTGTTCCGTTAACTGGGTTCGGCATGTTCTGTTCAACAGCGAAATTCGGCTGAGCTTTGATCTCATTCACACCAACAAAAGTGGGGGTGGTGATATATTTCAGATCATTGGTGGTAACAGAACTCTGTCCCTGGTATCCGGAGTTGGTGCTTTTCAGATATACACCGGCATAATCGTCAGCCTGGAATACAACATGAACTTTATCGGAAGTTGTGGTCGGTGAAGAAACCGGGTACACGCATTCTGACCAGGTGTAAAGCAGGTCGGAAGTCAGGTCGGTAAATTCAGGAGCCCATGCTTGCGCAGTAGCATCATAAGCTCTTCTGAAAAGGTGACGAAGCATCAAGCCATCGGGATCGAGGAGGGTGGTAACACTGCTCCACATAGCATAAACGTTACCTTCATCATCAATAGTCATAGTCGGGAATGAACTCATGGAGTTATAATAGTAACCCAGCTGGGTGGTTTCACTGTACCATACCATGGTATCAGGGCACCATCCGATGAGGTTGCCACCGGCATTCAGTTCGGCAGTATCGAGTACTTCCGGCCAGGTCGGCATATCTTCGTTCCAGTACAGCAGACCATCGGTGTAGGGATACCAGTAGGTAGCACCGCCGATATCGCCTTTGCTACGCTGAAGTCCGGTTAAAACGTGAACTTTACCTGCTTTATCCATAGCAGCGCTTACATAACCATCTGAGCAATAGTAGATTCCGGTGGAGTCAGCTCCGGTCCATAAGTTGTAAGGACAGGGCCAAATTTTGGTCTGGGTCCAGGTAGCGCCATTGTCGGTTGATTTCATGATAGCGAAGTCACGCATGGCATCACCATAAACGAAAGCAATCGTGTCACCCTGAGGGTTAGCCCATTCGTAACCGTCAGCGGGGAGTGAAAGATATTCAGAGGAGGTCATGCCCGGAAGCTGTTGCCAGCCTTCCCAGGTTGTACCACCATCGAGTGAACGGTTATAGAGAAGAGCGCCGTCCATTCCATTATATAACGCACCACCGTTGGCTGTCGGAGCGGTCAGGGCAATAACATGGATGTTATTGTGATCGGTTCCGTTGGTGATCATTCTCGGCCACAGCATACCTGTTGTGGTAATTCCGGGAAGATTGGATTCGGTCCATGAACCGGAGTTTTTGGTGTCGCGTTTGGTCATGAACAGGGGATTAGTTCCACCGATGTGTTCAAGAACAACTTCACCATTGGGGCCCAGTGGCTGATAGTTTGGCCAACCGGTCTTCTTTGTTTCAATACGGGCGGTGGGAGCTGCACTCCAGGTTGATCCGTTAAAGAAAGCATAACCTGTTCCTCTGTCTGACCAGGATGCTTCGCTGTTACCAATCATCGAACCGACTCCGATAGTTCCGTCGGGATAAACATAAATATGTCTCGGCGTATTGCAGTTACTTTGCTGGTCGTATTTCGCCGACATCAAAGTAGGATCTTCCATCGTGGCCCTGTTGGACACGATGACGTTGGGGTTTGCCAGCCCAACCACAGTACCATCATCATGATACGTCGGGCGTTCCACTTTAAAATCTTTTTGCGCCTTGCTGATAATGGGTTTGGTCTGTGCCATGGAACCCATACAAAGAACCAACGCAAAAAGGAAAAGTAAGCTTCTTTTCATGGTTTTCTTTTTTTGTTGAATAATAAATAATAAATAATTGAATTTTCAATAGTAGGACAAAAATACAAAAATCTTACTACAAAAATAAAAAAAAACAGGCCCCCTGACCGGAAGCCTGTTTTTTTCAACATCATAATTTATTATTCAACAATCATTTTGGTAGTATTTTTTTGCCCGTTAATAATCACGGAACAGAAATAAATTCCTGCTTTCAGGTTGGAAGCATCGAGGGTAAACTGATGCGATCCGGCGTTCACGCGGCCCAGGTCGCGCGTCAGAACAACCTGTCCGAGAGTATTCGTTACTTCTGCCTTCACATTACCTGCTTTACTCAGGCTCAGCGACAGATTAGCTGTTTCTTTCACCGGGTTGGGGAACACGTTGACAAAAACAGAAGATTGTTCTTTGTTGCTGATTCCGGTAGGAAGTTCGGGATTGCCGGTAGGAATGGTATAATCATCCGGTGCAGTGTACGAGAAATCGGAGATATACTTAAAGATAACGCTTCCTTCAATGGAGGACGGATCGGAAAGGAACTCGGTCACGATCGGGATGATGCATTTGTTGCCATTGGTGAACACATAGTGCGAAGTGCATTCAAACCAGGCCTGCTGGTAAACATCCGAAAGGTAAGATACATTGTCGGCCTCATCGCCTCCGGTTGACTTATTATCCGTTATTTTATTGGTAACAAGATCAAATCCGCGGGCAAACACATCCGGGTTGGAGTTTTCGGTAATCCCATCAATCTGGGTGTCGTTCCAGGTAACAAATACTTTGTCACCGGCTTCATTAACGGCCATATTGACACGGTTGTACTCTTCGATCTGGTCACCGTAGCTTGCATACAGCGTCTGGGCAATCCCCATCCGGGCACCCTGCCAGGAAACACCACCATCGGTGGAATAAATATCGTACACGCCCATCACACTGTCGCCGGGAGCACCATAAACGATGGAATAATCATCCTCCCCGGGAAGACTTACGACAACGCCAATATGGGGATTTCCCCATTTATCAACGACAATATCGCAATCGAATGAAGTGGTATAAGCAATTTCGTACCGTCCCGGATAAGGTTCGGTAAAGAGTTGCTGAATCCGGTAATCGCTGTATAATCCGTCGACAATACCCGGAACTCCGGAAGGTCCGTCAAGCTGGATCGCGATTGGATCGCTCCAGGTAAGACCGGCATCAGTGGATTTAAGAACAATGGGATAATAGTTAGCTGCCGTTCCGATCTGCTCTGCTTCTCCGTTGTTGGAGATCACCACCATCCAGATGGTCTGTCCATCGGGAGAAGCGGCAATACGATGATCCAGCGGACGCTGGCTATCCGTTGTCGGGCAACTGACTGAAGAATTCAATTCATAATCGAAATCATTGGTAGTGGAATTCCACACGCCGCGGTCAAGAAGCAGATCCCCTTTATAACCGACAAAGGTTGATCCGTTCCATTCCTGATCGATATCACCGGCCAGGACCACCCCGGGCTGGGTGATGGTAAAAGCTTCCGGAATATAGGTATAAGCAGGTCCGGGAGTATACCAATACATATGTTTGGTGGAATCGGCCTGATTGACCAGATTCGTACGTCCGTAACTGTATCCGCCCCAGTTAGCATCGTTGGAAAGATTGGGGGTAAAATAGGTAAAATAGGCATTGTCGAGACTCGTGTTACCATAGGGGGAATAGATACCGCCCTGGGGATAACGGGCTGCATCCAGATAATAGGATCCGCCTGTGTTCAGCGTGGCAGCATAGATCTGCCAGTCGTTTTTCCAATCGGTGGCTTCCAGACCCATGTTACCTGCGTAGTCGATGCCCAGGTAACCCGATAAACTCGGGGGAGTCGAACCGGGACCCATCCTGTGAACATTAGCAACCACTTTCAGGGTATCATCGGCCCAAACCATCGTCTTCTGGCCGCCACCATACCCGTATCCATAACCATTTGCCGATTTCCCGATCGAGATGACATTGGCAATACCCGGAGCATCCGTATTATGGTTCCCCGAAGGACGAGGCATCACGGATGCAGCAGATTCAGACTGGACAGGTTCAATGCCCACCGTTTGATGTACCTTGTATTTTGTGGATCGCAACCCGGTTTTCAGGTTGACATTTTGTGCTACGATAGCACCACCCAGCATCAATGCCAGGCACACTAGTAACAGTTTTTTCATAATGTACTGATTTTGTTTAACTTGTAATAGTAAGATAATGGTTAACAAGTAGGAATTTACCCTCCAAGTGATAACAAAAGTAAAAGGATTTCTGATACTTCCCGAATTTTTTTCAGACTATTTCATAAAAATCCGTTCCCAAAGTAATCATATCTTTGCAAAAGATTGGACATCCTCCCGCCATGAAAAAGATTGATCTCTTCGTACTCAAATCCTACCTGGGTCCTTTGGTAATGACCTTTTTCATTGCGCTGTTCATCCTGTTGATGCAGTTTGTATGGAAATACATCGACGATCTGGTGGGGAAAGGGCTGGGCGTAGATGTCATTGCCCGGTTATTGTTCTATGCCTCCACCACGTTTGTCCCCATGGCTCTTCCGCTGGCCATTTTACTTTCATCCCTCATGACCTTCGGAAACCTGGGTGAGCACTATGAGCTGGTGTCGATGAAGTCGGCGGGTATCTCTCTTCGCCGGATCATGGCCCCGCTGGTGGTCGTATCCGTTCTGATAAGCGGGATCGCTTTCTATTTCGCCAATAACGTCCTGCCATACGCCAATCTGAAATTTCTTTCCCTTTTGTATGATGTCAAGGAGAAAAAGCTGGCCTTCAACCTCCGCGAAGGGGTGTTTTATGACGGGATTGACGGATTTACCATCCGGGTCGGAAAAAAGGAAGCCGATGGAAGCACCATCCGCGACGTGATGATTTACGATCACCGGGAGCGGAAAGGGAACACCTCGTGTACCATGGCTGAGTGGGGAAAGATGGAACTTACTCCCGACAAGAGATTCCTGATTTTCCGCCTGTATAACGGGACCAATTACGAAGAGCGAACCGACGTCAAGAACAGCGAGCGTAAAAGACCTTTCCAGCGAACCCGTTTCAGTGAGCAGTTCCAGACGTTCGACCTTTCAGCCTTACAGCTTACCCGCACCGATGAAAACCTGTTCAAGAAAAATTTCGAGATGCAGAACATGAGCCAACTCAGGGTATCCATCGATTCCTTAAGGAAAGACCTGCTCACGGAGAAAATTACCGCTGCCGGATCCATCACGAAAAGATTTCCATCGTTAAAAGAAAAAGTCAGCGCCCCGGTCAAGCCTGCCATCAAACCGGCAAAGCCTTTTAACAACAGCCTGTTGTTGAATTTCAAACAGGCAGATTGGGCGTCCATCCTGGCCGTTGCCGGACACAGCGCCTCCAATGCCCGCGAATCGGCTGTCTTCAATTCGACCGTTCTGAAATCGAAAGAGAAGATCCTCCACAAACACGAGATCGTCCTGCATAAAAAAATCACCTTTTCCATAGCCTGTTTCCTGTTGTTCTTTATCGGAGCTCCTCTCGGGGCCATCATCCGGAAAGGAGGGCTGGGGATGCCTGCGGTGGTAGCGTCGCTGTTTTTCATTCTTTACTACCTTATTTCTTTCATCGGAGAAAAATATTCTGTCGTCGGAGCGGTTCCGGCCTGGCAAGGGATGTGGATCTCTTCCGCGGTCCTGTTGCCGATGGGTATCTTCCTGGTGTACAAAGCCAATGTGGATGCTTCCTTGTTCGACATTGACGCCTGGATCCGCCTGTTTCAGAAAATATTCAAAATCAATACACAACCCCGGTCATGAATGTCCTGCTGATTTGTAATAAATCTCCCTGGCCACTCAAGGAGGGAGGCCCTATCGCCATGAATATGGTCATTGAGGGATTGCACCGTGCCGGTCATCAAGTTCGCGTGCTGGCCGTGAATTCCTATAAATACCATGTCGATCCCGCGCAGATCCCCGGCGAATTCAGGGAGAAGTGCGGTATCGAGCTGGTGGATGTGGATCTTCGTGTCAAGCCGGTTTCCGCTTTTCTGAACCTGTTCACGGGGAAGTCATACCACGTGCAGCGTTTCGAATCAGCCTCTTTCCGTAAAGCGCTGATCCGCATCCTGAAAACCGGATCCTTCGATATCGTGCAGTTGGAAACACTGTTTGTCTGCCCCTATATCCCCGTGATCCGTAAGTATTCAACGGCCAAAATCATCCTGAGAGCGCACAATATCGAACACCTGATCTGGGAAAGGCTCGCAGACGAAACCGGGAATCGCTTAAAAAGATGGTATATCCGGCATCTGGCTTCCACCCTGAAGGAGTATGAGCACACGATCATCCGTCAGGTCGATGGCATCGCCGCCATCACGATGAAAGATGCGGACTATTTTACCAATGTACTGAATTCCGCAGGCGTAAGCCAGACAGCCATCCCGGTGATCGATATCCCTTTCGGGCTGGATATCGGCATCTATTCACTCCCTGCCGGAAAAACCAACCCGGTCAGCCTCTTTTCCATCGGTTCCATGAACTGGATGCCCAATGAAGAAGGGGTGAAATGGTTTCTCGAAAATGTCTGGCCGGGAATCCGTGAGCAATACCCTTCGCTGACTTATTACCTGGCGGGCCGGTCCATGCCTGACTGGATGCGTCAATTAAAGATTTCCGGCGTGGAAGTTTTAGGCGAAGTGGAAGATGCTCATGAATTCATCCGGGACCACTCGGTCATGATCGTTCCTCTCTTTTCCGGCAGCGGTATCCGCATCAAGATCATTGAAGGGATGGCTCTCGGCAAGACCATCATCTCCACCTCGCTGGGAGCGGAAGGCATCAGTTACATCAACGGTGAAAACATCCTGATCGCCAACACCCCCTGTGAGTTTTTCGACATGATCTCTCTGTGCTGTGAAGACCCGGGCCGCCGTCAGATGATCGGCCGGAATGCACGTGAACTCATCGAGAGAGAATACGACCGCGATGCCATCACGCACCGCCTGATCAGTTTTTATCAACACCTCACAGAGTAAAGGGTATTTTCTTACTTTTGTCAATCTGAAGCCCTTCGCATGAGAATCTTTTTTTTACTACCGCGCGTTCCCTATCCGACTGAGAAAGGAGATAAATTACGTGCCTTCCATCAGATCAAACAACTTTCGGGAGATCATGAAATCATTATCTGCGCCATCAACCATGGAACGCTTCACCAGGATGCCATCCCGGTACTGAAAAAATATGCGAAAGCCGTACACATCATCCCCGGCTCGCGTTTCACCATCCTCACCGGGCTCATGAACGCTTTTTTCAACGGGAAACCGTTTCAGGTGGGTTATTTTTATAACCGCCACGCCGAAAAAAAGATCCATGATCTGATCAGCGAATACAAACCCGACCATATCTTCTGCCAGCTGATACGCGTTGCAGAATATGTCAAAGACCTGCCCATCCCCAAAACCCTCGACTACCAGGATGTATTTTCCAAAGGGGTGGAACGCCGGATTCCGAAGTCATCGGTTTTCATGAGACCTTTCCTTAGGATGGAATATCAGCGACTGATGAAATACGAGCACGACATCTTCGAAAAATTCAACCACCGCATCATCATCTCCGCACCCGACCGCGAGCTCATCCCCCATCCCGACCGGGAAAAGATCGTGGTGGTGGCCAACGGCGTCGATACCGACTTCTTTCATCCCCTTGAACGGGAAAAACGATACGACCTTGTCTTTACCGGCAATATGGGATACCCGCCCAACATCGATGCGGCGGAATACCTGGTAAAACGCATCCTGCCTCTCGTTTCCAAACACCGGCCCGGAATCAGACTGCTCATCGCAGGCGCCAACCCGAACATGCGGGTGCTGGTCCTGAAATCCCCCCAGGTAGATGTGAGCGGATGGGTCGCCGATATGCGCGAATGTTATGCGGGCGCCCGGATCTTCATCGCCCCCATGCAACTGGGAACCGGCCTTCAGAATAAGCTGCTGGAAGCCATGGCCATGAACATCCCCTGTATTACTTCTCCCCTCGCCAACCACGCCCTCGGAGCAAAAGCAGGCGAAGAGATCCTCGTGGCCGACAACCCGCAGGCTTACGCCGACGCTATCCTGTCACTCCTCAATGATCCTGAAATCGCCGGGCGGATCGGATCACAGGGACATCAATTTGTGCTTAGTAACTATAACTGGGAAACAGAAACGCGGAAGATCGAATCGCTGATGCTGAACCGTTAACCTGCTCCCTTCTTTAACAATCCACATGGCTGACGATAAGAAAATTATCTTTTCGATGGTGAATGTCAGCAAGACATTCCCACCGCATAAACAAGTCCTCAAAGACATCTACCTCTCCTTTTTCTATGGAGCCAAAATCGGTATCATCGGATTGAACGGATCCGGGAAATCGACCCTGCTGAAAATCATTGCCGGAACCGAGAAATCATTTCAGGGTCAGGTGGTATTTTCTCCCGGTTATACCGTCGGGTTGCTGGAACAGGAACCGCTGCTGGACGATTCCATGACTGTCAGGCAGGTGGTGGAAGACGGGGTGAGAGAGACTGTCGACCTGCTGAAGGAATACGAGGAACTCAATGCCCGTTTTGCAGAGCCGATGACCGACGAGGAAATGTCAAAGCTCATTGAGCGCCAGGGTGTGCTCACGGAGCTCCTCGATCACCATAACGCCTGGGAACTCGACAACAAACTGGAACGGGCCATGGATGCCCTGCGCTGTCCCGATCCCGACACCCCGGTGAATGTACTCTCGGGAGGAGAACGGCGCCGGGTCGCTCTGTGCCGGTTGCTGTTGAAAGAGCCCGACATCCTCCTGCTCGATGAGCCTACGAACCACCTCGACGCCGAATCGATACAATGGCTCGAGATGCACCTGCGGCAGTACAAAGGGACCGTGATCGCCATCACGCACGATCGTTATTTCCTCGACAACGTGGCCGGCTGGATCCTGGAACTCGACCGCGGAGAAGGCATCCCGTGGCAGGGTAACTACTCCTCCTGGCTGGAACAGAAATCGAACCGGCTGGCCATGGAAGAAAAGACCGAAAGCAAGCGGGCGAAGACGCTGGAACGTGAACTCGAATGGGTGAGGATGTCGCCCAAAGCCCGTCAGGCCAAAGGAAAAGCCAGGCTCAATGCTTACGAAAGACTGTTAAACGAAGATACCAAAGAGAAAGAAGAACGGCTGGAGATTTTCATCCCCAACGGCCCGCGCCTCGGGAATACCGTGGTCGAAGCCGTGGGTGTATCAAAAGCCTTCGGCGAAAAACTGCTCTTCGAAAACCTCTCTTTCTCACTGCCACCGGCCGGTATCGTAGGTGTCATCGGACCAAATGGCGCCGGGAAAACCACCTTGTTCCGGCTGATCATGGGAGCCGAGAAACCCGATCAGGGAAATTTCATCATCGGCGATACCGTTAAACCCGGGTACGTCGACCAGGCACATACCGCCATCGATCCCGAAAAAACCGTGTACCAGGTAATCTCCAATAACAGCGAGATCATCCAGATGGGAGGACGCTCCATCAACGCCAGGGCTTATGTCGCCCGGTTCAACTTCAGCGGCGCCGACCAGGAAAAGAAATGCGGAGTGCTCTCGGGCGGAGAACGCAACCGGCTCCACCTGGCCCTGACACTCAAGGAAGAAGCCAATGTCCTCCTTCTCGACGAACCTACCAACGACATCGACGTCAATACCCTCCGTGCACTGGAAGAAGGACTCGAAAATTTTGCCGGCTGCGCCGTCATCATCTCTCACGACCGCTGGTTCCTCGACCGCGTCGCCACCCATATCCTGGCCTTTGAGGGTAATTCCCAAGTCTGCTTCTTCGAAGGCAGTTACTCGGACTACATGGAGAACCGCCGGAAACGACTCGGTGATGACGAGCCTCACCGTATCAGGTACAAAAAACTGATCAAAGACTCGTAGCAGATGAAAAATATAACCTGTATCTTTGCATAAACTACCCTGCATGTCAGTACAAAAGCCATCCATTCCGAAAGGTACGCGCGACTTCTCCCCGCCGGAGATGGTGAGGCGAAATTATATCTTCGACACCATCCGGTCGGTCTTTGGAAAATACGGATACCTCCCCATCGAGACCCCGGCCATGGAAAACCTTTCCACCCTGCTCGGGAAATACGGCGATGAAGGCGACAAGCTGCTTTTCAAAATCCTGAATTCGGGTGATTTCCTGGCGCCGCTGAAATCGATAGACCACTCATCCTCATCGCCAGACACCCGGGAAGTTGCTCCCCTGATCTCTGAAAAAGGCCTGCGGTACGACCTTACCGTACCCTTTGCCCGCTTTGTCGTCCAACACCAGAATGACCTCGTCTTCCCCTTCAAAAGATTTCAGATCCAGCCGGTCTGGAGAGCTGACCGTCCGCAGAAAGGCCGCTACCGGGAGTTCTTCCAGTGCGATGTGGATGTGATCGGCAGTAACTCGATGACCTGTGAGGTGGAACTTCTGCAGATCATCCACGAAGTCTTCTCCCGGCTGGGCATCTCTGTCAGGATCCTCATCAATAACCGGAAGATCCTCGCCGGCTTAGCCGAAGCGATCGGGGAACCGGATAAATTCATCGATATTACTACGGCCATCGACAAACTCGATAAAACCGACATCGGGCAGGTCAACCGCGAATTAGCGGAAAAAGGGCTGAAACCCGCTT
>Ga0116170_10002735_pt1 | contig 16853 bp, 14 predicted proteins | sample AD_JPNHW1_MetaG_FD_89797 | JGI IMG/M metagenome (GOLD analysis project Ga0116170, IMG submission 89797) | Active sludge microbial communities of municipal wastewater-treating anaerobic digesters from Japan - AD_JPNHW1_MetaG | ecosystem: Engineered > Bioreactor > Anaerobic > Digestate | place...
AAGAGTGATGCTGGGCATCAGTAAGAGAATGAGAAGCTCTATTGCTCGGAAAGACATGACATCACTCCCTGTTGTATTTTAGGTTTTGGTTATTGTTGTTGTGATTTATGATGTATGAACCTTATTTGCTGGGGGGAATGCCTTATCAATCCATGCGGTGTTTAAACTTGAATATAGTCCAAATGCGGATACGGGTTAAGTTATTTAAAGTAATTCGATCACGATTTTATAATTACGTCAAGATGCTTTTTGGAGGCTAGTCATCTTGCTACGGAATTATCCATGGCGGGAACCATGGCGTGGGCTACCAAGTGTTAAGTGCTGCATGTCTGCGACGAGGATCACGATGGGTGGCCCAGATGAAGATGCGTCCAGACGAGACGAATGAGATGATGACGTCCTCCCTCTAGAGAGGGCTTTTACATTTCGAGTCGAGAGGCGTTATGGTCCAGAAGCTGCTGACGGATAAGAACAACGACAACTGGTCTCTCGCGGGGACTCGTCTCGTTGCCTCCAGGGTCTGCATCCGCCCCACCCTCGCCATGCATCGACTAGACAGATCGCGGTTGTCAACCATGATCGCTCCTCGCGAATCAGAAAAGTCGGCATTCAGTCATCTTCCGGTCCTGGCCGTCATTTTCCCCGGAACCGAATGTGGCCCGTGCGGACCGATGCGGGCGTCCACCTGGGTGCGCGCTACGCATTCAACAGGCTGCGCACCTTGCAGAGCAGTTCCGTGCGTTTGAACGGCTTGGGCAGGAAGTCTGCGCCGGGCCCCACGGGTTCGGAAGCTCCGATGGCGTCGCCGGAATAGCCGGACATGAACAGCACCTTGAGATTGGGCAGCAGAGGCTGGAGCCGCTCGTAGAGTTCGCGCCCGTTCATGTCCGGCATCACGATATCGCTGACCAGCAGCGGAATGGATTCCGTGCCCTGCTGCACGAGCGAAATCGCCATCCCGGGGCTCGAACAGGGGATGACCCGGTACCCGGCCTTTCGCAGCAGGCGGCTCTCCAGTTCCAGCAGCGCCTCTTCGTCCTCCACGAGCAGGATCGTTTCGGTGCCTTCGGGGGCCGGGGCCTCGCTCGCGGTGTTTTGTTCCATGGAGGTTGCGCTTTCGAGGCGCGGGAGGTAGAGATGGAAGGTGGTGCCCTCGCCCGGCGCGCTGTCCAGGATGACGAAGCCCTTGTTCTGGCGCAGGATGCCGTAGACCATCGCCAGCCCAAGCCCCGTGCCCTGGCCCGGAGCCTTGGTGGTGAAAAATGGCTCGAAGATGCGGGACTGTATTTCTGGACTCATGCCCTGTCCGGTATCCGTGATGGAGACATGGACGTAGTCCCCGGGCGCGGCATCCAGGTGGGCTTGGCAGAAGGCAGGCGTGATGGTTTCGTTGGCCGTGGTCAACGTGATGGTGCCGTGTTCACGGATGGCGTCCCGGGCGTTCACGGCGAGGTTGGCCAGGATCTGATCGATCTGGGTCGGATCCACCCAGACCGGCCACAACTGATTGGCGGGCTTCCAGACCAGGGAGATGTTTTCTCCGAGCAGGCGCCGCAGCATCTTCTGGGTGCTTTCGATCAGGGCGTTCAGATCGACCGATTGGGGCTGGATGCTCTGCTGCCGGGCGAAGGCGAGCAACTGGCGGATCAATTGGCTGGAATGCTGCGCGGCCTTCTTGATCTCTCCAAGCCCCTCCCGGGTGGAGGGCGACAGCTCGGCTTCCTCGGCGATCAGGTCCACGTAGCCCAGGATCACCCCCAGCATGTTGTTGGTGTCGTGGGCGACGCCGCCCGCCAGCTGGCCGATGGCGTCCAGGCGCTGGGATTGCAGCAGCATGGCCTCCAGGCGCTTGCGCTCGGTGATATCGCGCAGCACGCCGACCATGACATCCTGGCCATACCACTCGGCCTTGCGGAGCGACACTTCGACGTCGAAGGTGCTTCCATCCTTGGGGCGGTGCGCGCGCCAGTCGAAGAGCAGATGGTCGCCCGCGCACAGCCGCGGCCAATCGCGACGGATGGCGTCGGGGACCGAGATATCATTGCCCCGAGTGGTGGAATAGTCAGCAAGGCCGAAGTCGGCGAACTCCGCGCGGGATACGCGGTACATCTTCAGCATGGCGTCGTTGACTTCCAGCACCCGGCCGTCCAGGTTGCTGATGATGATGATGGCGTCGTGAAGGCTATTGAAGAGCGTGAGCAGGTTCTCCTGCGATCGCTTGAGGGCTTCCCGTGTCTCCTCCAACTGCTCGAGGCGCTGCTGCAGCTCGGGATAGAAGCTCTTGCGGGAGGACTCCTCGCCCAGGCCGATGATGTGTTCCCGCATCTGGTTCCAATCACGGACCACTAGAGCGCCTCCGCGTAGATCGCCTTGAGGTCGCCCTGGGTCGGGGGGCGCGGATTCGTGGCGTTGCAGGGATCCTCGATGGCCTTTTCGGACAAGCGCGCCAGATCGTCGCTGCGGACCTGGCGCTGGGCCAGTCCACCTGTGATGCCGCAGGCTTCGCGCAGTTCGGTGATGAAGGCCACCAGATGCTTGCGCAGAGCGGCATCGGCCAAGCCGCGGAAATCGCAGCCCATGGCCTCACCGATGCGCCGGTATCGCTCAGGGGCGGCGGGGTAGTTGAAGTCCATGACGTGGGAGAGCAGCAGGGCGTTGCATTCGCCGTGGGGCAGATCCTTGTATCCGCCAAGGCTGTGCGCCATGGCGTGGACGCAGCCCAGGCTTGCGTTGGAAAAGGCCAGGCCCGCCTGGAGGCTGGCCTGCATGACCTGGACGCGCTGATCCAGATCCGCCGGGTGCGACACGGATTCGCGCAGATGCGCGGCGATCAGCCGGATGGCTTCCAGCGCGTGCAGATCCGTGATGGGTGAATGGGCGTTGGAGACGAAGGCCTCGATGGCGTGCACCAGGGCGTCCATGCCGGTGCAGGCAGTCAGGTAGGGATCCATGGTGAGCAGGGTGCGGGGATCGATGAGCGCCACGTCGGGCACCACGGTCTTGCTGATGATCGCCAGCTTCACCCGCTCCTTCGAATTCGTGATGATCGCGAATTGCGATACATCCGCAGAGGTGCCTGCCGTGGTGGGGATGCAGATCAGGGGCGGCATGGGCACCGGCACCTGATCGACGCCCTCGTAGTCCAGGATCGAGCCGCCATTGCTCGCGACAATGCCGATGCCCTTGGCACAATCCATCGGGCTGCCGCCGCCCACGGCCACGATGAGATCGCTGCCGCTTTCCCGGTAGCGCTCCACCCCGGCGGAGACCTCGTGATCCCTGGGGTTGGGCGATATATCCAGGAAGCGGGTGACGGCTAGGCCCTCGGATTCCAGCAGTTCCTGGGCCTCGTCCAGCCAGCCTGCCGCGGCCACGCCTGGATCTGAGACCAGCAGCACCTTCTTGGCTCCCAGCTTGCGGGCATAGCGCCCCACGAGGTGTCGGGCCTCCAGCCCGAAGATGAATTCAGGCGCCACGAACTTTCGCAATTCCGTGAGAACCGGTTCGGGCATGATCCCTCGCTTACCTCGTGATCTTCCAGGTGTGGTTTCCCTGCTATCGGCCGCGGGGGATGCCTTCTGAAGAAATCGCTGAAGAAGCCTTGGGATCGCGTCGTTTTGTTTGGGGTCAGGGGCTCAATGGTTCAGGGGTTCGGCTTGGGGGACCGGGCGGCCTTCCACGCGGCGGTGATCATCTGGGCCGTTCGTTCGGCGGCGAGATCCAGTTGGCGCTTCACGAGCTTGCTCTGGCGCTCTCGGAAGATCGGCCAGTACGCGCCGGACCGGCGCCTGCCGCGGGTGCCCTTCTGGTTGAAAGCGCTGGCCTCCCGATCGTCAGCCAGCAACCCCGTTACCAGGCCATGGGATTCCTGCATCCAGCGCCAGGGAGCCCCCAGGGGATCCGGCTCCATGCGGATCGGCTCCGCCGAAAGGCTGGATGGATCCAGGTACCGTTCCATCAGGCCCGTCTCCCAGCGGTGATGAATACCGCGCTGGCTGGGGTCTTCGCCGTCAAACGCCGACGTCGTGTGCAGGGGAACCTGGAGATCGGCGATGTAGTGGCTGAGGATGGCCGAACGAAGCGCGATCTCCTGCGGATCGCCAGAGGTGAAGGCCCGGACCAGATCGCGGAAGCGGTCCTGGACCACCCAGGGTGCCTGTCCGGCCCGGGCAAACGCCCGGTCGCCGAGCTGCCGTATGGCCTGTTCGATATCGCGGGGAACGGCCTTGGGGCCTCCGTAGCGATCCGCGTTCAGGAAATGCCGCGCCCCTTCCTTGCGGTCATGGCGCTTCCAGGCATCGGGGTCCGAGGCGTGCTCGGCCATGAGGGCCGCTTGGGTGCGGAGCCAGGCGGCGGGGCCGGTCGGCAGGCGTTTCACCGCCTGGGCCACGACCAGGCGATGGCCCACATCCCCCCACGCCGCCAGGGGCGCGCAGAGGCAAGCACCGAGAAGCCAGACCGCCAGGGGTTTCTGGATCACAGGGCTATCGGGGAATGGTGCCGGTTCGTTCCCAGCGGGTCCGCACGAAGAAGTAGCGGAATCCATCCGCGAAGTTGCTCAGCACATCGCCGGGGTTTTCGGCCACCTTGGCGTTGGTGTCGTCATTGCCGCCTTCGCGGTAGCTCCACCACACGAGGAAGGGCCGCCCGCGCAGATGGTCGATGGGCACGAAGCCCCAGTAGCGGCTGTCTTCGCTGTTGTCCCGGTTATCGCCCATGGCCATGACCTGGCCCGCGGGCACGGTGAATGGCGCCAGATCATCTCGGAAGTAGAAGGGTTCCATCGGATCGCGTCCCAGGGGCGTCATGCCCTGGCGATCCGCGTTCACGGAATCCGGATAGATGGCGGAGTTGAAGGCCCAGGGGCGGGCGGGGGGAGGCAGGGCGCCGCTGGCCTTGGCGCCTTCCATGACGCGCTGGTACAGCGTATCGCCGGCGTTGCGATCCAGGGGCCACGGACCGGGCTCGGGCTGATCGGTGTCCTTGATGTGGTGATGCTCGAAGGGGCCGGTGATCAGCTTTCCGTTCACATAAAGCCGCTTGTTGCGGACCTCCACCTGGTCGCCGGGAACCGCAACGCAGCGCTTCACGTAGTCCATATCGCGGTTCATGGGATAGCGGAAGACGATGATGTCGCCGCGCTCGACCTTGCGCATGGGGAAGAGCTTGGTTTCCCAGTCCCACTGGGGCTGGGCGAAGAGGAACTTGTTGGCCAGCAGGTGGTCGCCGATCATCAGCGTGTTCCGCATGGACGCCGAGGGAATTGTGAACTGCTGTCCCACGAAGGTCTTGAAGAACAGGATCAGGATCACCGCGAAGCAGATCACTTCCGCGTTGTCGCGAAACGCACCCTTGGCTGCGCCCGGCGGCAGTGCCACTTCTTCTTTCGCGTCTTTGGCCATCGGAACCCCGTGATGATGCGGTCCCAGCATGACAGGCCGGAGCGGCTCGGCTCAACCGCTTCGATGCCATCGCTTCACTGCCTGGGTCCCGCCGTCGGGGCCTGATCGTCAGGCCCTTCCGCCCCAGCCTCGGGGCCGTTCGTCCCAACGACCTTGCGGTCAACGGATTCGCATCAGATCATGAGCCATGTTTGGTCGCGCGCGGAAATGGATCGTATACGGAATTCCCTGGGTGCTCTCGGCCGCGTACTTTGCCTTCTGGGACACGGTTCTCTACAGCCAGCCCTTCCATCGCATGCTGCCGATGAATCTGCTGCAGCACATGGTCTGGGCCCTGGAAGGCCTGCTCATCCTGGATCTGGCGAAGCGATGCCCCATCGATACGTTCTCTCCCCGGGCCTGGAAAGCCTGGCTGGTGAATCTGGGCGCTGGCACGGGTTACGCCGTGCTTGGGTTGGCCATCGCCTGGGTGATCGCCCTGGGGTTCAAGAGCCAGGCGGAACTGCCCCATGGCACGACCGCCGCGCTGAAAAGCCTGCGCCATTTCTTTGCCGTCTATTTCCATTCGGTGCTGCTCATCATGTGGGTGGTGCTGGGCACCTCGCAGGTGTATCTGCTCAACCGGCGCGTCCGAACCGGCGAACTGGAGGCCGCGCAGATGGCCCATTCGCTGGTGCAGGCGCGCCACCAGGCCCTGCGGGCGCAGCTTCAGCCCCACTTCCTGTTCAACACCCTGCATTCCATCTCGACGCTGATCCATCTGGATCCCGACGCGGCGGACAAGATGGTCATCCGGTTGGCGGATCTGTTGCGCATGAGCCTGGACACCACGACGGAGCAGCTCATCCCTCTGCGCCGCGAGATCGTTTGCGTGGAACTCTACCTGGGCATCGAGAAGGTGCGCTTCCAGGAGCGCCTGGAGATACGTACCGAGATCCCGGCGGAGTTGGGCGAGATTCCGGTGCCCAGCTTCCTGCTTCAGCCCTTGGTGGAAAACGCCATCAAGCACGGCCTTTCCAAGCTGGGGCGCGGGGGGCGGATTCTGATCCGGGCCCGGCGCGACGGGGACTGGCTGGTGCTGGAGGTGGAGGATACGGGCGTCGGGTACCAGCCCACGGGGAGCGAAGGCGTCGGCCTATCCAACACCCGTTCCCGTCTGGCGCTGCTGTACGGTGAATCCCAGAGTCTCGAAATTTCCGGAATCCCGGATACTGGAACCCGGGTGGCGGTCCGTGTTCCCATTTCGGGGCGAGCGGTTTGAAGCAGCGGGGATGACCGTGGTGATCAAAGCGATCTTGGTAGACGACGAACCCCTGGCCCGTCAGCGGCTTCGGCAAATGCTTTCCAGCCACCCGGCGATCCAGGTCATCCAGGAATGCTCGAACGGGATCGAAGCCGTGCAGGCCATCGAGGAGCTATCGCCGGATCTTGTCTTTCTGGATGTCCAGATGCCCGAACTGGATGGGTTCGGCGTCGTGGAGGCCGTGGGCGTGGACCGGATGCCGCCCACGCTGTTCGTGACCGCCTACGATCAGTACGCGCTTCGGGCTTTCGAAGTCCACGCGCTGGATTACCTGATGAAGCCCTTCGACCGCGAGCGTTTCGATGAGGCGCTGGAGCGCGTCCGCCGCTGGTTCGCCGGGCCGACGGACCACCAGAACATGGAGGCCATGATCAACCAGATCCGCAAGGATCGCCCGGCCGCGGATCGCCTGCTGGTGCGCAGCGGGAACCGCCACCTGTTCGTGAAGATCTCATCCATCCAGTGGGTCGAGGCCGAGGATAACTACGTTCGGCTGCACGTGGAGGGGACCTCCTACCTCGTGCGCCAGACCATGGCGGGCATGCTGGAGCGTCTGGATGATCGCCGCTTCCGCCGCATCCACCGATCCGCCATCGTGAACCTGGACTTCGTGAAGGAGCTTCAGCCCTGGAGCAGCGGCGAGTACCTGGTGATCATGAAGGACGGCACCGAACTGACCCTGAGCCGCACCTTCCGCGAGCAGTTCGCCGAGTGGCTGTAGGCCCAGACATATCTTTCGAGGCTGGGCTGACGGGGTTCTGAACGGATGTTTCTGATCAGATGTTTCTGATCAGCGGGACAAAAAAAAGCGCCCCGAAGGGCGCTTGGGCGGATGTGAGGAGGGGCATCCACCGGTCTTGTTCCTGAAAGCCTACGAGCGGGCTTCCAGCACTTCGATCTTGGCGGCGGTGCGCACGGACCGGCGGATGATCTCGCCCTTCTGGGGCAGGATCACGCTGACGGTGCCGGTGGGATGGTCGCACACCATCAGCTGCCCATGGGTGCCATCGCCGATGCTGAACACCGCGCCCTGCTTCAGAGCGATGGGGGTGGTGGCGATGGTCGGAATGCCCTTGATCGCCATGCGGCCCACGAGCATCGTCGCGTCAAACGAGCCATCGCGGATGATGCGGTCGTTGGGAAGAAGCACCATGAAGTCAGTCTTCCTCTGCTGGAGGCGATGCTGGGCCATGGGGACTTCGCTGATATGGCGGGTATCCATCACCAGAAGCGTGGTGCCCGAGCCTGCGGCCATGGCCAACTGCTGGATGGCTTCCTGGTTTTTGGAGTAGTCGCAGACGATCCCGATGCGGGTCTTTTCAGGCCAGGTCTGGCGGGCGACGTCCATGACCGCGTTGAAGTCTTCGGCGTGCAGCCCAAGGCCGACGGCTGCGATGGCGAGGGTGGTGAGAGAGCGGCTGAGTGCGGACATGTTCAACCTCCGTTAGGAAAGCGATGAACGCAGAACGTGTGATCAGGGCTTGCGATTCTGGCTTCTGATCTCTGGGGTGGTTCTTGACCCGGCACAAGAATGACGCGCTTCCAGATTCCCGCTTGGACCTTGGGGCAGGATGCGGATCCGGGGGGCGATCCGCTGCCTATTGGGGCGAACCGAATCTGTTTCATGGATACTGGTGGTGGAGGCTTGCATGAAGATCCTGCTTGTCGGTTCCGGCGGCCGTGAATACGCCCTGGCCTTGAAACTTGCATCTGCCAACGTGCCGGTGGAGCTGTTCACGGCGCCGGGCAGCGATGGTCTAGGGGAACTGGGGACCCGGTTGGCGCTGGAGGGCGAGGATGTCCCGGGCATTGCTGCCTGGTGTGCGGCCCACAAGCCCGATCTGGTGGTGATCGGACCCGAAGCGCCGCTGGTGGTGGGCCTTGCGGATGCCATCCGCGCCCTGGGCATTTCGGTCTTCGGCCACGACCAAGCCACCGCGCGGCTGGAAGGATCCAAGGCCTTTTCCAAGGAATTCATGGTGCGCCACGGCATTCCCTGCGCGGCCAGCCACACTGTCACCGATCTGGCCGAAGGCGAAGCGCTCATCCGCTCCTGGTCCCACGGCTATCCGATCGTGCTCAAGGCGGATGGTCTTGCCGCAGGCAAGGGCGTCGTGCTGGCCTCGACGGAGGCGGAGGCATTGGAAACTCTGCGCGCGTTCCTGGGCGGCCAGTTTGGCGATGCCTCCAAGACGGTGCTGCTGGAAGAGCCGCTCGTCGGCATGGAACTCTCGCTTCATGTATTGGTGGATGTGGACCAGGACCACGCCGCGTTCCTGATGCTGCCGCCCTGCCAGGATCACAAGCGCATCTTTGAGCAGGATCGAGGCCCGAACACGGGCGGCATGGGTGCGTTCGGTCCCATTCCATACCTCTCGCCAGCGGATCTGGAGCGCCTGCGCACGGAACTGGTGATCCCGACCATCGAAGGCTGCCGCAAGGATGGCCTGAGGGCCCGTGGCGTATTCTTCCTGGGCGTCATGTGGACCGCGCAAGGGCCCAAACTGCTGGAATACAACGTGCGTTTCGGGGATCCGGAAACCCAGGTGCTCATGCAGATCCTGGACGAGGATCTGCCCGAATTGCTGCTGGAAGTGGCTCAAGGCCGCCTGAAGGGCCGCGAGCCCAAGCTGCATTCCGGTTGCGCCATCACGGTCGTCCTGGCCGCCGAAGGGTATCCCGAGACGGCCAAAAAAGGCGTGCCCATCGCCATCGGCAAGACCGATGTCACCGTCATCCATGCGGGCACCAAGAAGGTGGATGGCCAGTGGCAGACCAACGGCGGCCGTGTGCTGAATCTGGCGACCTTCGCTCCCGATCTCGCCCAGGCCCGTGCGCGCGTGGAAGCCGCCCTGCCGAGCGTGAATTGGCCCGGCATGCAGGTGCGCAAGGACATCGGCCTGCGCGCGTTGAACCATGCCCAGGCCGGAAAAGGCGTGACCGACGCCTGGTGATTCACCCCTAAGAAGAGAACGGAAGCCCCTTCCTATTCGTCAAGGCCGCTTTCCCTGGCCTCAGGAGGGGGCTGCGTACCTCTGAACAATCATCGAATCCATCCCGCCATTCCAAGCAAGGCCCCCAGCCCGATCACGAAGGCGGGAGGCCACCGGAATCGGGTGAGCAGCAGCAGCGCCGCCACGAAGAGGGCTAGTCCTGGCAAGCCATGCATGGCTCCCGGCGCCAGGAGGAGGGCGGCACCAAGGATGAGCCCCACCATTGCCGGCGATAGTCCCGCCAGCATGTCCTGGGCGTATCCAAGGTGCTTCAGCCGACCGTAGAAGTGGGAGAGAAGCCCCATCAAGAGCATCGAGGGGGCGAAGAGTGCCAGGGTCGCGATCAGGGCACCCGGAACGCCATGGACCCGATAACCCGCAAAGGTCGCCAGCACGGCGATGGGACCTGGCGTCAGGTTGCTGATGGCCACGCCATCCAGGAACTCTTTGGGACTGAGCCAGCCAGCCTGGATCACCAACAGGTGGTGCAGGACGGGGATGAGAACAAAGCCGCCGCCGAAGAACATCAAACCCACTTTGAGGAAGATCCAGCTGGTGCCGAGCAGCGTCGGCATCATGGGCCCTGCCGCCACGGGCGCAGCGCTGAGGGCGTTGGCCGTCAGGGATCCCGTACTCAGGTATCCAGCACCTGCTGGCGCGAACGCCTGGGCTTCCTTCTTCCAGGCGAAGCGAGACTTTCCGGACAGAATCTCCTTGCCCAGCCACAACCCCACGACCGCACCCGTGAAAAGGGCGATAAGCGCGTTCACCTTGAAGAGAGCCAAGGCCAGAGCCGTGAACGCCAGGCCGCCAGCGGCCCATGAACGCACCGATGGGCGGCCCATGGACCAGGTCGCGCTGGCAATGAGTGCGATCACGACGGGGTTCAATCCCAGAAGCGCACTTTGCATGGAATGGATGGCGTGGAACGTGAAGTAGAGCCACGAGAGCAGAATCACCAAGGCCACCGATGGAGCCATGAACGCCGCGGCACAGCTGAGCCCGCCTGCGATTCCGAAAAAGCGATACCCGACGAAAAAGACCGTGTTGGTGACAAAGGAGCCCAGGATCTGCCCCAAGGCTGTGCCGTGAAGGAATTCTTCACTGCTCATCCATTTCCGGCGCTGAACCAGTTCGCGCTCCAACAGCGCGATCACGGCCATGCCGCCGCCGAAACCGATGGCGCCCAGCTTCAGCAGAAGCCAGATCAATGCCCATCGCGTCGGGCGCGCAGGTCTGATCGTCACGAACCCTCCTGGAAAGACGATGGGAATGGCCATCGAACGGGTCTTGCAGCCATGGCTGAATCAGAGCTTGAAGCAATCGTTCAATCCTTGCCATCGACGTGGGAAGGCCGTTCGATCCTGGCTTCTCCCATTCATCGCTCCGACTTCTCAAACCATCCAGATTGGAAGCTCTTTGAGTGGTTATGTGATATTTAGACGTTAATCAAACAAATAAGCAGCTTTAAACAAGATTTGAGCAGAGACTCGCAGTAGGAAGCGAGAATCCCTCATGATCGACCCCGCCCTGCCTGATTCCATCGCTTTTCTGGGCGGTTTCCTGCCCCGTCTCTGCGGCATTGCGACCTTCACCCATGACCTTTGCGAAGCGGTGGCGTTGGAAGCTCCCGCCTCCCGGTGTTTCGCTTGCGCGATGAACGATCGCCCGGAGGGCTACGACTACCCGCCGAGGGTGCTCTTTTCCCTGGATCAGAAAGACCTGGATTCGTACCGGCGCGCGGCGGATTTCCTGAACTTCAGCAACGCCAGCGTACTCAGTATCCAACACGAATTTGGCATCTATGGAGGGCCCGCGGGGAGCCACCTCTTGACCCTGCTGCGAGAGGTGCGAATTCCCGTGGTAACGACGATCCACACGTTGCTGCGCGAACCCAATGCGGACCAGCGGCGGGTGATGGATGAACTGCTGCGGCGCAGTGATCGCCTAGTGGTGATGGCCCGCAAAGGCGCGGAAATCCTGAGCGAGACGTACGGGGTTCCAGAATCCAAGGTGGATGTCATTCCCCACGGTGTCCCGGACATGCCCTTCGTGGACTCCCGTTTCTTCAAGACCCAGTTCGGCGTGGAAGGCCGCACGGTGCTGCTGACGTTCGGATTGCTGGGACCGGGCAAGGGCATCGAGTACGTCATCGAAGCCCTGCCGGAGATCGTGCAGCGGCATCCGAATGTGGTCTACCTCGTGCTGGGAGCCACGCACCCCCATCTTGTGGCCCAGGAAGGGGAAAGCTATCGCCTTGGCCTGGAGCGTCTGGCCGAGGACCGGGGCGTCAAGGAACACGTGATCTTCTTCAACCGCTTTGTGTCTTTGGAGGACTTGAAGGAGTTCATCGGCGCGTCCGATGTCTATCTCACGCCCTATCTGAACGAGGCCCAGATCACGTCTGGAACCCTGGCCTATGTCTTCGGGGCGGGCAAGGCGGTGGTATCCACGCCCTATTGGCACGCCCAGGAATTATTGGCGGAAGGACGAGGCATCCTCGTGCCCTTCCGCGATCCCCACGCCATCGCCCAGGGGGTGTGCGCGTACCTGGACGATCCCGTTCGCCTGCAGCAGACCCGCGAGAACGCCTACCGGATTGGGCGGGGGATGATCTGGCCGGCGGTGGCGCAGCGCTACCTCGAGTCCTTCCAGCGGGCCCGGCCCGAGCGCAGGACGGTCCCGCGATCGGCCTTTGCTCAGTGGACGCTGGCCAGTCGGCCCTATGACTTGCCTCCGCTCCGCCTCGATCACGTCGTGCGCATGAGCGATAGCACCGGCATCCTGCAGCACGCGACCTTCAATGTCCCGAACTTCCACGAGGGCTACTGCACCGATGACAACGCGCGAGCCTACCTGCTGTGCACGCTGCTGGATGAGCTCGGGGGGCCGCCCTCGGAGAGTCTGGATCGCCTGGCCACGACGTATCTCGCCTTCGTGACGGCGGCCTTGAATCGCGACACGGGCCGCTTTCGCAATTTCATGAGCCACGGTCGGCAGTGGCTGGAGCACGCGGGCAGCGAAGACAGCCATGCACGGGCGCTCTGGGCCCTGGGCGCGGGGGCCAACCGTTCCCGCAACCAGGGGCATGGCAAGCTCTCGGCACAGCTTTTTGAATGTGGACTTTCGGCGGTGGCGTCTTTCTCGTCGCCCAGGGCCTGGGCCCTCTCGCTGCTGGGCATCCACGAATACCTGCAGCGCTTCCCCGCCCATGCTGGCGCCATGAGCATGCGCGAAGACCTGACGCTCAAGCTCGTCGGCCTTTGGAAGCACTGCGCCACCGACGAGTGGCCCTGGTTCGAAACCTCGGTGACCTACGATAATGCGCGCTTGTGCCAAGCCCTTCTGATCAGTGGCCAGTTCATGCCCCACGCGGAGGCCCTGGAGATCGGCCTCAAGTCCTTGCGATGGTTGGCCTCCGTGCAGCGGGCCCAGGGGGATCACTTCCGGCCCATCGGCAGCAACGGGTTCTATGCCAGGGAAGGCTTCCGTGCGGATTATGATCAGCAGCCCATCGAGGCCCAGGCCATGGTGTCCGCCTGCCTGGAAGCCTTCCGGGCCACCGAGGACACGGACTGGTTCCGGGAGGCCAAGCGGGCCTTCGAATGGTTCCTGGGCCGCAACGATCTCGGGGTGCCTCTGTACGATTACAGCAGCGGGGGCTGCAGCGACGGATTGCATGAGGATCGGGTCAGCGAGAACCAGGGGGCCGAATCCACGCTGGCCTTTCACCTTGCCCTGGCGGATATGAACTTCGCCAAGCACCCGATCGCACCCACGAGGAACGCCAAACCATGAGCGCCATCCCGCTTCGCCACCATGAAATGACGCTGTTTCCAGAAAGCGCACGGGTCATCATCCGTCCCTTCATCCCCGCCAGCACCCATCGCATCACCACCATCATCGGCCGTGCCCTCGCCTTGAGCGAGGAGGAGGCTTTCTGCGATCTGGAGGCTGTGCTCAAGGACTTCGACTGTCGGCATATCGATATGAAATCCATCCTGCTCGCCAACTACGAGCGGGTGGCCACACACGTCTTCACGCAGCGTCCCCTTTCCCACGCGCGCAAGCTGCTCATCGGCGCGCTGTTTTCCGGGGAGTACGCGCTGGAATCCGCCGCGCTGTTCAATCCATCCATGGTGCCCCATCCGGATCAGGAGGGCGTGCCCGATGGGGCCCTGCGCTTTGTCATGAGCCTGCGCGCCACGGGGGAAGGGCATATTTCGTCCATCGAATTCCGGGTGGGGCTCATCGAGGCCGATGGCAGCATCCAGCTCGATCCCGTCTCCCGCTTCGTCACCCTGCCGGACATTGATCCCAATCCCAGCTACAAGAAGGCGCCCTTCATTGTGAAGCTTCACGAAATGGGCTTCGATAACGCCCACACCGAGGCGGCGATGGAATCGCTTGGAGATGAATTTTCGCGCAGCGATCTGAACCGCAGCATGTCGTGCCTTCGGAGGGAAATGAGGCCTTTTACGGAAGATTTCAACAACACGTTGAAGTGCATCCAGTGGCTGGCCGACTCCAATTATGAGATGAACTTCTCTCCCCACTTGGCCATGAGCGAACGCATCATCTTTCCGGTCTCGCCGAACGAGAGCAACGGCATTGAGGACGCGCGCTTCGTGCGCTTTACGGAGGACGATGGGGCGGTGATGTACTACGCCACCTACACGGCCTACAATGGCCACGCCATCCTGCCCCAGTTCATCGAGACCCGGGACTTCCTCCACTTCCGCGTTCTGACGCTCAATGGCACGGCCGTTCAGAACAAGGGTATGGCCCTCTTTCCCCGGCGGATCGATGGCAGCTATGTGATGCTGTCGCGGCAGGACGATGAAAATCTCTTCCTCATGTTTTCGGATAATCCCCACTACTGGAGCGATTCGAGGGTCCTCCTGCGCCCGGCGGAAGCCTGGGAGTCCGTGAAGATCGGTAACTGCGGATCCCCTATAGAGACCGAGGCCGGATGGCTGGTCATCACCCATGGCGTCGGCCCCATGCGGAAATACTGCATCGGCGCGGCCCTTCTCGATCTGAACGATCCGACCCGAGTGCTCGGCCGCCTGCATGAACCCCTGCTCGTCCCAGAGGGCTCTGGCCGCGAAGGCTACGTGCCCAACGTGATCTACAGCTGCGGAGCCCTTTTGCATGGCCGAGATCTCGTTCTGCCCTTCGCCATGAGCGATCGAGCCTCCACCATCGTCAGCCTTCCCCTGGATGATCTCCTGGCCGCGCTGCTGGCAAACGGTTCCGGGTCTGCCTGAGTTGGTGGCCCGGAGAGAAGCGGGTGCCGGTGACCGACGCGGCCGAAGTTTTTAGCGTAGAACGATGAAAGTCCGCATCAGCATTGTGATCTTTGCGAGTTGCACGCCAAATCGTAGCCATGTGATTTGGATTTAGTTGCTTGCTGATCGAATGCATCGTGACAGGAGACAACCATTCGTCTGATCCCGGCACTCACCTGCTAGGGTGTTATGGATGCTCGTTTCCCGTTTTCATCGCCGTCGCCTGGGCTTCACGCTGCTGGAGCTGCTTACGGTCATGACCATCCTCGCGCTGCTCGCGACGGTGGGCATCGTGGGCTATCGCCGCCAGACCAAGGCCGCCCGCGAAGCGGTGCTGCGCGAGGATCTCTTTCAGCTCAATCACGCGCTGGAGCAGTACAAGGCCGATCGCGGCCGCTACCCGACCGGCATTAATCAGCTGCGCGAGGCGGGCTACCTGCGCCAGATTCCCGAGGATCCCATGACGCGCTCGCGGGATACCTGGCAGTCCGAGAACGAGGCGCCCGATCCGGATAATCCGGACGCCGAAGTGGGCATCTGGCGCATCCGCAGCGCCAGCACGGATGTGGGCGAGAACGGCATCCCTTACAATGAATGGAGCTACTGAGGCTTCATCTTTGCCTTCGTCGCCGGGGTCATGCATGAATGAAAAACAACTGGCTCGTCTGGATGCTGCGGCCGCGGCATTGCTGTTGCTGTGGGCGGGCGCGGCGCTGGCGTTCATCGGCCTTGTGGTGCCCGCGGCGTTCGCGCAACTGCCGGGTTCGGATCTCGCCTGGCGACTGCGGGGCGTCCTGCTCAAGCGCCTGGATCTGGTTGCGTTCATCGTCTTCGGGCTTGCGCTGCTGGTTGTCTACGGATCCCGTTGGCTGCTGGAGTTCAAGGAAGAGGGCATCGGCCCGCTGCGGCTCTGGAGCGCAGGGGCGCTCGCCGCGCTGCTGATGTGCTTTGCCAGCGTGGCCATCACGGGGCCGCGCATGCAGGAAGTCCTCGCCCACGGATCCGTCGCATCGCTCGACGCGGATCATCCCGAGCGTGGTGCCTTCGAGCGCGCTCGGCGCGTATCGAACCAGATGCTGTTCCTGCGGGTGCTGGCGGCGCTGGGCCTGGCGGCGGGGACTCTCGCGCTACCCAAGCGGGATCAGAACACCACACCGGCCTGAAGGCCGCGGTAGCCGCCCGGGCGGATATCCGGCACAAAGAACGCCTGGAACTTTGAATGTTGTGAGGCGCGCTGGCGCTGGTTCATCCGCGTCACGGCCCGACCGACGGTGATGCCGATCAGCGCACCCGCCACGACATCCGAGGCGTAGTGGCCGTTCTGCTCCAGCCGCGCGAGCCCCGTCAGGGACGCCAAGCCGTAGGCCGCGCCTTGCACCCAGATGTTCTCGTAATGCGCGGCGATGACGGATGCCACGGTGAAAGCTTCGGTGGTGTGCCCCGATGGAAAGGATGCATCGCCATGGAGCGAGGGCTTGAAGAAGCTGGGGCCTTGCTGCTCATCGGGCCGGGCGCGTCCGATGGCGTGCTTCAAGGCGGGGACGATGATCGCACCGGTGATGAGGCTCGCGGAAATCGCGTCCACGCCTGTGGCGCGGGCCTCGGAATCGCCTCCGACCAGTCCCGCGAGATAGAAGCCCCCGGCGGTGGCGATGGCGTAGCTGGACCCAAAGTTCTCCAGCTTGCGGGCGACCTTGTCGCGTCCCTCCGTTCGATTGCGCTGGAAGGCGTCCTGCACCGGGCGGTCCAGGGCCACCGCCGTTCCGACCACGACTCCGACGGCCAGGGCAAAGTGTCCCCAATCCTTGGAATCCCATGATGCAGGCGCGCCGAGGACAGAGACCGCATTGCCGAGGAAGCGCTG
>Ga0116170_10002738_pt1 | contig 16827 bp, 17 predicted proteins | sample AD_JPNHW1_MetaG_FD_89797 | JGI IMG/M metagenome (GOLD analysis project Ga0116170, IMG submission 89797) | Active sludge microbial communities of municipal wastewater-treating anaerobic digesters from Japan - AD_JPNHW1_MetaG | ecosystem: Engineered > Bioreactor > Anaerobic > Digestate | place...
GGCCGTCCTGGTAGCGGCGCTGCTCGGGCCGAGCGTCGCTGTCGTCGTCATGTCCGCAGTTCTCATCGTCCAGTGCCTGATGTTCGCCGACGGCGGCATCTCGGCGCTCGGCGCCAACATCCTCAACATGGGCATCCTGGGAGGCGCCGGCGGGTGGGTGATCTACCACGTGGTCTCCCGTGCGATCAAGGGCCTCCGCGGCCGCCTGCTCGCGGCCGGCTTCGCCGCTTGGTGCACCACGGTGCTCGCGGCCGTCGCCTGCGCCGGTGAGTTGGCCGTGTCGCGCACCGTCGCCTTCTCCGTGGCGCTCCCGGCGATGGCCGGCATCCACATGCTCATTGGGCTCGGCGAGGCCCTGATCACGGCGCTCGTGCTCGGCGCAATCGCGCGGGCACGGCCCGATCTGCTCGAGCCCGAGATCGATCTGAAGCCGGCGAGGTCGTACCGCGCGCTCGCGGCCTACGGCGTTCTCATCGTCCTGGGACTCGCGCTGTTCGTCTCGCCACTCGCCTCGAAGTGGCCGGACGGGCTTGACCGCACGGCCGAGGTCCTGGGCTTCAAGGAGAAGGCCGCTGCCTCAGCCGTTCGGGCGCCCATTCCGGAGTACGAGATGCCGGGGATCGGGTCGAGCGTCGTGGCGACTTCGGTGGCTGGCGCCTTGGGGACGCTGGTCGCCCTTGCCCTCGCGTGGGGCCTGGCCCGGGTCCTCGTGCCGAAGGCCCGTGGGAGTGCGCCTGCGGAGCCGGACGAGGGGAGCTGACGCCCTGCGGCGTGACTTCCTCGACCGCAACGGCCGGCTCGACTCGCCGATCCACCGTGCCCGGCCCGCAGTGGAGCTCGTCGCGACCCTGGCGCTCGTCATCGCGACCGCCTTTCTGCCGCGCCAGGCGTGGGCACTGCTCGCCGTGGTCCTCGCGTTGCTGCTCGCCACGGCCGCAGCGAGCCAGATTCCCTGGCGCTTCGTCGTGCGGCGGGTCCTCTGGCTCGAGCCGTTCGTCCTCGGAGTGGCGCTGCTCGTGCTCCTCGACGAGTCGGGGCGAATGAAGCGGGCGCGGGCGAGCCGCTCGTTCACCCGGCAGCGGTCGCGGACCTGGCACGCCATGGCCACGGTCGCGAGTCAGCTCTTCATCCGCTCGACCGAGCGGGCCGACCGGATCTGGGCCGCGATGTGCGCCAGGGGGTGGCGGTGAGCGTCGCCCTCGAGGTCGTGGAGCTGCGCTTCCGCTACGGGGACGCGACGCCGGCGCTCAAGGGCGTGAGTTTCTCGGTCGAGGCCGGCCAGTGCGTCGGCCTCATCGGCCCCAACGGCGCTGGCAAGAGCACGCTGCTGCTGCACCTCAACGGGCTCCTGCCGGAGACCTGGCCGGGGGAGGGCTCGGTGGCGGTCGACGGGCTCCGGGCCGGCAAGGAGACACTGCTCGAGGTCCGCCGCAGGGTGGGTCTGATGTTCCAGGACCCCAACGACCAGCTCTTCTGCCCGACCGTCTACGAGGACGTGGCGTTCGGGCCCGAGCAGCTCGGCCTCGGCGAGGACGGGGTGCGGGAGCGCGTCACCAGGGCCCTCGCCACGGCGGGGCTGGAGGGCTTCGAGAAGCGCTCGCCTCAACACCTCTCGGCCGGCGAGAAGCGGCGCGTCTGCCTCGCCGGGGTCCTGGCCTGCGACCCGTCCGTCCTGGTGCTCGATGAGCCGACGTCCAGCCTCGACCCCAAGGGCAGGCGCGAGCTCAAGGAGCTGCTGCGGCGGATCCCCATCACCAAGCTGGTCGCCACCCACGACCTCGAGCTCGTCGTCGAGCTGTGCTCCCGCGTCGTCGCGCTCGACGGCGGTCTGGTCGTCGCGCAGGGCCCGACGGTCGAGATCCTGTCGGACGAGGCGCTGATGCTGCGGCACGGCCTCGAGAAGCCGCACGCGCTGCGGCACCTGCACCCGCACTAGGCTCGCGGCGCCTCCGCGGGTCCGGTCCGCTGGCCCGGGTGTCGACGTCTTCGTTGTCGCGCTGGGCGGATACAACGCTGCGGTGCTAGTGCGTCCGCCGAGTGTTCTCCAGGGACGTCCTGGGCAATCCTAGGAGGTGGAAAGGGGCCAGAAATGAGGCGTCCACGGCTATCCATGGACGGCTCTAGATGGTTGAACCAAAAGGGGTTCAAGGGGTCGCGGGTTCGAACCCCGCCGTCCCGACCAATAAGATCAACACCTTACGAGCCGCCCTCGAGGCGGCTCAAGTCGTCTTGTCCTTATTCGGCAACGACGCTGCCCCGGAGACCGTCACAACTCGCCGGTTCCCTGGCCTGTTGAGAGGATTGCAATCGATGGACACACCTCGAGTTGTGGCCTGGTAACTCAAACGCTACCAGGCCTCGGGTAGTCGCCCAGGTTGTCCACGTGGCCAGTGAGCTCGGGCCTGGCGTTCTGACGCAGCTCCCGCCGCGCCACGTCCGTGGTCTCGTCGTAGCCCGGTGGATAGTCCGTGACGGTGTCGATCTTGAAGAGGTCGCCGCCGGTCAACTTCTGGATCATCTGCGCGGCCACCTCGGTGTTTCCAATGGGCACGTTCACAATCCTGCCCCCGGCGTAGTTGCCCCCTGGCGCGAAAAGTAGGCGATCAACCTCTTCACTTCTCCCGCCTTCGCATGCACCCCTTCAAGGTCGAGTCGACACAGCGCACGAAACCTCCCTCGCGCACGGTCCGAGTCACCGACCGGTCAGTTGCTCCAGCTTCTCGGGGTACCTGGCCCCTTGCACCTCGATCCTCGAGGCGGCGTCCTCGATCTCACGGAGATCGTCGGGCGTGAGCTCGATGGCCGCTGCGCCGAGGTTCTCCTCGAGCCGGTGCAGCTTCGTGGTACCCGGGATCGGGACGATCCACGGCTTCTGGGCGAGCAGCCAGGCGAGCGCGATCTGAGCCGATGTGGCCTTCTTCCTCGCACCGATCTGCGCGAGCAGGTCGACGAGGGCCTGGTTGACCTTCCGGGCTTCGGGCGTGAAGCGAGGGAGCATCCTGCGGAAGTCGGTGCCGTGGAACGTCGTGCTCTCGTTGATCTTCCCCGTGAGGAAGCCCTTGCCTAGCGGGCTATAGGCGACCAGGCCGATCCCAAGCTCCTCGAGAGTGGGAATCACCGCCTTCTCGGGAGTCCTGGTCCAGAGCGAGTACTCGTTCTGCAGGGCCGTGACCGGCTGGACGGCGTGCGCCCGGCGGATCGTCTGCACACCCGCCTCGGACAGGCCGAAGTGCTTGACCTTGCCCTCTCGGATGAGGTCCTTCACCGCCCCCGCCACGTCCTCGATCGGCACCTCGGGGTCGACCCGGTGCTGGTAGAAGAGGTCGATGGCGTCGACCTTGAGCCGCTTGAGCGAGCCCTCGGCGACCTCCCGGATGTGCTCGGGCCGGCTGTCGAGGCCCGCCCACTGCGGTCCGCCGCCAGGATCGAGCTTGAACCCGAACTTGGTGGCGATCGCAACCTTGCCTTTGAACGGAGAGAGCGCTTCACCGACCAGCTCCTCGTTGTTGAACGGGCCGTAGACCTCGGCGGTGTCGAAGAACGTGACACCGCGTTCCACGGCCGCGCGAAGCAGCGAGATCATCTCCTGCCGGTCCGCGGGCGGCCCGTAGGAGAAGGTCATTCCCATGCATCCGAATCCGAGAGCCGAAACCTCCAGGCCGCACTTTCCGAGTTCCCTTGTCTGCATCTGGTCCTCCTTCGTCTCGTGGCGTGCCCACCGGGGTGTGAACCCCGGCTCATCACGCTCGTCATTCCTCGCTCGCCACGCCCGCGGACCTCGCGAGCGTGTAATGGAAATATAGGAGCCGCCGTGGGGAGATGGTTGCCTGATCCCACGGATCTCTGGCCTGATTCACTTCAACATCTCGTCTCGCGCGGATTGTCTCTCCGCCGGTGGAGACCAGAAGCGACCGGAACGCGGCCGCCACTCGGGATGTCCCAACGTATTCCTCCATGGCTCTGACCGAATGGTTCGAGCTGCCGGACGGCTGGCCGTGTTGCTCTGCTGACAGATGGAAGATGCCAAGGAGGAGCTTATCTGGCTCTCAAGACAACCTCCTGGGTAGTCCATCCCTGATCAGGAGGCTTTCGTGCCCCGGGATCCCGGTAGCGCTGTGTCTTGCCCGCGGCCGGGATGCTGTTGCGACCTCGGCGTCCACCAGCCATGACAGATTTCGGTGCACTGCTGGTCGGCGCGCACTCTTTGGTCGGTACTCCAGTTGACCAAGCGGAACCCGGGCATCCGGGCGGACCGAGGCCACTCACTCGTAACGGAGCGCCTCGATCGGGTCGAGGCGCGAGGCCTTGACGGCCGGCCAGAGGCCGAAGAAGATCCCCACCGCCGTCGACACACCCAGGCCGACGAGCGGCGACCACAGGGGCACGTTCGTCGGCAGCGACGGGACCGTCGCCCTGACGGTGGCAGCGATGGCAAGCCCGAGCGCGACGCCGATCACCCCACCCAGGGACGACAGCGTCACCGCTTCGGTCAGGAACTGCCCGACAATGTCGCGGCGCAGCGCGCCAATCGCCCGTCTCACCCCGATCTCGCGGGTGCGCTCGGTGACCGAGGCGAGCATGATGTTCATCACCCCGACCCCGCCGATGACCAGCGAGATGAAGGCGATGAAAACCATCGCCCCAGTGACCCCGCCAGTGATCGCCTTGAACTGGCCGATGAGCTGGTCGGGAGTGTTGATGGCGAAGTCGTTGGGTTTGTCGAACGGCACCTTGCGCCGGTGGCGGAGCACCTCGGTGGCCTTGTCGATGACGATCTGCAGCGCCTCGGGCCGCCGCGGCAGGACGCCGATGATGACGCCATCGTCACGGACGGCGCTGGGGAACTGGCGCTCAAAGGTCCCGAACGGCAGCAGCACCTTGTTGTCGGGCGAGTAGCCGAACTGCTCGCCCTTCTTGTAGAGGACGCCGACCACCCGATAGCGGGCGCCGTTGACCGTGACGTCCTTGCCGATCGGATCCTCGTGGGGAAAGATGGCCTCCCTGACGTCGGCACCAAGGACGATGACCGGGGCGCTGTGCACGACCTCGGTGGCGCTGTAGAACCTCCCACGCGTCACCGGGTAGGCCATGGCCGTCGGGTAGTTCTCGTCGGTCCCCAGGACATAGGGCAGGTTGGCCTCGAGGTTCAGGTGCTTGACGTGGATCACGCCGCCGTCGTCGCCCACCCGGTACGCCACGGTCTGCGCCTCGGGCACGAGCTCCCGTATCGCCTCGGCGTCGGCGACAGTCAAGTTGCGCCGGCGCCTCATTTCGTCGAAGCCCGGCCCGCCCGGGCCGAAGCGATCCTCGTACTTCTGGAACTCGATGCGGCTGGCGCCGAACGCCTGCAGGTTGCCGATGACGTTGTTGTTGAAGCCCGAGATGATGGCCACCATGGCGATGACCGTGGTCACCCCGACGACGATGCCCAGGATGGTGAGGCCGGATCGGAGCTTCCGTTCGCGGATGGCGGCGACGGCAAAGCGCGCGTTCTCGCCGAAGCCGCGGCGGAACATGTTGAAAAGCGGGCTCATGGTTCCACCTCACTCATAGCGCAGCGCCTCGATCGGTTGCTTTCTCGCCGCCGTTGCCGCCGGCGCCAGGCCGGCGAGGACCCCGGTGACCGTGGCCACGACGAGCCCCAGGATGACGAACTCGAGCTTGACCTGGGCCGGGAAGTAGACGTTGACCGCCATCGCCACGAGCGCCCCGGCCAGCACTCCAACCAGCCCGCCGGAGGCGGCCAGCATCGCCGACTCGAGGATGAACTGCAGGCGAATGTCGCGCGCGCGAGCGCCAAGGGCCTTCCTCAGGCCGATCTCCTGAGTGCGCTCGACCACTGACACGAACATGATGTTGGCGATGACGATGGCGCCGACCACCAGGGAGATGCCCGAGACCAGGATCATGACGGCGAAGGCCCCCTGGCTGATCGAAGCCCACAGGCTCTTGATCGCCTCGGAGCCGACGACGCCGAATGGGTCGGGCTCCTTGAAGCCGGTCTTGCGCACCGAGCGCAGGATGGTCCGTACCTCGTCCTGGGTGGCGTCGACGTGGGCCATGCCGCCGGTCGGGCGGACCATGATGGCCACACTGTCGCTGCTGGTGAGCACCTTCTGGAGGAGGGTGATGGGCACGAAGACGACGCTGTCACGCGGCTGGCCGAGAAACTGGCCGAGGCGGGTCTGCAGGCCGATCACTCGCAACGGATAGCCGCGCAGCAGGATGGTCCGGCCGATGGGGTCGAGGGTTGGGAAGAGCTCGTCCTTGACGTCGGCGCCGATCACCGCCACCGGCGCGGCGTGAAGCTCCTCGGTGGGATTGAAGAAGCGCCCGGCGGCAATGTCCAGGTTGAGCATGGAGTCGACGTTGGCGGTGTAGCCGGTGACCTGGACGCCCGCCAGCTTGCGGTTGCCGGCGTGGACGGTGATGGTCTGCCCGGCCTGGGCGCCGACCGCGGCGCAGCTTTGGCACTCCTCGGCCACCAGCCGGGTTTCGCGCATGGTCAGAGCCTTGCGGCGACTGGCGAGGATGAACTCGGCGCGGCTGCGGATGATGCCGTACCTGGTGAAGACCAGGACGTCCGGGTTGAGGTTGGTCAGCTTGGTCTCGACGTAGGTGTTGAGGCCGGCGATGATCGAGACGACCGACACCACGGTCATGACGCCGATGATGACGCCGAGGAGCGTCAGGCCCGAGCGCAACTTGTTGCGCCTCAGGGCGACGAGCGCGACGCGGAGCAGCTCCCCCAGGTCCATGGCTTACGAGGAGGCTGCCGCCTCGCCCGCCTCCATCGCCTTGCGCCGTTCCTCGGTCATCGGCTTGACCCGGTCGCCGTCCTTGATCGTCCTGAGCGTCTTGAACGGACCCGTGACCACCTCGTCCCCGGGCTTCAGGCCCTCGGTGACCTCGATCTGGAGCTCGCCGGACAGACCGGTTGAGACCTGAACGAAGCCCACCTTGCCGTTGACCACGGTGTAGACGCCCTGCTCGGTCTTGAGGCGGCCGGTGGCGTCCTTGTCACCCTTTGACGAGTCGCGGATCACAACGGCCGAGAGGGGAATGGCCGGTACCTTCGAGCGGGTCCCGGTGATGATGTCGGCGGTCACCGAGAAGCCGGGGCGAATGCTCGGCGGCGGGTCGAGGAGCTTGACCCGGACCTTGAAGTTGATCGCGTCGGAGCTCGTGTTCAGGCCGGCGAGCTCGACGTCGTCCCTGGCGATGGGCGAGTTGCCCACCTCGGTCACCAGCCCGTCGAAATGACGGCCCGGGTAGGAGTCCAGGGTCAGGACGGCCTTCTGGCCGAGGGCGATGCTCGGGGTGTCGGTCTCGTCGACCATGAGGACGGCCTGCACCGTCGTCATGTCGGAGATGGTCATGAGCTGGGTACCAGCGTTGTTCATCGTCCCGACCACGGTGACCTCGCCCGCCTTGATCCGGAGGGTGGTGATGGTCCCGTCGATCGGCGAGCGAACCGTGGTCTTGGAGAGGTCGTCGCGGGAGGCGTTGAGCACGGCCCGGCTCTGCTCGATCAGGTGCACAGCGGTCTGATAGGCGGCCCGCGCCGTGTCGAGGGCGGCCTGGGCGTGCTGGAGGTCGGCCACTGGAATGATGCCAGAGCGGTAGTTGTCATCGGCCCGCTTGAAGTCGCCCTGGGCCTGCTCGAGGGCGGCGCGGGCCGAGTCCAACTGGCTCTGGCTGCCGGAGAGCGCCGCCGCCGAGCCGGCCTCCTGGGCCGTGGCGCGGGTCTTGTCGATCTGGAGGAGGAAGTCCCCGGTCTTGACCGGATCGCCTTCACGCACCGCCAGGTTGACGACCTGGCCCATGACCAGTGCCGCGAGGTCGACCTTCTTCTCCGCCTGGATCTTGCCGTTGGCCGTGACCTTGGCGACGACGTCCTCGAGCCCGACCTTGGCGACCGACACCTCGGTGGGCGCGTGCTTCTTCTGGTAGCAACTGAAGGCGCCGCCGCCGACGATGAGCACCATCAACCCGCCGAGAATCAGCCAACCTCGCAAACGCCGCATGGTCTTGTTCCTCTTCTCGTGGCCGCCGCCGGCCGCGCCTCGCGGTTGCCTGTGTGGACACCGCCCCGACGGAGCACCTGGGGCGGGCCCGCGCCGTTCGACACGGGTGCCCACCGCCCGGACCTGCACCCGCTCGCAAGAGAATACGAGGCAGCCGCTGGATTTGTTCCGGGTGGGCGGGCCGACCAGGACGCGGTGCCCGGCCCAGCGGACGGCCGGGATGGCGGCAGATCGGCCCAGAGGATGCCGTCGTCATACCTGGAAGGAAGGCTCATCTTCGTACCGTCCGTGTGGTCAACCCGGGCGGCATCACGTCGGACGTCGGCCGGTGGGGGTGTCCTGGTGGACAGGGCGCAGATCATGAGCTGGTTCGGCCGGTATACTCGCATGGTGACGAAGGACGAGATCCTCAAGCTCACGCACCTCGTGTCTTGTGCCGGTTGAGCCTCCAAGCTGGGTCCGGCGGACCTGCACGCGGTGCTTGCGGAGCTACCGGAGGTGACGGACCCCCGCCTCCTCGTGGGGAGTGGTACGTTCGACGACGGCGCCGTGCTGAGGCTCTCGGACGAGCTGGCGCTCGTCCAGTCGGTGGATTTCTTCACCCCGGTCGTGGACACGCCGTTCGACTTCGGGCGCATTGCCGCCGCCAACGCGCTGTCCGACCTCTATGCGATGGGGGCTGACCCGCTGTGCGCCATGGCCGTGTGCGCCTTCCCCAAGGGGACGCTGCCCCTGGAAGTGCTGCGGGACACGCTGGCCGGGGGCCTCGAGGTGCTGCGCGCCGAGAGTGTGGTGCCGATGGGTGGGCACACGGTCAAGGGCCCGGAATTCACCTATGGCCTGGCGGTGACCGGCACGGTCCACCCGGGCCGGGTGCTCTCGAACGCCGGCGCCCGTCCGGGCGACGTGCTCGTGCTCACCAAGCCGATCGGCACCGGTGTGCTCGGCACGGCGCTGAAGCGTGGCGAGCTGGACGCCGAAGGGGAGCGCCGGCTCGTGGAGGCGATGGCGACCACCAACCGCCAGGCCTCCCTGGCCTGCCGGGAGGTCGGCGTGCACGCTCTCACCGACGTGACAGGGTTCGGCCTGCTCGGGCACGCCCTTGAAATGGCCGCGGCCTCGGGATTGGCGATCGAAATTGACGCGGCCCGTGTACCGCTCCTGCCGGGCGCGCTTACGGCCGTCCGCTCGGGCGCGGTTCCGGGCGGGCTGCTGGCCAACCGCGCCTGGGTTGCCGACAAGGTGCGGTTCGGAGCTGTCGAGGACGAGCTGGCCCAGCTCCTGACGGATCCCCAGACCTCCGGCGGCCTGCTGGCGGCGGCGGCGGCCGATCGCGTCGAGGCGCTGGTGACGGCCAGCGGGGCGCGCGGTGTCCACGCCACGGTGATCGGCCGTGCGCTGGCCGGAGCGCCGGCCGCCCTCGTGCGCTGAGCGCACGGCGACCCGTCACGTGTGTGTTTCTGGTTGTGGATGCTGACGATGTCGACCGCGGTTGGCGGTCAGGCGGGGAACGACGCGATCGCCTCTGTCTCCTGCTCGTAGACCTCGAGCAACGGTAGCACCTGGGAGAGGTGGAGCGTGTGCTTGACGCGGTCGCCCAGGCGCACGAGCTTGAGGCTGGCGCCGACCTTGCGGGCCTGCTTCCAGCCGGCCACCAGCTCCCCGATGCCGGAGGAATCGAGGCGCTGCACCTTCGACAGGTTGAGGACGATCTTCTTCCAGCCCTCGGCCAGCACCTCGGCCATCACCTCGTCGAGCATCTCCTCGCCGTCGCCGAGCACCAGGTTACCCGTCAGGTCGATGACGATCACCTCTCCGGCCTTGCGTACGCCCACGTGCATGGACGGATTCTACTCCATCAGGGATGCAACTGGGCCACCTCTTCGGCACGGAGGATCCGGTAGAGAAAAGCGGTCGCGGCCAGCCGGCCGACCACCAGGCCACTGGCCGCAGCGACAGCGCCCACGAGGTTGCATCCGATGGTTCCGATCGCAATGACAAGGGCAATCCCTGACACCTCGATGCCCGTCGCCCAGGTGATCGGTGGCGTGCGGTGGGCGTGCACGAGCAGGGCCCGTTGGTAGCTGAGCAGCGCCTCGAAGGCCGGCATTGCGACGAGCAGGGCGAGGGGTAGCAGCGCGAGGTTGGCGAGGTCCGGCTTGAGCCCCGAGACTTGCTCGAGCCAGAGATGCGCGGCGGGGGTGAACGCCACCAGGGCGAGCGCCCCGGCGCCAGCCGCGGCCAGGATAGCAGTGAACCTCGCCAGAGGGCGCCTTCCTCCACGGTCGTCACCGAGCAGCGCGATGCAGACCTCCTGGAGGGCAACGCCGCCGCTGCGGAATACGAACACCAACCCGGTCACCACCGGCAGCAAGGCCAGAGACTCGATGGACATCCGGCTGCGCGCGACGAGGAACGTCACCAGGGGGTGCACGCCGATGGCGAGCAGCGAGGTAAGGGCCAGCGGCAGGTAGAAGCGGACGACGCGGCGGGTGGTCAGGGGTGCCGTCTCGGGCCTCGGCTCCCGGCCGCGCACCGCGTGCACCGCCCGGCGGGCCCACAATCGGGTGGCGCTGGCCTCCAGCACGACGCCGGATGACAGAGCCAGGGCGCCGACGCACACGCCCGGCAGAGAAGTGGCCAGGTAGACGGTCAAGCCGACCGCCGTCATGCCGGCCAGGCGCACCACCGTGCCATAGGCGACGCGGCGGGTCAGCCCCTGGCCGATGAGGATGCCCTGGTAGAACCGGCGGTAGCCGATGGCGGCGGGCCAGGGGAGGAGGATCGCAGTGGCGAGGTTGGCCAGGCGAACTACATCGTCCGGGAGGCCGATGAGACGGCCGGCCACGAGGCGAAAGACCGGTGGGAGCAGCAGTACGAGCATGATGACGGTCACGCCGCCATTGACGGCGGTGCTGAAGCGGCGGAGGACGCCGAAGGAGGCGCGGTCGCGTACGAGGGCGGTGGCGGCGCTCATCATCATGATCACCGGTGCCTCGTTGATCATGGCGAAGGCGATGGCCACTCCCCACGCCGCCAGGTTGAGCTTGGGCTGGTCCATGCGGGCGATGAGGGCAGCCACGAATGGCCCCTCAGCCGCCATCATGAGCCAGGTGGCGGCGAGGGGCGCCCAGAATCGGACGATACGCCCGGTCGTCAGCGGGGTGGAAGTCGTCATGCCGTGATGTGAACGCGATGCGGGGCACCGCGCGTCGGAGAGGATAACCCGGAAACGGCGACTCCCGCTCCCAGGGAGCTTGACGGAGCACGAAGGACCATCGGCTTGCCGACTTCTTCGGCGTTGACGGCCCCGGCGGCCTCGTCTACGGTGGGCGTGTGCTGGTTGCATCATTCGTCGGCTGGTCCGACAGCGGCAAGACAACGCTGATTGCACGCCTGGTGGAGGCTTTCCGGGCGCGCGGGCGACGGGTGGTTGCGGTCAAGAGGGGGCACGGCGAGCCGCGACTGCCGGCGGATGGCAAGGACACCTCGCGGTTCCTGGCCGCCGGGGCCGAGGCGGCGTATCTGTTGAGCGCAGACTCGATGCTGCGCTGGCAGCGAGCGCCGGCCGAGCCCTGGGAGTTGATTCTCCGGGAGCTGGGGGAGATCGAGGTGGTGCTCCTCGAGGGTCTCGTGGTCCCCGGTGTGATGGTGGTCGAGGTGGTCAGGGACGGGGGCGCGCCGGGCCTCAAGTACCCGCCCGCGGCGCTGGCGGCGGTGGTCGGCGACCGCGATCCAGGCGCTGGCGTACCCTTTGTGCCGGCTGCCGACCTGAATCGGCTGATCGAGTTCCTGGAGGGATCGTATGGCGCGCGAGGTGGTGCTCAAGGTCAACGGTGAAGTGGTGCGGATGAACGCCTTCGTGCAGGAGGCGCTGGCTGGCGTCCTCGAGGGCTTTGTGGGCGCCCTTGACGACGTGCCGCGGGAGATCGCCTCGGTCGAGGTCTCGATCTTCGAGCGATAGGCTACGCCCGGGGCTCGACGATCGGGAAGATGCGCTCGGCGAAATTGCCGCGCACCTGCCTGTCCTCGTCGCCCACGGCGGACACCTCGGGTCCGGGCGCCTGCCCCGTGTACTCCGAGAAGAGCCCCAGCGAGAGCGTGCGGCGCACCCGCACGAAACCCGCGGCAGCGAGCGCCTCGAGGATGCGGTCGGGCGGCACGCAATTCTCGATGGTGTCCCAAAAATACTGCATCAACAGCTTGGCGTCGCGGTTGCGGGTGAAGACCAGGGTGAAGAACGGCACGACCCGCTTGAGGTAGGCGCGCAAGATCGCCCGGCCGACGCGGTTGGACGGGCGGGTGAGCTCGAGGATGCAGACGCGGCCGCCGGGCCGCAGGACGCGTCGGAACTCCCGGAAGGTGCGCACCAGATCCTCGAGGTGGCGGAGGGCGTAGCCCATGCTCACGAAGTCGATGCTGGCGTCGTGCAGGGGAAGAGTCTCGCCCAGACCGAGGATGCCCGGCAAGTGCAGCAGACGCCGGGCCTCGTGCAGCATGCCTGGGCTAGGGTCGAGCCCCCACACCTGGCCGGTGCCCCCGGCCACCGCGATGGCTTCCCGAGCCACCAGGCCGGTTCCCACCGCCACGTCGAGAACCCGCATCCCGTTCTGCAGCCCGGCGCGTGTGAGGGCATCGCGGCGGTACCAAGGCCCTGATCCGAAGCCGATGAGACGCTCGATCCTGTCGTAGGAGGGTGCGGTGGCGTCGAAGAGCCGCTGCAGGAATTGCGGGCGCCGGGGCGCGTCGCCGTAGTAGTCGGTCAGCACCGGATGGGGTGCAAGCTCGGGTGAAGGGCCGGAAGGAGGCGTGCTCACGCTGCAAAGCATAGCAGGCGTGGTTGCTTTCGGGGCGAAACCTCCCTTGCGCGGTGTCGTGACGGCGTGTACCCTGGCGTCCCAGAAGGCGGTACCATCCGCTCGACCTTGCTCATGCGCCATGTCCTGACCTGTCTGCTCGCCGTCGTCCTACTACCCGCCATCGCCCTCGGTGTGACCATCAGGACCCCTGAAGGGTCGGCCGAGGTGGCGACGCAGGGCGACCTTCTCGATGTCGTGTCGTTGCTACGGCTGACCGGAGCCGATGTGCAGTTCGCGCCAGCGGCAGGGTCTTTCGTCGCCACCCTCGGGGAGCACGAGCTGCAGTTCACGCCCGGCGGTGCCCTCGCCGTGGCGGATGGGCGGCTCTTGAGCCTGCCAGGGCCGCTCAGGCAGATCAGTGGCTCGGTCTATGCGCCGTTCCCAAGTCTCGCGGCGCTCGTGGCGCCGCTGGGGTGGAGCCTCACAGGGAGCGCTTCGGCGCCAGTCCTGGCCAGGACCACGACCCGTGAGCGGCTGACCGTGACCGTATTGCGGGCCGAGGGTGGGGTCATGCTGGTCGTGTCGGGGACCTCCCGGCGGCCACGCGTGGTCACCGGTACCGGCTCGGTGACATTGGAGTTCACGGTCCCCATCGAGCTGGCCGCGGCCTTGCCGGCCGCTGATGAGCTGCGTGGAGCCGAGGTCGGGGACGACTCCATCACGCTCCGCCTGGCGCCCGACCAGGAAGTCGCCTCCAGCTACCCGCTCGAGGATCCGCCCCGTTTCGTGGTACGGCTCCAGAAGGCCCAGGCGGTCGCCGCGGTGGCTCCCCAGCAGTCCCAAGGTCCGGTGGTGGTGCTGGATCCCGGGCATGGAGGGGACGACCTCGGAGCGCAGAGTGCGGACGGCACGGCCGAGAAGGACCTCACGCTGGCGGTGGCCCGTGCCACGGCGGCGAGGCTCCAGGCCTCCGGGATCACCGCGCGTCTCACCCGCGAGCGTGACGAGCATGTCGCCCTCGAGCAGCGGACCGCCGTCGCCAACCGCCTGCAAGCCGTCGTCTTCGTGTCGATCCACGTCAACGCCTCGCCGGCCCGCAGTGCGCGCGGCGCCGAGACCTACTACATGAGCGCGGACGCCAGCGACTCCCAGGCCGCCCAGTCGGCCGCGAGGGAGAATGCCGGCGCCAGCCGGGACACCGTGCAGCTCATCCTCTGGGATCTGGCGTACGTCGCCAACCTCAACAGCTCGGCCCGTCTGGCGCGTTCCATCCAGGATCGGCTCAACGCCTTGCAGGGCATCAAGGACCGCGGGGTGCGCCAGGCGCCGTTCGTGGTACTCACCGGGGCGACCATGCCGGCGGCGCTCGTGGAGCTGGGCTTCATCTCCAACCCGGACGAGGCGGCCCGCCTGCGGGCGGCCGACACCCAGGAGCAACTGGCCGCCATCCTGGCCGAGGCCATCGGCGAGTTCCTTCGTGCCCCTTCCGGGGAGACAGTGACTCCGGTGCCGGTGGCGCCATGAGCCATCGCGGGGTGGTGGCGCTCCTGGCGGGAGCGCTGACCTGGACCGTCCTGGTGGTTTCGGCGTGCGGGCGCCGGCCAGCCCCGGCTCCGGCGACCGACCAACCCGCGGCCGCCGCGAGCTCGGGCGCCGTGCAGATCGTCCTCTTCTTCGTGGCCGAGGACGGGCGACTGCAGAGGGAGAGCCGCGAAGTCGCGGAGCTGCCGGGATCTCCGTCAGCGCGCGCCCGGGTGGTGCTGGAGGAGCTGCTGGCGGGCTCGCACACCGGACTGGCCTCGCCGGTGCCCTGGGCCGTGACCGTGCGGACGGTGTTCGTGGACGGGGCCGGCACGGCTTTCATCGACCTCTCGGCGCCGCCGCAGCCCACCATCGCCGGGACCTCCGCCGAACTGGCCTTCGTGTACGCGGTCATCAACAGCGTCGTCGCCAATGGTGGCGGCATCTCCAGGGTGCAGCTCCTGTTCGGCGGCAAGGAGGTCGTCACCTTCGGCAACGTCGACCTCTCCAGACCGCTGCCGCCCAACCTCGACATCGTCACGCCGTGACCGACTCCCGGCCCATCGGCGTCTTCGACTCCGGCATCGGCGGCCTCACGGTGCTCTCGGCACTCTGATGCCGGCTTCCGGAGGAGCGGTTCGTCTACCTCGGGGATACGGCCCGGTTGCCCTACGGCACGAAGTCGGCGGAGACCGTCACCCGCTACGCCCTGCGTGCCGCCGCGTTCCTCGCCGGTGAGGACATCAAGATGCTGGTCGTGGCCTGTAACACCGCATCGGCGTCGGCACTCCCAACGCTGGAGCGGGAGCTACCCATGCCGGTGATCGGCGTCGTGACGCCCGGTGCGCGGGCCGCCGTGCGCTGGAGCTCGGGTCCGATCGGCCTCATCGCCACCGAAGGCACGGTGGCCTCGGGCGCCTACCAGCGGGCCGTGCGGGCGCTCCGCCCGGACGCTCAGGTGCGATCCCGTGCCTGCCCGCTCTTCGTGCCCCTGGCCGAGGAAGGATGGTTCGACCACCCGGTGACGCGTCAGGTGGCGGAAATCTACCTCCAGGACTTCGCTGGTGGCGTTGTGGACTCGCTGATCCTCGGCTGCACGCACTACCCGCTGCTGAGGTCGGCCATCGCCGCCGCGGTCGGTCCCGGTGTGCACCTGGTGGACTCGGCGACGGTCGTGGCCGAGGAGGTGGCCGAACGTCTGACCGGGGAGGGAATCCTGGGCCGCGGCGAGGGCGGGATCCACCTCCTCGTCACCGACGCCCCGACCCGGATCGCGCGGATCGCCGCGATGATCCTGGGCGACGACACGCCGCCACTGCAGCTCGTCGATCTGTCGGCGTGAACGCGGCGCGGGCCGGGGCTCCCAGTTGTCGGACGGACGAACCTCGACTACCGTGGCGGGACGGGAGGTGCCGTGACCCAAAGCTTCAACTTCGTGCGAGATGATGGCCGTGCGGATGACCAGCCCCGGCCCCTAGTGCTCACTCTCGATTTCGTCAAGTACCCGGAAGGCAGCGTGCTGGCGCGCGCCGGGGACAGCGTCGTGCTCTGCAACGTCTCGGTGGAGGGGCGGGTGCCATCGTTCCTGCGGGACAGCGGCGAGGGGTGGTTGACCTGCGAGTACGCGATGTTGCCGCGCGCGACCGAGGAGCGGACCCAACGGGAGAGCGGTCGCGGCGGACCCTCTGGGCGGTCGGCGGAGATTCAGCGTCTCATCGGCCGCTCCCTGCGGGCCGCCCTCGACCTCGGCCTGCTCGGCGAGCGCACGCTGCTGGTGGACTGCGATGTGCTCCAGGCGGACGGCGGCACACGCACCTTGGCTGTGACCGGGGCGTTCGTGGCGGTGGTACTGGCGCTGCTGCGGCTGCGCAAGGAACGGGCACTTCCCGGGTGGCCGGTGCGCGACCAGGTCGGCGCCATCTCGGTCGGCAAGGTCTCCGGCCGGGTGATGCTCGATCTCGCGTACTCCGAGGACAGTCGCGCGGCGGTGGACCTCAACCTGGTCGGCACGGCGCGACAGGGCATTGTCGAGGTCCAGGGCACCGGCGAACGCGAGTCGTTCTCGCGCGGTGAGCTGGATCGCATGCTGGACCTTGCGGAGCAGGGCCTGAAGCAGTCGTTTGCGGCCCAGGCCCAGGCGCTCGCCCACCGCATGGTCGAGGCGGGTCTCGACCCCCTGGCGGCGAGGTCCTGAGATGCTCTTCGGTTAACATTGCGGCCGGGAACAGGCGGACATGGCGCTGCTCTCCTGGCTTGACCGTGTAGCCCGGCTCGTGCGGCCGGAAGCGGTGACGTCGGGCTGGGTGCTGGTGGTCGTCGCGACCGTGGTGCTGGTCGGGGCCCGGCGCCGAGGCCGTGCTTTCCGACCCGGCCTGTCCCTGGGCGCCTTTCTGATGCTGTCGAGCCTGGCGATAGCCATGGCCCACCTCGCCGGGACCCCTCTCTCGAGCGTCCTCCTGCCGGGCGCGCTCGCGGCCGGA
>Ga0116170_10002739_pt1 | contig 16824 bp, 13 predicted proteins | sample AD_JPNHW1_MetaG_FD_89797 | JGI IMG/M metagenome (GOLD analysis project Ga0116170, IMG submission 89797) | Active sludge microbial communities of municipal wastewater-treating anaerobic digesters from Japan - AD_JPNHW1_MetaG | ecosystem: Engineered > Bioreactor > Anaerobic > Digestate | place...
ATGTCACCATCATGGTGCGGGGCGGCGCTGGCGGAGACAACATCGGCAGCGGATCCATCAACGTGAACGACCTGACGCTCAGTTTCACCACCCCCGGCTCCTTGCCGCCGCTCGACATCGACCGCCAGGCCGACCATGTCGTGCTCTCTTGGCCGGGCGACGCTTACGGCCTGGTGGCTGAAGAAACGGCCGCCCTCCAAGGCGCAAGCACCGTCTGGACGACCATTGCGGATCAGCCAACGCTGGTGAGCGGCAAGTGGACCCTGACGCGGCCCGTTGGATCCGGCGCGGACTTCTACAGGCTCCGGATGAAGTAGCCCCTCGTGCTCAATAACAAAAAAGGCGGCCGGAAACGGCCGCCTTTTTTTGTTTCTATCAATCCTTCACCCGCGGCGCATCCGCAAATTCCTCCAAGACGATCAGAAAGCGGCCGATGCCGCCCTGGCGCTGGACGAGCGACTCGTATTGGTCATCGTGGCCCGCGCTGTATCCCGCGTAATACATCCACCAGGTGCCCGGCTTATCGCCCGGCACCGCGCCCGGGCACACATAGATGCTCTTGCTGTCAAACGCGGCGCCCAAGGGAAGCTTCGGTTCCCGGCCCACCCGCACCCACGCGCGGCCATCGGCGCTGGCTGCCATGTGCGGAACGACGATCCCAGTCTTTGCGTCGTACACGCTGGGGAACATGACGTAAACGGAGTCCTTCAGTTTGGTCGCAGCCGAATTGTAGAGGTTCAAGCCCGCAGCATCCTTTTCGTCGGGCGAAAGGACCGCGACGGGATCGGGGAAAGCGCCAAACGTCTGCGACTCGGCGTAACCGACTAAGCGCTGCCCTTTGAACACTCCCTGGCTCCACATGCGCACATAGAGCCGATAGCAATCGCCATCGCGGAAGCAGACCGTTTGCGTGTCGGAGTTGCGGGCCAGGAGCGGCGTCGCGCCCAGCGTCCAGCGGATGCCGTCTGGACTGGTCCCCCCATAAACCTGCCATTCGTGGTTGATCCACTTCGAGAACACCAGCTTGAAGCGCTCCACCGCGGGCGCCGTCGGATCCAAGAACACGGTATGGCCGTGGACGCCGCCGATGGGAGGACCGGCGATCACGATGTTGTTTTCTCGATTCCCGCCGTACTCGACTCGTCCGAGATTGGGCTTTTGCCAGTTCACGCCGTCTTCGGAGCGGGCATAACACAAGGAACCATCGGAATCGGTTTTGTAGGTATGGTCGTAGGCTTCATACCACAGGTGCCAAACCTTGCCGTCCCGGATCACATTCGCGTAGCTGATCTGGAAGTCCTCGTAGGGGCGGTCGGAGACCAACAGCGGCTCGGTGCTTCTCTGCTCAACCCGAAATGCGGGCACGGGCTTCTGGGCTTTCTCCGCAGGCAGATCTGCCGCAGAGACGCCGGCTATCCCGAGCGTCAGGCAGGCTGCCGCTGTCATGGATCTTTTCATGCGCGCCCTTCAACGAACGTTTTGCGGCGTCGGATTCAGCACAATGTATCCGGGCAGGCCGCGCACGTCAAAGGCCGACAACATGCCTTTCGCAGGCTCCTGATCCGGTTTTTCGGCCTGGACTTTGACCACCACGTAGTTCGACAGCCGGGCTTTCACGCGGTCGTCGCGAAACGTGGTCCGCTCCATCGCCGAACAGTTCTTGCACCACGTGGCCCAGAAGTCCACCAGGATCGGCTTGCCTTCGCGGCGGGCCTGTTCAACTTTGGCCGTCCACGCGGCTCGGTCTCCCGCCGCGATGGACCCCTCCCGCGCCGAGGCGGAGGCGGGCAAGAACCCGACGGCGGCCAGATGGAAATAGTAGAGCGCCAGCAGCGAGAGAAAGACCCCGAACACCTGTTTGACGCGGACCATCCAGAGGCCCGGCTGCGGCAGCACGGACAGCCCTGCGCCGGCGAACGGCCACGGCAGCGCCATGCCCAGCCCCAGCACGAACGGCAGAAACTGGGCCGATGCGTTTCCGCTGGCGTACAGCGTGCCCGCCAGCAGCAGTACGGCCAGCACGACGGGCGCCACGCAGGCGCCGGCCAACAGCGCGGAAAGCGCCCCCGCAAAAAAGGCCGCCCAACCGCCCGATGGGTTCGAGCCGCTCCGCGACGGGGCGAACCGCGCGAAGTCGATGACCCACACGTCGAACATGGCGAGCGCGAGCGCCGAAAAAACAGCCGCCACCGCCAAGCTGAACCACGGCGACGCCTGAAGGGCGCCGAAGAAAAGCCCGCTCCGCAGAATTGCCCAGCCCAGCCCGCCGTAGACCAGGACCATGCCCGCGCCGTAGCAAGAGCCCAGCAGAAAACCTCGCCCGCGCGTTCCCGCTCCCGCGCCGATGATGGCCAGATTGATCGGGATCATGGGGAGCACACACGGGGTCAGATTCAGCAGCACCCCGCCGATCAGCACCAGCAGCAAGGTGAGAACCAAACCGTGGCCGCGGAAGAACGCGACGGGATCGCTCAAAAAGCTGCCGAGTCCGGCTCCCGCCGTGCCCGTCGGCTGCTGGCCGCCGTTGGCGCGGTCGAGAAAGGCCAGAAAGTCTTTCGCCGACAGGTAGCCGCCGCTGGTCACCGGTTTGAGTCCCTGGGTCCACGCGTCCCCGGCCGACGGGGAAGGCGCTGGCTCCGACTCGGCCTCAGCCGCCACAAACCGTTTCAGCTTGGCATCGAACCGGAAAAGATGCTCTTCCGGCATGAAACAAACTTTGTCACTGCAACCCTGATACGCAACCGCCATCTGCACGCCGTCTCGGTTTGGCGAGATGCGCCACTGCGATTCGAACGAGTGCGCATACACCGCCACCTGTTTCTGCGGATCGGACGGGTCAGGCTTGAGAACCGCCGTCGGAATGCCTTCGTTCTCCGCGCTCGCGCCGGCGACACCATGAACCTTAAACGTATCCGCGTACACGACGTGGGCGGCGGGCAGCGAAACGGAGATTCTCACAACCGCACACTGCGCGGTTACCGCCACCGTCTCGACCTGTAAGCCAAAAGGCGACGGGGGAAGCGCCTCGGCCGCGAGAGCCGCGAAGAGCGCCGCGCAGCACAGCGCGTATTGCCACACGCAGCGTAGAGTGCCTATACAACGCATGGCAGCGCCCCCTTTAGACTTTGAGAGCCACCTCGGCCAGAGCGCGTCCCGCCGCGCGACATTTCTCGAGCGTGTCGGCGTCCGGAGCAAAGCGGCACGCCACAGGAGCGACCACCGGCGTCGCCTGGAGAGCCTGCAGGTACTGCGCGACCTCTTCCGCTCCCTTCGCCGCCCAACCGTATGACCCGAAGGCGAAACACGCCTTGCCCGTCGGCTTCAAACCGCGGAGATAGGTCAGCGTCGACGCCATGCGCGGCATCAGCCCCATGTTCAGCGTGGGCGAACCGACCGCCAAGGCGGCACAGTCCATGACTTCGGTCACAATCTGGGTGTCGTCGGTTGCATTCACGTCGATCAGTTTGACGGAGACGGGCCTTTCCTGCGCTCCCTCCGCGACCGCCTCGGCCATCACGTGCGTGCTGTTCCACATGCTGCAGTACATCACGACAACCTTCTTCGTGGGCTTGACGACCATCCAGTCTTGATAGGCCGAAAGAATCTTTGCGAAGTGGCTGCGCCAAATCACGCCGTGGCTGGGCGCGACCATGTTGAGCTTCAAGCCTCCCAGTCGGGAAAGCGTCGCCGCTACGGGTCGTCCAAACGGCAACACAATGTTGGCGTAGTACGTTTTGGCCTCCTGCATCACTTCGCAGAGATCTGATTCGTCGTCGAACCTGAACCCCGATGCGTAGTGCTGGCCGAACGCGTCCATGGAGAACAGAAGGGCCGACTCGACCAGATAGGTGGCCATCGACTCGGGCCAGTGAACCATCGGCGTATCGAAGAACTGCAGCGTTTTATTCCCCAGGGAAAGGGTTTCGGTGTCCTTGACTACCAGGAAGTTCCAGCCGCTCACGTCGTAGTGGTGCGCAAGCGCGTCCTTGCACTTGGCGTTACAGACCACGGCGGCGTTCGGACAGGCGCGGACCACGGCGGGAAAACCTCCGGAGTGATCCGGCTCCGCGTGGTTGCAGACGATGTAGTCGACCTTTTCGAGGGGGACGTGACCTTTGACGTTCTCCAGCAACTCGGAAACATAGGGGGCTTTGACTGTGTCGATCAGCGCCGTCTTTTCCCCCATCACCAAATAGGCGTTGTAGGTCGAGCCGCGCCCCGTCGTATAGCCGTGAAAATCGCGCACGCTCCAGTCGACATACCCCACCCAGAAAACGCCCTCAGTCAATTTCGTGTCCATGGTTCTTCCCTCGCTTCGAATGTGGCGATACAGTGTAGCGGTTCGGGGCGCATCTCGCCATTAAAAAACCGCCAAGTCGCGACGAATGAAATCGACCACGGAAGCGTCCGGACGGAACCTCAAAACGGCGTGGGGAACATCGCGGATGAGAGACTCGATGATCTGGATCAACGGATCGAAAAAGGATGTGTCCATCCACGGCACCAGCGCCACGTCCAAAAGGCGCAACACCGCCGCGCGCGTCGTCAGAGGCAAAAGGGCATTCTCTGGGCCATGCTCAAGAAAATAGATCTTCTTCAGCGGAGCGGAGGCGTTGAGCGCGAACCCCCCCGAACTTGGCCACGGCGAGCCATAGATTTGGAAATGCGTTTTACCCGTTACGGTTCGCCGCCGAACGATCGGCCGCTCGTCGGTCAGCACGGGCACGCCGGCTCCGTCAAACAGCTTGGAGATTGTGCTTTTCCCGCGTCCAGAGGGGCCCGTACACAGAATGGCCTGCCCATCCACCACCTGCGCCGCCCCATGCAGCACAAGGCCTTCCGCATGGAGCAAACGCATGACCAGCGCCAGAATCACGATGATCCCATACGAGCCATAGGCCTCGTTTCGGTACATGGCGTCAAAGGCTGTCGGGTGCCACTCGAAGCGCAGCCGATCAAACGGAGCGTCGCCCGTCATGCGCCACATGACGTCCCCTGCCGGATTGGCCCCCGTCAGACAGGCGCGCGCGCCATCCTGAAGAAAGTTCCATGCCAGCCGGCTGTGCAACGCATTTAGCTCGGGAGAGGCGCCCGCGACGTCGACGAAACATCGGTCGGTCAGGGTCGAGTCGGAACGAAAAAACGGCACAAAAAAATCATTAAATTCTGAAGCCGTCAGGTTCGAAAATTGAAATTCAATGTCCGCAAGCACACAGGTTAGCAGCGGATCAACCATGACACCACGCACACCAACGTAACAAAATTATTCCACACCAGCTGAATTGACGCCTAACGTTCCAACCTGTTCGGCCTTGAACGTTCCGCCCAACCCCAAATTCACTTCGCTGGCGTTTGCAACTTCAAAACGCTGCTTGGAAGTCTCGGCAAATGTGTCGGAATTGGCCATAAAACACCTCTTGAATGGCGTTAAGATACCATGGTGATATGGATGAGTCAATTCGGAAACTGCGCAAAACCATTTTTTTTTGAAATCATTTCATCTGGGTTCTATCTTTAGGACTTGCCGCATTTATGAATCAAGAATACCTTATATGTGTGACAAAGTCCGAGATGCTTATTCCGGCAACCTGCGTGGCAGGCCTTGCCGCTGGAGAGCGACTGGATGTTTTTCTTGCCGCTGGCTTGGCGGCCGCCAGTGCCGCCTGGCTCAGCCATCTTCGGACGGCAACGATTCCACGCATCTTCGTCACGCTTGACCCACAGAGGCCCGACCCCGCCCTTCTCATGCGTGCGTTTCACGAAGCGTTCGATCACCTGCGGAAAAAGCGCTCTCCCGTCCTGCTGCGCCTGGCAATATTCCTGCCCGCCGAGCATCCGAGTATGACCATCGATCTGAACCGACAAGGCGACGCAGAACTCGTGGTTGGAATGAAAAAAACCGCTTTAAACCTGCCCGGCGCGTGGCTGCCCGACCACCCGCTTCCACTCGCGTTGCCGCGCGCAGGCAGCCTTACGCTCCAAATCGAACCGAAAGGCGCAACCCGGTTCCGCGTCTCAACGGACACCGGTCTTTCGCTGGGGCGCGGACACGGGTTCTTTTTGGCGTTCCTCGCCGTCGCCGCCTGCGCGTGCGATGCCAACTGGCTACTGGCCGCCGTTCTGGGCTTCTCGCTTCAAACCTATCTGCTTGACCAGCAAACAAAACGTCCGCCAAACGATGCGCACGTCCATCGCCGCTGAACGGTTGCACAGATAGTAATAGTCCAGCAGGCACATCTCGTCGAATGTCCGCGCATTTCGGCCCGACACCTGCCAAAGCCCCGTCATGCCGGGAAGCCCCTCCAAGCGCAACGCATGCCCCAGCAGCCGGTAGTGTCGCCGGTCGCTTTCGGGCAGCGGTCGTGGGCCCACGAACCGCATTTCGCCGCGCGCCACATTGACCAGTTGCGGCAATTCGTCCAAAAACGTGCGCCTCAAGAAATTGCCGAAGCGCGTGACGCGCGGATCGTTCTCGAGCTTGAACAACCGGTCGGAGGCGCCTTTCTGATTTTGAAGCTTCTCGTGCAGCGTCTCGGCCCGCCGCAGCATCGTCCTGAACTTGAGGAGCACAAAAGGCGCTCCGCCCTTTCCGTAGCGCTCCTGCCGGAACAGAACCGGAAAACCGTCGAACAGAATAATCAGCACGGCAATCAACGATCCAATGGGACTTGCCAGAACCAGTGCCAGAAAGGCCAGCGCGCGCTCCCCTTTCCCACAGCGCACGGTCCCGCCGCTGGCGGTCCGGAACACGAAACAGCCCGCAACCTCGCCGCACGGAGTCGGGCGGCATCGGGCATGGACCGAAAGAAGCGGCAGAGCGGAGGCCGGTATGGCAGCCGAGTCACCCTCGCTCGCAGCTGCCGCAATAAACTCCAAAATGTCCCCCACTCGCGCATTCCCCGAATCTTTGTATAAGCGCGTCATGGCTTCGATGCTTGGCATTATCCCTGTTCTGAGACCCGACGTCAAACCCGTCTTTACATTCGGACTCTATTCCGCCTAAAATTCGCACCATGTTGACGACCGATTTTCACGACCATTTCATGCGGCTGGCCCTGCGCGAAGCGGCGCGCGCCGCAGACGCCGGAGAGGTTCCAACCGGGTGCGTCATCGTCCAGAAGCCGCAGACGCCGGACCTCCCGTTCGCGGCCGTCAAAGTTCTGGCGCGCGCACACAATCAGACCGAACTCCTGAAGGACGCCACGGCCCACGCCGAAATGATCGCCCTGACGCAGGCTTCGGCCGCACTCGGCGACTGGCGCCTCACCGACACCGTCCTCTATGTCACCAAGGAGCCCTGCTCCATGTGCGCAGGCGCGATCGTTCTGGCCCGCGTCCCGCTGGTGGTTTGGGGCGTGTCCGATCCCAAGCGCGGCGGCCACACCGTGTTCTCGATTCTGAACCACCCCGGGCTCAACCACCGGCCCGAACTCCTGACCGGCGTTCTGGAGCCCGAGTGCCGAAACATCCTGCAGAGCTTTTTCCGGGCGCGCCGCGAAGAGCCGTGAGCCCTCGGATACACGACACATGACTTCGTCGCCTCATACGACGCCGGAAGCCGAGCCGACCCACGCCGTTTTTCCGCTCGTGCTCTCCGCCAGCCGCGCCACCGACCTTCCCGCCTGCCGGGTGCCGTGGCTACTCGACGCTCTCCGACAAGGCGGCTGCCTCTGGCGCAATCCGTTCAACGGCGCCACGACCTGGGTTTCCTTTGCCCGCGCGCGGGTCATCGTGTTCTGGAGCAAAAATCCCGAGCCGCTAATCCCCCATTTGGCCGCCGTTGAGGAGGCCGGATTGGCACCTTTCTTCCAATTCACCCTCAACGACTACGCGGCGGAGCCTTTCGAGCCCGGTCTGCCGCCGCTGGACACCCGCATCGACGCGTTTCGGAAACTCGCCGAACGCTACGGGCGCGAGCGCGTGGTCTGGCGATTCGACCCGCTCCTGATTTCGCGCACGACGCCCGTACCGGAGTTGCTGCGCCGGGTTGTCGCCATCGGCGAACGCCTGCACCCCTATGCCGCCGAACTGGTTTTCAGCTTCGCGGATATCTCTCAGTACGCCCGCGTGGCCCGACGCTGCGGTGCGGCAGGCGCAGACCTCCGCGAGTTCAATCCGGATGAGATGACCGCCTTCGCGGAAGGCCTTGCTCCCCATCTTGCGCGTTGGCGCCTAACGGCAACGGCGTGTTGCGAACGCGCAGATTTCAGCCCGTATGGCATCCGTCGCGGTGCCTGCATTGACGCGCAAAGGTTTCTGCGCCTCGGTCTGCTGACCCACGAAGAGGCGGCAACCGTCGCAAAAAAAGACAAGGGGCAGCGCCGCGCCTGCGGCTGCACGCTGAGCAAAGACATCGGCGCCTACGGCACCTGTTCGCTCGGCTGCGTCTACTGCTACGCGCGGCCTTAACGCAGCGCGATGCGCCCGACTTTGTAGCGGCGCGCGCCGTCGTCGTCCCCCATCGGGAGCGCGACCACCGGCGTGCCGTCGCGCCGGCCGACCGACACGAACACGTCGTACTCGCCGGGCGGCGTTGTGGGCGCAAACAGCCCTGCGCGGAACCGGCTGACCTGCGTCACGGGTTTGGCGGCCCCGGGTGCATCGACCGGCAACTGCTTCACGTCGAATCCGTCGTCCGTCAAAACGGCCACCAGACCGCCCTTGGCGTCCTTCAGCGTGACTGCGGGAAAACCGCCGCCGTAACACGGCGCAACACCGGCGTTGGCCCACGTCCACGACACCGAAAAGAATTCGCCGATCTTGGCTTCTTTGGGCCACGAAAGCTCCCGAAGCTGAATCCGGTAGCCCAGCCTGCGGTTGATCTGGTCGACCGCCTCGCGGTTCTTCTCAAGAAACTCCTGCGGCCACCAGTGGATCGAGAGATAGCTCGCGTGGTAGTCCTCCACCGACTTGAGCAGCAACGCCGGGTCCCACGCCTTGCGCTCGACCGACGCCCCGTAGTGCTCGTGCTCGAGGATCACCGGCAGCGTCGGCCAGTAGCGCTGCGCCTGGTCGTCGTGGTACCACGAGTTCGGCGGCGGCTGGACAAGGATGCTGTCGTCGCGGAGCGACACCCCCTTCGAACGCGCGTAGTCCAACAGCGGATAGTTGCCCGAGCGATCCGATGGGCCGGAGACGTCATCGCTGATGCACAGCAGCGTGTGCGGAAAATATTTCGCGTACAAGTCGATGTGCTTCTTCACGTCCTCGTTCATCTTCGCCTGAGGCACGCAGCTGCTCGCGCCCGTGTGTCCCTCGCCCCACAGCCCGTAGCTCCCGATGTCGACGAACGCGACCGAGGCATTGCCGTCGTAGCGGGCTGCCATGGCCTTCAGAAAATGCTCGAGCTTGTCCAGAAAGACGGGATCCACGAAGTCGGGGTCCCAGAAGGCACCGTTTTCCGCGACGCCTTTGCCGTAGTCCCAAAAGACGCCTTTCGCACCCGCTTTTTTCACCCACTCCGGCGTGGCGAAGCGCAGCCAACTCTCGGAGCAGGAGATGCGGAACGCGACCTTGCCGCCGCGGGCGATCCAGCGCTGCGCGGGCGTATCGAGCAGCGCCCAGTTGAAGACGCCCTCCTCTGGCTCCACGTAGGACCAGGGCACGCGCAGATAGACGGTTGAGCACCCGGGGAACCACGCCAAAGAATCGGCGGGCTCAAGACGTGACCCGTAGTTCACCGGAATATTGGAGTAGAAATGCATCGTCCACCCCATGTCCGGATTGATCAGCGCGCGTCCGTCGTCCGATGGACGCACCGTCACGGTCTCCTGCGCCCAGCCGACCCCCATCACGGCACACCACCCAAACAGCACGGCTCTCAAGGCTCGCATGTCTTCGTCCCCTCTCGTTCTGGCCTCGCCTCAAGCGCTACTTCGGCTGCGCGTGATAGAAATCCAGAATGGTTTTCAAGTTGACCTTCGTGTACGGCTCATCGCACGCGGGCGTTTTCTTTCCCGCGTCGGCGAACCACAGGTCCAGTGTCTCCGGCATGAACACCGCATCGTGCAGATTGGACTTCATCGCCACGGGCCGCTTGATGATCTCGATCATCGCCTCCGGCGTGATTTTGCCGAACTGGTCGTGAAGCCGTTTCGAAAGCTCTTCGGCCCGGTTGCCCGCCGAGAACATGACGACGTCCTCCGGGACCTTCGGAAGGAGCGGATTCTGTTCTCCCGGCTTCAGGATTTCCAGCTTGTCCCACGTCGCATGCACGCCCACCATGTTGCGCTTGGCATCGCTGATCACGTAGTAGTACTCGCAGGTGCGCGGCGTCTTGCGCAGGATGTCCAGCGCCTGTTCGACCGTTTCGGCCTTTTCGGCGATCTCGCGCACAAGGAAGGTCATCGGCATGCCGTCCCAGTTTCCCTCGCCGCGACCGCCCATTTCGCCGATGGCCAGCCCGCGCGCATTCATGGCCGTCACCGAGCCCAGAAAACCGGCATAGCCCACGGAGACCCACGGATAGCCGCCCTCGGGAATGAACACCTGCAGCACGGCGTACTTCTGAAGGTTGATGTCGCGCATGTAGTCCAGCACGCGCGCGTGCACCACGCGCCCGTCGGCGCTGGCCTTGCCTCTCACCGCCACGCCGCTGCAATGAAACAGCTCGGCGAAATAGTTGCCGCACATCGCATCGTGCTCCGTGATTTTGGCGGCCGCGGCCATGGCCTTGCACTCGCGCAGAAACCGGTCTGGCGTGTGGGGTGACGCCCGGCGGTTGATGTCGTCGATGTGGTCGTAGAACCACTCGCCCTTTTGAACCGCATACCCCGTGGCCACCAGCGCCATCGTGCGCGGCATCATCTGCGGCACCAGGTCCGCCAGCAGCCGACCGTGCGCGCCGCCCATTTGCTCCGGAGTCCCGTCCACGACGAGCACGCGCTTTTCCCCCACCGTGTAGAGCGCGCCGTGCCCCTCGGAATCCTTCGCCGCCAGCTTCATTTCCTGCGCCGACAGCGTCCAGACGCCCAACAGCACCGCGCTCGCGCAAACCGTCCACTGAACAATCGTCCGCTTCATTCCGCCGCCTCCACCGCAAATTCAAACGTCGATGCCAACATGCGCAGCAGATCCTCCTGCCGCACCTCTTTGCGAGCCAACCCCGACGGCGCGTCGAAAACCGACTCGTCCACGACCGCGTTCAAGCGCCAATACGTGAAGCGCGCGTTGCCGCTCACGTTGCCGAACACCCACGCCGCACTCAGCGGCGTGGCGTCCTTGGCAAACACGAGCTCAAGCGTGCCCTTCGCGTCCTTGTAGTTGACTTTGACTTCGACCTTTCGCTCGCCGTTCGTTCCGCTGCTCTCGCCCAGCGTGTAGTACGAGTTGAGCGCCTCCGGCGAAAGCCCCGCGCCCGCCAGAGCGCCTACCGCGACGCGGTAGCGCATCAGGCGCTGCGGCGCAATCAGCGGCACCGCCGTCAGGCCGTCGCGCCGGTCCACCGTTCCGCAGAACGCCGTCTTGCCGCCGCCAATCAGCCAGGGATAGTCGCCCTGTCCGAATCCGGCTTTGCCCACCATGGGAAACTCGCCGGCCAATTTGAAGCGGCCCTGGTCGCCCAGCACGTAATCGAACGCCGCATGGAACGACGAGTCGCCCACCTTCACGTCGGCCACAACGCCCGCCATGTGCGCCGTGCCCGCGGACGGCTGACCGCCCGTCATGGAGGCGATGCCCGACAAGAACGAGCCCAGCAGTTCCACCGGCGTTTTGGTGCCGTTTCCCGCGGGCGGGTGCCACGAGGCGGGCACGTCCGCGCCAAAAAAGCCGACAATGTCTTTCATGATCTGCGGAAAACCCGCCATCGCCGTATAGTGTCCCATGCCCGGAAGCCACGTGACGCGGTCGCCGAAGCCGGCCGCTTCCGCCAACTTGCGCCCGCACTCGGGCGGGACCACTTCGTCCTGCTCCGCGCACACCATCTTGAGGTTGCCGCCTTCGCCCAACTTGCGGAGCGCGTCTTTGGCGTTGATGGGGTCGAGCCGGTTCACGCAAGCCCAGATGCGGTCCTGTTCCTCCTGCGGCAAGCCTTCGATGAACGCCCGCATGCGACGCGTCTCGTGCGCCGTGAGAATGATTTTTTTGATGTCGCAGCCGCCCAGCGTCAGAAACGCTTTGTGGACGCGGGGCTCCATGCCGCACACGCTGGCCGACTGAATGGCCCCCATGCTGATGCCGGTGATGCCGATGTGTTGCCCGTTGACCTCCGGCATCGCCTGCAGGATGTCCACCGCGCGGCGCGCATCTTGGAACCCCTGCTCGAGACCGCCCATGAAGATGTTCGAGCCCGTTGCCAGCATTTGCTTGCCGACCGTGCCGCCGCGCTCACAGTAGTACGGCTGCTTGAAAAACAGCGCGATGATGCCGTTTTGTGCCAGCCGCGTGCAGAGCATGTGCTCCAAGTCGAAATTGTCGTGGATGATGTGCATGCACACGACCGCGGGAAAGGCGTGATCCTTGGTCACGCCGACCGGCAAATAGAGCTCGGCAGGCACCGTGTTGTTTTCCGGATGAGGCGATTCAACCGGAGACGGATAGCGCACGTCGTAAACCGCATGTTTGGGCGTCTGCTCGCGCAGCACGCGCGTGTAGTCAAAGGCCTTGCCCGTATAGCTCTGTTCGGCGGGCACCGACACTCGCTCGGGCACAGACGGTGTCGTCTGCCCCATCGCCGCGCCTGTTGCCAGCAGAGCGGCCAACGCTAGTCGCATCCTCATCGTTCTTCATCTCTCCTTGGGGCAGCGATCAACGCGGCGTCACGGACGCGCCGCACGGTCAGGCCCCTGATTGTTCACTGCGGCCTGTTCGGCCAAACGGTACTGTACTCTGAAAAACGCCGTCCACTCCCGCATGTAGTCGAGGCGCGGCACTTGGGTGTAGGCGTCGATCGCGCTCGACCACGTCAGCGGAACAGGGGTCGCCGGCAACGCTTCCAAGTGCCGCATCGCCTCCGGGTTTCTGTCGGGGCCGCCGTGCGCCAGAATCGCCTGCCACGCGCGCCGAAGCTCGTCGCCCGAGTCCATGCACATCGCGCGGATCAAATCGCGCTGGATGCCGAAGTGCACCGAGGTCCAGCGCGGCACGTACACGAACGACGCGCCGAGCCTGTACGCGTCGACGTCCGGCTGTCCCAGCGAATCAGACAAGTGACTGCTGTGCGCCTCAAAGGCGGTCTGCAAAGAGGGGTCGTTCGACGGATAAAAGTCGCGCCGGATCGGCAGACGCCTCAGCGCAAACCGACGAGGCCCGCCCGGCTCGCCCACGCGGTAGTTCCACAGTTTCTGGCCGTCCTCGCTCAGCACATACTCGATAAAGCGCACGGCCAGCTCGCGGTGAGGCGCCCCCCGCAGCAGGCTCACGGGGTCGGCCGTCACGCTTGAGCCTCCCACCGGCGTCACGTAGGCCATCGGCGACGTCTTGCCGGGCGGCGTCGAAAGCTCGGCCTGAAAGCGGCCCAGAAAATCGATGACGATTCCCGCCGAGGCCGCCCCGGTGCTCACATCGATGGGAACCTTGCCCGACGCATCGGTGAAATACCGGGCGTTCGCGCCGATGCGACGCAGCAGCCGAACGCCGTCCTGCCAGCCGCGCTCCACGGCGTCTTGGTAGGCCTGGGGAACCCCCGCCGGGACGCTCCCCACTTTCAGCTTCGCCGTCCGAATGGCCGCCTCGTTGCGGTCGACTTGCTCGCGCGTGAACCCCGCCGCCGCGACCGACTTGGCGCACTGCGCGTGGACGATCATTTCGAACGCCTTGGCCACGCTGCCGCTCTTGGTGGGATCGGCCAACCCCAGCTGTCCGAAATAGCGGGGATCTGCGAGATCGTTCCACGACGCCGGCGGATGCGAAACGCCCAGGTCGCGAAGGCGGTCGAGGTTGTAGCAGATGCCGAACGCGCTCAGCACGTTGCCGTAATAGGCCTCGCCCCGCCACACCTCGCCGTTCATCTCCTTCGGAATCAGAACGTGCCCAGAGGCGTCTGCGAACAGGCCAACCGGAGGCGCGTTTGTTCCCCACGCCGGCACGGTGAGACCCTGTTTTTCGGCCTTCTCGTGGTCGTAGACGCCGCCGCCGAAGAAGACATCCATGTGGCACGAGATTTCGCGCGGTTTGTCGCACGCCCGAAAAGCCTGCCACAGCGCCCACGCATCGCTTCCTTCCGGCTGCTTGCGGGACAGCACGATGTCCGCTCCGCCGGAGGGCCACGCGATGCCTTGGGATTTAAAGAACCGTTTGGCGGAAGACGCGTATTCGGAGGCCAGATAGCGCATGATTTCGGTCGTGCCGCCAATCATGCGCCAGTCGATCCGCACCGGCCTGCCAAAGCGCGCGCGGTGCCACTCCGAAAAACCCTCGGCGAACTCTTGCCGGATCGCTTCGTTGTGCGGGGTGATGGCCACCAGCTCGGGATCGCCCCGACGCCAATCGCTTGCAGCGGTTTCGCGCCTAAAAATGAACGGCAGCGCGACAATCAGCGCCGCCGCCAAAAGGATAAGAAACGGCTTCATTCTTTATAATATACACCAACCCCTATCTGCGCGTTACACAAAAACGAGAATCGGGGCGTTAACGGCTCTGAGCCGCGCCAGAAGGCGCGAGCGGCAACGCGCTGCCCACGCACAGGGCGACCGGTCCGATTAGTCCGGCGGGCTGCAGCGCGGCGTCCTTGGCGGGGCCGTTGATGGTCCACGTCTTGCGCGCGGCCTCGGGTTGCCCGGCGTCGTACGCCAAGCGATTGAACCAGGTGCTCGTCACTCGGACCGTCAGACGGTTCTGGCCGGGGCGAACGAAGCGCGTCACATCGATGCGGTAAGGCGGAGCCCAAAGGATGCCCGCTGCCTTGTCGTTGAGCGTGACGTCGGCAATCATTTCCACGCACCCGAGGTCCAGCAGGTAGCACGCGTTGGTCGCGACGGCATCCACCGCAAACTCGGCCGCGTACGTGGCACTCCCGGAAAACGCCCGCGCCTCGGGCGACATCGCCAGCTCCGTCCACGAGGCCAAGGCGTCGAGCTTCAGTTCGGTCGGAGCACCCCACCCGGACGGGAAGGCCAGCGTCCACGGTCCGCCCAACGCCAAGCGGCGCGGCGCGCGCGTCTCAAGCGTCTCCAGTGCGCCGTCCGCACGCGTGACGCGGTAAGTCCCCGGCTCCCACGCCAACAATCGGCGGCCGCTCTCCACCATTTCGCACGCGGGCATCGGTTGCGGCAGAGGGGCGTCAAACACCAAGGTTTCGGCCTCCTGCGCCTCCAACTTGCGCTCCTGCCCGTCGGCTTCGCGCAGCGTGACAGAGAGGCGCTTGCGCGTCCCGAGCGCCGGATCGCCGCCCGCCCAGTCGGTGCTGGCAAAGATCGACTTCGCTCCGGCCGCCAAATCCGCACGCACAATCGCCGTCACATCCTTGCGGCGGGACGGATCGGACGGATCGCCGAAACTGGCCGAGACCACCTGCGGGCCGCCCGACTCCACATGAAGCTCCCGTGCGTCCGCCACCGGCGTGCCGTCGCGCTCGACTCGCACCACCGTCGATGCGGCCTTGCCCCCTTTCCGGAACACCACGAACACCGAGTCCGACGACGGCAGATCCAGCGCGACCTGCGTGCGGTTGCCTTCGCGCCGCAGAACGCCGGCGGGCTTGGCAAGACCCGTCAGCGGACTCCACAATTCCACCGCGCCGGTCGAGCGGAATCCGAGCGTGCCACGGAAGCCCTGCGACGCCTGGGGCGCCACGAAGTACCAGTCCGCGTCCGCCGTCTGACGATGCAGCCAGGCAACGCCCGACCCCGTAAGGTCCGGCTCCACGTCCAACGTGTGCAGCGCGTCGCCGAGCGCGACGCCCGCGATCACGCGTCCTTTGCCGACCTTGCGGACCCCCGGCTTCCGCTCGTCGCCCCACAGCGCCGCCACGGCATCGCCGAAGCGCTTCTCCGCTTTCGCCCCGCCGCTCAGAGTCGCCACTCCCCGCGGCGCTTCGCCGACCACGACCGCGCCCTTCTTCACCAGCGCAAGCAGGCGCTCAAGCGTCTCGGGCAACATGCGCGGACAATCGCTCAGCCACAGCGCGCGGTATGAAATACCCTCCGGCGTCACGAGCCGACCGTCGCGCACCGATAGGCGGTTCAGCAGCACGTCGGGATTGCAGTAGTCGTACTTATAGCCCGCAGGGAACGGAGCCTCCTGATGCGGCTTGTGGTTCTGCTCATCGCCGAGGTACCACAACACGTCCGAAACGGGGTGGCCGAGCTCCAGCAGATAGCTGCAGCGGGAGAGATAGGCCGTAAACTCCGGCATGTACGGCCACCACGTCTGCCCGCGCAGGAAAGGCGTGCCAATCCCCGACCCGAACGATGTGCCCGGCGGCAGCCAGTCCGTGCGCGGATTGTGCGTATACGTATGGAAGACCAGATGCGTCACGCCTTCGGCAAAGTGGATGTTGGCGATGTTTTTGAGCATCTCCAGATGCTCGTTCCACGTCAGCGCAAAGGAGGTGAACGCCTCGGCGGCCACGCGCGGCTTGCCGTACACGTGGGCCGCCGAGGCGCAGGGCTTGACCGGCTTGAAGTCGAAACTGCCGACAAACGCCTCCGAGCGCGGCTGCCAGAACTCGCACATCGGCACGTCCGCGTGCTTGTAGTATTCAAGAATATCGCCGGGAAACACGTCGCCCGAGGCGGTTTCGAACGACACCGCCAAATTGTTGGCGTGGGCCAGTTCCGACATTCTCCCAAAAAAGTTCTTCACCAGCAGATCGTTCACCGTGGCGCGCCAGTCGCGCAGGAAGCGCGCGGTCGTCTCGGGATCGCCGACCGTGTAGCCCAGCAG